>Ga0138256_10007077_pt1 | contig 11853 bp, 7 predicted proteins | sample KNB2016incub_MG_FD_105486 | JGI IMG/M metagenome (GOLD analysis project Ga0138256, IMG submission 105486) | Active sludge microbial communities from wastewater in Klosterneuburg, Austria - KNB2014incub_MG | ecosystem: Engineered > WWTP > Activated sludge > Unclassified | place: Austria...
CATGCCGAGCAGTGCAATGGCAGTGGCGATTGCCGCAAGACCCATCTGAGTGGCGGTACGATGTGTCCTTCCTTTATGGCCAGTCGCGATGAAAAAGACACCACGAGAGCCCGCGCCAATATCCTGCGTGAGTTCCTCACCCATTCCAACAAGACCAATAGATTCGATCATAAAGAGATCTATGAAGTGATGGAGCTTTGCCTGAGTTGCAAGGGTTGTAAGTCTGAATGTCCCAGTAATGTGGACGTGGCCAAACTCAAAGCCGAGTTTCTCCAGCATTATTATGATGCCAATGGCGTGCCGTTCCGTTCCAAACTGATCGGCAATTACAGTCGCCTCTCCGGACTCGGTGCCCTGGTGCCCTCGCTGTATAATTTCGCGGTCAAGAATAGTTTCACCGGCAGTCTCATCAAACAGATCGCCGGGTTCAATACCAAGCGGAGTCTGCCCACGCTGTACAAGACTACGCTCAAAGCCTGGTTTAAAAACCATACGCCACACGCCAATGCCGGCAGCAAGGGGAAAGTGTATTTATTCTGCGATGAGTTCACCAATTACAACGATACCGAGATCGGCATTACTACGGTTAACCTGCTAGAGAAGCTCGGTTATGCCGTAACCATCCCTAAGCACAAGGACAGCGGACGTGCCTGGCTCTCCAAGGGACTGATCCGTAAAGGCAAGGAAATCGCCGAACAGAATATCGAACTCCTCTCTCCCCTTATTACGGAAGAAACCCCACTGGTGGGTATTGAGCCCTCAGCCTTACTGACATTCCGGGACGAGTACCCCGACCTGGCTTCAGATGCCTTACTCGACAAAGCCAATGCCCTGGCCAAAAACGCCCTGCTGATCGACGAGTTCCTCGCCCGTGAGATTGACAAGGGAAATATCACCAAGGACCAGTTCACCAAAGAGCCCAGACAGATCCAACTCCACGGCCACTGTCAGCAGAAATCCGTGGCCGGTCTGACCGCTACACAGAAAGTACTCTCCTTCCCGGAAAACTATACCGTGCAGACGATACCTTCAGGTTGTTGCGGTATGGCAGGGTCATTCGGTTATGAGAAGGAGCATTTTGAGTTGTCAATGAAGATCGGGGAGTTGGTGTTGTTTCCTACAGTTCGCAAGCAGTCAGAGGAAGTGATTATTGCGGCACCTGGGACGAGTTGCAGGCATCAGATAAAGGATGGGACTAGCAGGAAGGCGTTGCATCCGGTGGAGGTGGTGTGGGGGGCGATGGGGTGAAGGGGCATTAGAATATCAATGGGTACACACAAAACTCTTTGTTCATTCCGCTGTTCGTCGTTATTCGTCTGCAGAAAACGAAGTTAAGTAACGAACAAAATGTTGAGTATATATTTGTCGCAACACTTTATTGCCTGGTAACACAACCAAAGATTTTTTTTTATTGCAAAATCAAGTATTTATTCCCACAATGAGGACTCAAGAGTTATAATTGCCCCTTTAAATAATTTTATTGTAGCTGAAACCTGCTTTCCATTTTTTGCCAGATAAGATATATTTACAGTTACCGGGAAAGCATCTATTTTTTCGATATTGCCGTTATTGTCATCTTGAGAATTTTTAAATTCCTTTTTGTTGCCATAACGATTCGAAATAGATGAATAGTATCCTTCTCCACTAGAGTTTTCATTATTGTTTGTATAAATCTGAATACTCGTGTATCCACCTGTATTCACTTTCGACTCTTCTACCCTGAGAATTGCATACGACCTGTTGATAATTGAGTAAAGGCCTTCCTTTCCATTAACTACTTCAGTTTTATTTTGAACCGGCTTAGGGATTGCGGGATTGATTTTAAACAACTCCTGTCCACTGCCTGCATATCCATTATTATGAGTGAACCAGAGATTACCTGATTTTGAAAAATAACCTACAGGACTCATACCTGACCGCTTAATCCATCCAAATTCAAACTGTAGTTTATCCAGTGAATCTGTTGTATAATTATCGAATATTATTTTAACGCCATATTTATCCTTTCCACTACTTAGTGTGCCAGTACCCGTTTGACTATCACTCAACCTCCCATTATAATATATATCTTTTTCAACATTATGTAAACGGAAGATATGATCTTCAAAATCAAGTGTATGGTCATACAAGGAATACAGACCATAAAAAATTACATATAATGTCAACTGTTTATTCGATAAATTACCGCCTGCAACATAGCACTTAGGCAAACGATGTGTAAATGCATCCTTTAATTCCGTGATATTATTCTCCCCTACTGCAATTACATCCATCGGAAAACTTACATAACCGAAATCCGGTTCAAGATTTTTTAATTGCTTTTTTAAACCGGGTATAGTGCTGGCGATAGCTGAATTAAGTCCGGATTTTCGTTGACTAATTTTTTTATCTGCTTCTTCCTTGAATTGCTCACTAGCCAAACCGTCCTGAATATCTTTGAATTGAGTTAAAGCAATATTATTGTTAAATTCTGCAGCTGTTTGCTTAGCCGTATAAATAGGACTTTTTACTAATTGATCCTTGTTTACTTTGTCTATATCAATCGCAATAGAATACTTGCCATAATCAGACTGATTGAAAGTACAGGGCGGATAGTAGTTTTCGTTATAGTATTTATCGCTTATATACTTTAAATCTGTGTCTTTATTAACAATTAACAATGACTTGTTTGGATCAAGTTTGTTACTTAAAAGAAATTCTGTAAGCGTATCCATCTTAGCGGCAATAGAAAAAAATAAAGGACTGGCTAAAACATATTCCGTATTCTGTGAAATTTTCGGCATTCTGCTAATAGTAAAATAAATACGGGGAAGTATCTTAGCTGGCTGATGATTTAAGAGTTCATCTAAAAATTGCGTCAGCTCAAGTTGATGCCCTTTCAAACTATCCAAATAATTTATTTTCAAACTGTGGCAATCATAAAATCCGGCCTTTGCAGACTGCCCTTTATCATAAGGAGAGCCTGCCTTTACAACCATAGGGCCAGTGTATAGAAACTTATCCGACGAAATATTTGCTTGCGTAAGGAGGCTGAAAAAATTATGTTCAGCATTAAATTGTTCATTATGAGTGTAAAATCCTGTTGCCAGTATCTTTTGTTTATACAACTTGTATCCCTCAGTAAAAATTTGTTTATTTTTGGCTTTATAAAATGTATGAATTAATTCCAGATTAATATCTTCAGTAATAGTGTATTCACTCATATATGGAGATCGCTCCTTTTTAATTGCAATATATTGATCCACTAGTATCTTAAATAATTCAAGTTCATTACTATGCTCTGCCGTCAGGAGCAGAATTACTGGCAAACTAAGAAAGTATTCATCGTAAGGGATGCACAAAGTAATAAATCTTTCCTCCAGCAATAATTGATAATCTGTAATTGAGGTAAGTATTTTTTTTGCTTTCTTGGAATTTATATCCAACTCTTTGAGTTGTTTAGCAGCATCCTTCACTGCCTGAAAGTATTTCCAAACTGGCCTGTCCGGGTTATATATTTTCTTATTGAAATTTTCTTCGGTTAAATCAAATGTGCGATATCCCAAAAAATAGACACTTTTATAATTCGTTTGCGCCGTTAAAATCAAGCTTAACAATATAAACAAAATGCTAACAGTAAATTTTTTCATAACTTTTTAAATACTTTGCGTGCCTTAACACTTATTGTAGATTATATAAATTCGCAGCAGCCTACACTAGGCTATAAGCGCATGACCCTTCACAAATTTAATAAGCCATTTTTCGGTCATTAAATTTATACCGCTGCCAACTCAAACGCATAATCCTGATACCCTATTAACTCCCGCTTTGGCTCAAGCTCTTTCCACGCTTTCTCCGCATGACTTAGTTCAACAATATCCCAGGTTGACATTTTCCCGAATTTGTCCAATATGCAGGAGATGGTCTCCATTTCTTCATTACTAAACAGCGACTTATCAAACCCGGACTTTGTAACAAAAACCTCTCTGGCTGCCCCATTATTCAGCTTTAGAAAATCTGAAACAATAATTTGCTCGCTCTCCAGCCACGCATAAATATTATCATAATTAGAAGGCACCGGACCATATTGAATGGCCCTATAACTAATCCCACTAATTGAAGTGCCGTAATTCTTGTAATGCGTGAAATCTGTAAAAAATAACTGTTTGTTGATTTTCAACCTGTCATTGAAATCTGGTTTCGATTTTTCAACAAAAAAGTTAACCAGGTTTGCAATTTTTGCCAGCGAAGGCTTTCTATACCCCGTGAAATTATTGGGTTCGTTAACCACATTTAAGACCTTACACAAGTCCTTATTGTAATCGGTTTCCGAAATTAAGCGGGCGATAATTTCCTTCGCCTTTTTAAATGCTGCATCTGAAAATTCTTCTTTCGCATTGTCCAGAAAAGTCAAAAATGTTTTTGGTTCAGCGGCAGCGTTGATTAAATTTCCATAGGCGGGAACAGGAATTTCCCCATTCTCATAATTACTGTAGCCATTGGCACCAAAACCAAGCACCTCACTCATTTTAGCAGCCGATAAAATGTATTTATGTCGTAAAGCTGCTATTTCCTCCGGGAAAGGTATATTGTGCTTTTCGCGATATTGATTGTGTGCCTGAACCAGGCTGATTGTATCTGATTCTGTGGTAGTAAACTCCTCCCTACATTTCTCACACTGATAAAAATGGGCTACAATTTTAAATTCCTCTTTCCGGTAAGTTAATTCCCGCGCTTCCCTTTTCAGGACGGCCTGCCCATCGCAATAGGGGCATTCGATTCTTTGCTTCATGTTCATGTGGTTTTTAGCGGGTAATTCATAGGAAATTCAGCGATATGGAAAGACATACAATCAGCCATCTTGTTAGGCAAACCAAGATTGATTTTTATATATACTTCTCTACCCTTTATCTGAATTCCGAACTCATAGTAGTCGGGTCTGGTTGTATCGTAGGTATCTTTTTTTGGTCCGGCGTAATAATGATCGGCAGTTAAACTCAACAGATATTCCACCCGCTTTATTGGGGTGATATCCAACATGGCTAATTCTTCCAGATTCTTATCCCTGGGTCGGAAAGCCACATCAAAAAACCTGATTTTGTCTTTCAGCGCAGTCAGAAACGCGTCAACTTCTTGCCTGGTAGCCATCCGGACGGTAAAATTAGAACAATTCCACTAATTAATGTAACATTATTAGATATATCGAATATTATGCCACTTTAATGTGGCATATTGTTAAACTCACGCACTCTGACTTCCATACAGATGTCGTTGAAAATCAATAAACAACACTCCGACCCTTCTCAACCCCAACTTCTCCGCCGCATCGCTCACAGCCTGGTACTTCAGTTTCAGTAACTGGGACAGCTTTTTCGGGTCCAGTTTATTCTCCTGCCTAACAAAGCAGTGTAATTTGCCCGGCAGACTAAATTCCAAAAATATCTAGCTAAACCCACCTATTCTTTAGATGCTGTAACGCTCAATAGTCTCCATGTCGTGTTATCAAAACTTGCTGACGGAGGTGCCGTATCGTCAATATACTTACTAAAATCTATCACTTTTTGAGGTTCAATAGTAGTATACAAAGTGTACTTTCTGGTTTCAAGTAAAGTACCAGTTTTTGATTTGTAATCAACCTCCACTACAAAATCCTTATAAATCGTAGCCTGGGAAAAATTCATGATTTTTCCTTCCACTTCGAAATTTCTTGAATTTTCCCACATTGGTCTATAAATATTCCCATAAACCTTGGTATAAATTATTGCAATGGAATCTTTGCCTATTTGAAAAGATGATTCACTGCTTTTCCCGTTTTTGCACCCGACCAGGCAAACAACAAAAACTATTAATCCAAGTAAGAACTTCATAATATGATTTTTATTTACCATGATAATATAAAAAACTAATATAGATACTAAGTGTACCCTTCTATTGATTTTCCCCCTCATGCATACAAATGCCGCTGAAACTCCACAAAAAGCGACCTGATCCTGCTCACACCCCCCAACTTCTCCGCCGCATCACTCACCGCCTGGTACTTGAGTTCCAGTAACTGGGGCAGCTTTTCCTGGTCCAGTTCTTCCACCCCGGTTTCTATGTACTTGGAGAGGACGAACTCCACAAATTCCTTCTGGTCGTGGTCAAGCAGGGCGAAGATCTTACGCTGGGCATTGGCTACCCGGGCTTCGCGGGTGAGCATTTTGGCCTCATAGGCTACAAACTCAAGGACATCAAAAAGATCGCATTTTTCGGCATCTATGGCGTTCTGGAGGGAGAGTAACTCGTCTTTACCAAACCCAGCTTCTTCCAGGTTCTCCAACAGGGCTTTGCGGGTGATCGGGTTGGCCCAGATACGGCGTAATTCTTCCTCGCTGTTGAAGAGTTCAGGTAGCTTTCCGTATAGACTGTTTAAAAACTCCTGTACTGTCATCGGTTTACCATCCGGACCGATAAAAGTGGTGGAGACGGCATGGGTTATAGTAAACTCTTTTCCGGTGGCCAGCATAATCCGGACTTTAACTTTGGGCTCGCCGTACTCTCCGGGACCATCTCCGGCAGGAATCGGCTCCTGAGGTTCTTTATATTCCGGTGGTGGTTTTGGATCTGTCTCAATCGGCTCAACCGGCTCACCATCCCATTCCGGATCTTTAAACCGCTCGCTGGCATTTACAAAATCATAAATGGTAAAAAAATTCTTATTATCAAACAACCGCGTGCCCCGGCCTACGATCTGTTTAAATTCGATGATATTGTTTACCGGACGCAGAAGCACAATATTCCGGACATTCCTTGCATCCACACCGGTAGATAGCTTTTGTGAAGTGGTCAGTATGGTGGGAATACTCATTTCATTGTCCTGAAAATCACGGAGGTATTTTTCTCCCAGTTCTCCGTCATTGGCCGTTACCCGGACGCAATACAAAGGGTCCTTGCTTTTCTTGTACTGATTGATCAGGTCCCTGATGGCAGCGGCATGTTCCTGCGTGGCACAAAATACCAGGGTTTTCTCGTTCTGGTTGATAAGGTCCATGAAGATCTTTACCCGCTTTTCTTCCCTCGCCTTGATTTCAATAATGCGGTTAAAGTCTGACTCCTTATACACTTTCCCCTCTTCAACCTCCCCCTCCACAATATTATCGTCCGGAGAGTAAGTATATTCATCCAGACTGGTACTGATCCGGCGTACTTTAAAGGGCGTGAGAAAGCCGTCTTCAATCCCATCTTTCAGGGAGTAAATAAAGACGGGTTTACCAAAGTATTTATAAGTGTCGGTATTCTCTTTTCTTTTGGGCGTGGCTGTTAAACCAATCTGGACAGCCGGGGCAAAATATTCCAATATTCCCCGCCAGTTACTTTCATCATTTGCCCCACCGCGGTGACACTCATCAATAAAGATGAGATCAAAATAATCAGCCGGGTATTCCCCGAAATAAGGAACCGGATTTCCATCCTTATCCGTACCACTCATAAAAGTCTGGAAGATGGTAAAGAATATACTGCCATTTGTGGGCACTTTCCCTCTTTTGCGGATTTCGTTTGGCTTGATTCTTACCAGCGCATCTTCAGCAAAGGAAGAAAAGGAATTGTAAGCCTGATCGGCTAAAATATTTCGGTCTGCCAGGAACAATATCCTAGGCCTTCTCTTTCCGTCATAAGCCAGGTTCCAACGGGAGTTAAAAAGTTTCCAGGCGATCTGGAAGGCAATAAAAGTCTTGCCTGTGCCGGTGGCGAGTGTCAGGAGTATTCGGTTTTGCTTGACCGCTATGGCATCCAGTGCCCGTTCTACGGCAATATCCTGGTAAAACCGGCCTCCCATACTGCCACCCTTTGTTTCTGTTGGTATTTTATCAAACTGATCCTGCCATTCATTTTTTACGGGAAAAGCTTTGTTCCAAAGTTCATCCGGACTATGAAAGTGCTCCCTTAGACCTTCTGTCCCGGCATCCATATCCACATGGTATACTTCGATACCATTTGCCGCATAAGCATCATCCAGTTCCAGTTTATCTGCATAATCCTTTGCCTGGGCCACTCCCTCACCAACCGGCAGTTCGTTGCTCTTGGCTTCCACCACAGCCAGCTTACGGCCCTTATAACTCAATACGTAATCAGCAATGACCGGCTTTTGCCTGCCACCAGTCGCCTTTATCTTACCGGCCGTAATATGAAATTCCCGATGCACTTTTACATCAGGATTCAGTTTGGCATCCCAACCGTTTTCTTTCAGCTTGGGGTCGATGAGTTCGGCTCTGGTTTCGGATTCGTTCATAAGTTATTCTGTAACTTTAATTATATAACTCACACACCTTTTTAAGCACAGATTCTATTACAGTTTGCGGAGCAGGAGTATCCCATGCTTCAAACTCACTATACTCACTTCCTTCAATCAACTTTCCCTTTGAATCATAACTTTTAATGTTTAATATCTTATACTCCATGTTAGTACAATGAAAAAGACATAAAGTTAATTTATAAGCATTTGTATATGTTGAAGATTTCCCATTACTTCTAATTGTTAGCGTTTTAAAATCTGTTTTGACCCATATTTTTATTTTTGAACCCTCCTTTAAAACTACAGAATTATAAATATACCAATTATCGCCAGTACTAGATTCGCAAGCTTTTAACCATACATTTTGTTTTATTTTATCTTGAAGTAGCGTTTTATATACACCAGCAAAAATGTTATCTGGGTCAAGTGCAAGTGCACTTTCATAATCCTCCATAGCTCCATTTAAATCTTGATACTGATTTTCCTTAATCCTTCCTCTTTGCATATAGGCTTCAGGAAAATCATAATCACACTTTAAAGCCATGTTAAAATCATCAATTGCCCCACTGAAATCTTTTAGAGATTGCTTTGATATACCCCTACAATAATAAGCAGAAGCGTATTCCGGATAAATGTTTATTGCCTTATTACAGTCTACAATAGCACCCTTAAAATCATTATTCTTGTGCTTTACAAATGCCCTATCAACGTATAGTGATGAATCCAAAGGTGCAATTGAAATAGCCTTGTCAAAATCCGAAATTGCACCTGCGATATTCTTCATTGCCTCTTTAGTCTCTGCTCTCCACTTATAGCCTTTTAAATAAGTGGGGTTAATAACTAGTCCCTTATTTAAATCAATCAAAGCCCCAGCATAGTCTTTATTATCAAACTTTGATTTTCCTCTGTAAGAATATACAATTTCATCTTTAGGCTCCAATTCCAGTATTCGAGTATAAACCTTTATAGCAGAACTGTAGTCTTCTAGCAAATCATAATTTACGGCCTTAAGAAATAGAACCTTCGTGTTTTTGGGGTCGTCAAGTAAAATCAAATCGCATTTTGAAATAGACTGCTGATACTCCTTATCTCGATAAAAACTATAAGCAACACTGAAAAGATTCTCAATTTTTGATTGTACAGGTTGGTGTGCTACCAAAGTATCTGCAACCTGATTACTTTTTGACTCATCACCTGAAGACAGACTATTATCCTTTTTAGGAAAAATAGTCAATGTATTAGCTTCCAAATCAAGCTGCACTACTCCAAGTTTACTTATTGCTGATTGTCCTAACAGTAATGGCGCTTTCAAATTTTTAACTACTGATGCCTTTACATTATACAACTTTAATCCACCAATTTCAAGCTCGCGTAGATTAATATTAACACCTTCGGATATAGTACCATTTGCATCCTGGTACTTCGACTTTCCAATAATGTCATCTTCATCCAAGTATTCGTTTTTAAGCATAAAAGTGGCTTCTGTCATAGATATAGACACATCACTCGCCCCTGTATCAAAAATGAACTTAAGATTTAATCCATTTACCTTGCAAGGCAAAATCGACACACCGTTTTCGCGCTTCATTTTGATTGTTACTTGCGAAAACCCTTGTTGCGAAAAAAGAAATACTATTGATATTAAAATGTACGTACGCATAAAAAACACAATTAATCTTTTATATCATAATTTCACACCAGCCCTCCACTAAATGCATTTTGAAGAATTGACCTCTTCAAATCGTTATATCTTTCAATCTTTTTAGCAAAAATTTTTTCAAGTTGTACCTTTTGTGATTTTATAATCTCGGCTCTATTTATTATATGGTTTTGCTCTTTTAAAGAAGGTATCGGAATTTCATATTCTTTTATCATTGGAACAGTCAATTGAGGAATAGCACTTCCGCTTCGCTCAATTACTAAATTATCTATTGTATATTTCAAAAATTCCGGTGTTATGTAATTGGAGTCAGGCAAACAAACGATAAGACGTACTATTGGCAAAAATGGACCTTCCCTCAATTCAGTATGACCAGTTCCGCTTCCTCTCGCTGCTATTGTAACACAAGGCTTATTCACTCTTGCATAATCAGTATAACCATATAGACCTTTGTCTTTCACTGCATTTGCATATATTGGAATCTGAAACTTGGAGGTAGGCTCTATAGAAAATGCATTCTTAGGTGCATCACCACCCGCAAAAATTTCTCCACATACTTCTCCAACTGTCTTTGTCTCCCACTCCCCACTCTCAAACAGCCGATGCAAATAACTCTCAAAAAACTCCCTCACATTCTGCAAATTCTTTTCCGTGTTGGCTTTTGCCTTGTCTATTGCAGCAAAGGTTTTATCTAATACTGAGACGATGCGTTTTTGTTCCTGAATTGTAGGAAAGGGAATCTTTATTGATTTATATTCATCAAACTTGAGGTTTCTGATTCCCGTTGAATGGCTTTGCATTTTTTCTGTCTCTCCCGAAATGTATAAGAAAAACAAATACCTATGCAAATAGGTGAAATCTAATTGTTTTGGCGATTTTACTCTTATAATCGAAGTAAAATTGCTAAATGAAAATTCTCCATCTTTTTTATCAAAAATTACAACCCTACCAACAGGTTGTTTTGGACCACCTCCTGATTTTTCAATAATAATATCTCCAAATTGAAGTTTCCTTTTGGCATACTGTGATTTTTCGACATCCAAAAAAACTATATCCGTATCATCCAATTTACCTTCCTTAGTAAAATTAGTATTTCGTATGACGCCAACTTTTTGAAATGGCGGCTTCTTACCAGTCCATAGTCCATTTCCAAAATCGCACACATCCTCAAGTTTCTCTATTTCCCAACTTTGCTTCATATTAGTTTCAAAATTGAGTTTAAAATTTCTGCGCTTTCCTTATCCAACGATTTCATTTCTTCCAGAATTTCTTTAGGTTGCCGTAATGCAGCCTCCTCCTTTTTATTCGGATTCTTTACAGAAAGATCAAAAGTGCTCTGATCAATATCCTTAACTTTCACCGTCCATGAGTTTTCACTCTCCCCTTTCGCTTTCTGCAGTTTTACAAAATCTGCCAGATCCTTTTCATTCAGCGCATTAGTCTTACCAAGGTTCCTGTCCAGGTTCAGCTGGTAGAACCAAACTTTCTTTGTGGCAGACCCTTTCTCAAAAAACAGCACCACCGTCTTTACCCCCGCCCCGGTAAACGTACCTCCCGGCAGGTCTAACACCGTATGCAGGTTGCAGGTCTCAAGCAGGAGTTTACGTAGGGCCACTGAGGCATTGTCGGTATTACTCAGAAAGGTATTCTTGATCACCACACCGGCCTTACCGCCGGCTTTCATGATTTTGATAAAATGCTGGAGAAAGAGGGAGGCCGTTTCCCCGGTCTTGATCGGGAAATTCTGTTGCACTTCGGCTCTTTCCTTACCGCCAAAAGGAGGGTTGGCTAGTACAATATCATAGCGGTCCTTTTCCTGAATATCCGCCAGGTTCATACTCAGGGTATTGGTATGCACGATGTTCGGCGCCTCCACCCCATGCAGGATCATGTTCATCGTACCGATGATATAGGCCATGGCCTTCTTTTCCCGCCCGTAAAA
>Ga0138256_10007079_pt1 | contig 11852 bp, 9 predicted proteins | sample KNB2016incub_MG_FD_105486 | JGI IMG/M metagenome (GOLD analysis project Ga0138256, IMG submission 105486) | Active sludge microbial communities from wastewater in Klosterneuburg, Austria - KNB2014incub_MG | ecosystem: Engineered > WWTP > Activated sludge > Unclassified | place: Austria...
AGCAATAAAACTTAAATACCGCCTTTTTTCAATTTTTTACTTGGTTCTGGTGCATTTTGATCCCCTGTAGGTTTTCCCTTAGAATCTAAACCGCCATCTGCTGGTTTACTTGTATTAGTATTTGTTGGGATTCCTTGAGTTTTTACGGCTGGTGGTGGCGCGATATTATTAATTAACAATTTCATTTGCGCATATCTTGTCACATAGGTTTCTCTACCCGAACAATTAAGTGATTTCGCTTTTCCTTCTATGGAAGCAATCCGATTCGATGGATTAGGGTGTGTACTTAACCATTTAGGTGGTGTGGCCTGGCCTTGAATTTTTTTAAAAAAACCAGCAGCCCCACTAGATACATAATCCGTAGGACACAAATAAATAACAGAGAACGAATCAGCTTCTGTTTCATGAGCACGACTAAAACTTAGACCAATTAAAGCGGTAGTTATTTGTTTAAGTGTTTCTTTATTGCCCAAAGCGGCATCAGCAAGTGCTTGTACACCGTAGACTTTGGTGAGTTGTCTGGTCGAATGCCGGTTTGCTGCATGTGCCATTTCATGTCCTAAAACACCTGCTAATTGATCTTCAGAGTCAAGGTATTTCATAAGCCCAGTATATAAGAAAATGTATCCACCAGGAGTAGCAAATGCATTTTGAACTTTATCATTATTGATGATACTGACCTTCCAAGCAAAATCTTTGGAATAAGCTACTTTACCAGAATTCAACAATTTTTTGACAATATCCCTGACATAATTATATAAAACCTCATTTCCAGTTTCTGGCACTATGGGATATTCTTTAGTATTTAGACTAATTTCTTCAGATACCTTTTTCCCTAACTCCACATCTTGACTTACTGAAAATAAGTTGGCTTCGTCCCATGTTTTCTTAAGAACGGAACATGAAGTACCCAAAAAAATTACAATGACAGCAAAAATCGATAATTTCTTTTTCATAAGTTTATAAATAATCATAATGTAAATTTAGTTCATTATGTTAGTTAAATATTTCTTTCCATATGTTCAATGAATTATCCAACAGCTGTCTTGAAACGAAATTTTAATTACCTTTAGTCTTTAATTTTAGTTTCTGCTTATGTTTAAGAATGTTATCCTTATATTATTTTTATTTTCTGTCAGGGAATCAATCGGCCAAAAATGGGTAGATACTGTTTATAATATTACTATTCAGAATAATATTACCTACGGTTCAGCCTTTGATTTCGGTGGAAACCTAAAATCTTTAAAACTAGATGTTGCTACTCCGATTGGTGATAATCATTCACCTTGCGGACGACCATTGATACTCATTATTCATGGTGGGGGATTTCTGGGTGGTTCCAAACAAGATGGATATGTTAGAAATTGGCTCATTGATTTTGCAAAAAGAGGCTACACAACAGCGAGTATTGATTATCGATTAGGTATGTTTACAACAGAAAAAGAAATCCATTGTAACATTACCAATTTATTCAATTTTCCTTGGGATTGTATGAATGAAACAGATAGTATAGAATGGTATAGAGCCTATTTTCGGGCTGTACAAGATGCTCACAGAGCCATTCATTTTTTAATAAACGAGCCTGCTTATCAGATTGATCAGAGAAATGTTTTTGTTATTGGGGAAAGCGCTGGCGCCATCACAAGTCTCGGTTTTGTTTATTTAGATCACAAAAATGAACTCCTAAGTTATTTTGGTTCGCAAAACACAGTAAAATCACCAAATAAAATATATGATTTTCCATGTATCCAAACTTTGGGCTTTGACACAAGCATTGCATCATTGACATTAGATCGTCCGGATTTAATAGGAGATCTGGATCCAACTCAAAATAGAAATTTTACCATTAAGGGGATCGCTTCCATTTATGGCGCTACGCTTCAAGATTTATTTACCAGTAACACGTATTCTAAAATTCCTCTTTTGTATATGTATCATCAACCCAATGATATTGTGGTGGATATGAATAGAAATAAGTTGCTGCAAGGAATTGAGTCTTGTGCAGCTAGTCTTGGTTCTTGCGGGACTTTAATTAACAGGCCTATGGCAAATGGTTCACAAGCCATAAATCAGGAAATTCTACGATTAAAAAATATTCCTCTTGAAGTTCCTGAGGTCACATTTGAAAAAACAAATAATCAAGTAGATTGCTTGGGACAGTTATTAAATCCTTCTGCAGCGGGACATTCCATAGATAATTATTGGACCAGAACCCTCGTTTTTGCTAAATTATTTGCTCAGAAAATTGAAGAAAGTGCTGCATGTTACACAACAACATCTAATGCAACATTACCATCAATTAAAATATTTCCTAATCCTGCAAAAACCAAATTGTATATAGATTTTCAGAAATATGATGAGGAAGGTTTTCAATTTAGTATCAACAATCTATCTGGAGTTACATTAATAAGTTCTGAAAATTTTCGGCACTTACCAAAAGAAATCAACGTTAGTTCATTAACCTCTGGTGTCTATATATTAACTATAGTTACATTAAAAAACAGATGGAACTTTAAAATAATTATTGATTAAAATTATAATTTGAGATTTCTTTTTATAAAAAGCAAATTTCCTGCTTTGCTCGGATGGAAGTCTTCGTTAGGAATTATTTTATATTTATTCATCCTGATGCATTCAAATGAATAATTTGATAATAAATTAATTACTTTCTGTAATTCTGATGTATTATATTCTAAAATAATTGCTTTTAGACATTGTGATTGTAAAAATCGTTGAGCACCAAGCAACACTTTATAATCCTCTAATTCTGTATCAATTTTTATGATGTGAGCTTCTGGTAAATCATTAAGGTCATCCAGTCTTTTTACATCTACTTTTAATCCTGTGACTTGATCGCTTAAATGATTGTTGATATCCTGATTATTTGTAAAATAACTTTGACCATTTTTATTACTTAGTGCATAAGGCAATAATGTGTTCAGATGAGTGATAGCATTAAGTACTTGAATTTTTAAATTAATGGCTCTTGCACTTTCGTTTGGTTCAAATTGATAACATTGCAATTTTTTTATTTTGGAAAAATAAATACTATACAAACCAATATTGGCTCCAATATCAAAAAAAACATCCCCTGGTTTACAAACTAAATCTATCAATTGAAATTCTTCTTTATCCGAAATACCATAATAGTAGGGATTTTTTGTGGATTGAAAATCACGAGATACGATCCACTTAATTTGATCATGCCAAAGTATTATTTTGGTTTTTACAATGAGATTAATCCAAAACGATTTGAATAACATCATAATAAAGTACCTATTAGGATCTGCATATTTCCTAAAGAGTCTATATTTTTCAAAAATTCCCAAAGGAAATGGTTATTTGGATAATTGTTTGTAGAAATCTTGAAATGCTAACTCAAAATCCTGACCGATATAATTTGATAATTTATTTTTAGGAAAATCTTTAATTTTTTCCAGCCAAATCAATTGATAAGGCGACAATAGAAATTCAATGGATTTTCCTTCGGCTAACAGGCTATTTATTTTGGCAGCTTGGAGAGCACTCATTGGAATATGTTTATATTTCGTATTAAATAAATAGTATTTAAGTTCTTTGTCCGCTTTAAAAGTACCATACTCTTTAATTGTAATATGTTCTTGTATTGATTTATTTTTTTTATCCATATAAACTTCATCAGCACAATTTACTTTTTGACCCTGTTTAATCAAATCTGCACCCGAAATTAATTTAGGATTATATTCTACTTCTACAACTTCCCGACCACTCATAAAACCGGCTGTAGTTGAAACGACACCATTTATTTTGCCATAATTTTTTTCCCCACTCCAAAAACAATACATTCCAAAAGTCATTTTTTCCGTACCAGTGCTTTTAGCTTGTAACTCTTCTTCAAAAAGTTCTAAATATTTGGGTATTTTTTGATTAGTTTTAATTAGTGTTGTAGTAATTTTAGATAAAAGTCCATAAGTAGTATAATTCCCATTCAACCTGTCAACAATAGGATTTAGTTTCGCATCAACAATTCGGACCACAGGGTTATTCCAGGCGGGCTCTCCAAATAAATCCAATACGATTTTATCTTTACCTTGTTTGTTATTATAAATAGCTAATGGGACAAAATAGGTTTCTATTGATTCCAATATAAATGGATGACTAAGTACTTTATTTCCATAGGATTTACAGGTTCCACATCCTGGAATTTCTTGAAATAGGATTAAGATGGGTTTTTTTGTTTTAAGGGACAAGGATTGGGCCAGGTCAAGGTCCCTATTCCATTTTATGAGTCCCAATTCTTCAGGCTGACTTTGTCCCATCACAGGATCAAACAGCGTGACCACAATGATTCCAATCAGAAAAAGACCTATTCTCATGAGCATTAATTTATGATAATTGAGATCTATTAATTAAACAATGAGCGCTAAAGATATGAATATGTATAATTTTACGTTCTTTGTGTTTAAATTAAAGATTGTTGAAACCAGTACCCTCAAATGCCCAGGATCGCTTCGAACAAGAGTTTTTGCCTCATCTGGAAGCATTAAATACGTTTGCTTTTCATTTAACTTACAACGAAGAAGATGCTGCAGATCTTGTTCAAGAGACTTATTTAAAAGCGTTTAGATTCATAGATAAGTACGAAGATGGAACTAATGCAAAGGCTTGGTTGTTTAAAATACTGAAAAATGCTTATATCAACGACTATAGGAAGAAAAACAAGCGTCCTACACAGGTTGATTATGAGGATATTGTAAGTTTTCACGATGGTGAGGATAGTCATTTAAGCAGCTATCACGATTTGAGGGAGGAGATGTTCGATAATATGATGGGTGACGAAGTTACTCAAGCGATGAACGCTTTGCCGGAAGATTTTAAAACGGTGCTCTTATTGTGTGATATCGAAGAATTCACTTATGAAGAAATAGCCAAAATTCTTGATGTTCCTATTGGTACGGTAAGGAGCAGGTTATTTAGAGCCAGAAATTTGCTTAAAGAAAAATTAAAAAATTACGCCAAAAACCTTGGTTATAAAGACTTAAGGGGTGACAAAGATGATTTAACCACAGATTCAGAATAGGGATCGTGGTTTTAGTTGTTTAAAATTTAAGAGTTATAAAAAACTAAATACTTTAGTATGACAAATTTTGACTTTTCAGAATTGGGTAAAAAAATCGGATCATTTTTTGACAAAGACATGAGTCAGGATGACCAGAATGAGTTTCTAAAACAAATAAGTAATGACCCCAGTAGTCAGAATGCCTTTATGAGAGAACGAATCATCAGGGAAAAATTAAAATCAAGCTTACATCGTCCAATAGTATCACCGGGTTTGGTAGATCGTATTAAAAATGGTATTAAAAGGTAATTTGTTTTTGCCTTTTTTCACCAAACTATTCGTCTGATTTATCGCATTTTCTCAGATGTAGTGCCTTCTAAAAATTAGGATAGATATAAGAATCCTTTATCTTTGCGCACTTAAAACGATAAATCCATGGAAAATTTAGTCAATCTAATACCCTTATTTGGGGTTCTCGGCCTTCTTTATATGGCCTATTTATATAATTGGGTATCAAAACAAGATGCCGGAGATGCCAAAATGAAATCTATCTCAGATGCTATTGCAGAAGGAGCTATGTCCTTTCTTAAGGCCGAATACCGCGTGTTATCCATTTTCGTCATTATTGCTGGTATTTTACTCGGGTTATTAAGTACTCAAGTTGAAACAACACATTGGTTCATTGTTATTGCCTTTGTAATTGGAGCCGTATTTTCTGTTTTAGCTGGCTTTATTGGAATGAAAATAGCTACAAAAGCTAATGTCAGAACCACTCAAGCAGCCCGAACCAGCCTAAGTAAAGCCTTACAAGTGTCTTTCAGGGGCGGAACAGTTATGGGTCTTGGGGTAGCTGGACTTGCAGTTATTGGTTTGTGTTCGCTATTTGCCATATTCTTTCAATATTATATGGGTGGTGTCTGGGCAGATTCAGCTATTAAAGGAATTTCAAGACCTCCTGTGCAAGCTATGGGCACTATTCTAGAGGTCCTTGCAGGATTCTCGTTAGGTGCTGAATCTATTGCATTATTTGCACGCGTTGGTGGTGGTATTTATACCAAGGCAGCAGATGTAGGTGCTGATTTAGTGGGTAAAATCGAGGCCGGAATTCCTGAAGATGACCCAAGAAATCCTGCTACCATAGCAGATAATGTTGGTGATAATGTTGGAGATGTTGCGGGTATGGGTGCTGATTTATTTGGATCTTATGTAGCTACCGTATTGGCTGCAATGGTTCTTGGAAATTATGTCATTCGTGACATGGGTGGAAATATAACAAGTACAGACCATTTTGGAGGTTTAGGACCCATTATCTTGCCTATGTTAATGGCTGGAGTAGGTATAGTATTTTCGATATTGGGTACTTTTTTTGTTAGCGTAAAAAATGATTTAGCCAAAGAGGCTCAGGTTCAATCTGCACTTAATATGGGTAATTGGAGCTCTATAATTATGACTGCTGTAGCTTCATTTTTTATGATTCATTGGTTGTTACCAGAAGTTATGCAAATGAATTTTTTTGGTAGAGGATTGGTTACCGTAACTCCCAATGATGTTTTTTATGCGGTCTTAATAGGATTATTCGTAGGAGGAGCTATTTCTTGGATGACAGAAGTCTTTACAGGCTTAGGAAAATTTGCTGTAAACGATATCGTACAAAAATCAGGAACTGGAGCAGCTACTAACATAATTGGTGGCTTAAGTTCTGGTATGTTGAGTACTGCAGGACCTGTTTTATTGTTTGCAGGAGCTATATGGGCTACCTACAGCTTAGCCGGTTTTTATGGTGTGGCAATAGCAGCTTCAGCGATGATGGCAACCACCGCTATGCAATTGGCGATAGACGCGTTCGGTCCAATTGCGGATAATGCAGGAGGTATAGCCGAGATGAGTGAATTACCCAAAGAAGTAAGAACAAAGACAGACATATTGGACTCTGTAGGTAATACTACTGCAGCTATTGGTAAAGGATTTGCGATTGCCTCTGCAGCTTTAACTGCACTAGGACTATTTGCTGCATATGTAACCTTTACAGGAATTGATGGAATTAATATTTTTAAAGCTGATGTATTATCCGCCCTTTTTATTGGAGGAATGATCCCTGTAGTTTTTTCAGCATTAGCAATGCGATCTGTTGGAAAAGCCGCTATGGAAATGGTAAATGAAGTGCGCCGACAATTCAGAGAGATTCCTGGAATTATGGAAGGCACTGGAAAACCAGAATACGCTAAATGTGTGGCTATATCAACTAAAGCCGCTCTTAAAGAAATGATGTTACCGGGATTAATTACCATATCAGTTCCTATTATTATTGGGTTTGTGATGGGCCCAGAAGCCTTAGGTGCATATATGGCTGGGGTTTGTGTTAGTGGTGTAGTATGGGCCATTTTTCAAAATAATGCTGGGGGAGCATGGGATAATGCTAAAAAATCTTTTGAAGCCGGTGTAGAAATTAACGGTGAGAAATTTTTTAAAGGTTCTGAGCCTCACAAAGCAGCAGTGATTGGAGATACTGTTGGTGATCCATTCAAAGATACTTCAGGTCCTTCTATGAATATATTGATCAAGTTAACTTGTTTGGTTGGACTTACTATAGCACCTATTCTTGGTGAATTATATGGATCCGTGAAACATGAAACTCCCATTCAAAATATGCAACAGCAAATGGAACAAGGATTAAAAGAAGGAAAGCGATTAATCCAATAAAAATAAATAAAATAAGTAATAGAACCGCAATATGTCACCATGTTGCGGTTTTTTTTTTGAAACTAATGACCATTGAAACTCAGTCCTTCTTTAAGCTTGCCTTATACAATCTCAATTCATCCCAAGTAAATTGATCGCCATATTTTTCTTTAATGTCGGTTAATGTAATACCATTGAAGTCCTTAAAAGACAAGGATAAATCCCTAATTTTATCTGCTGGCAATATATCTGAAAGAAGAATGAAATCTGATTCTATTAATTTAGCTAGATGGTTATTTATAGTTTGTGGAGTCAGTTTTCTGATTAAAGCAATGTCATCAAACGATATTTTTTGTTGCCATAATTCATAGGTTACAATATAACTTGGTTTTTTAAGTTCTTTTGATTTTTTATTCTTTTCATAATAGTTTGTATCTTCAAAATAATCTGGGTTGTCTTGCTTTTTTCTCTCTTTGATTTGTACTAATTTGTTGAATTTATAATTTTTTATTTCATCAGAATTTAAATTTTCCTTACAAATAGTTTTTCCATCCACCAATGATTCGATGAGCAGTTTTGCCTTCATCAATCTCAAGACTGCATTCATTTGTAATTCTTCTAAAATTTGTAATTCTTCATAATATTCTTTAACTTTTTTTACCCCTTTTATATATTCAAGTTTGCTTAATATTTCATCTTCAATGGGCTCCAATTTATTATAAAAATAGTTATAGGCTGCATTTAATCTTGTAATCAAAAAATTAAGGTCCAATGGCTCCGATTGAAATATATGATCTAGTTGAATTATAAATTTGGAAGCTGGTTCTAATAATTCACTCCATTGATTAAGCATTTGTACTGCCCATTTTTTGTGTTTAGATTTTTCAGATTTTATCGTTTCTTCAACATAACTATTGATATGATTCTTCCATTCTTGAACTATAGGTTTCCATTGAAAACTAACATTTAAATATTGATGGATAAATATTTTAGTTTCCACTTGAAGCGTATTTTGAAGTATTTCTGTCGGTGTTTTGTTAGAAGCATAATCCATCACATCAAGGTCGTTTGTTATACCATTCATATGCATTTTAGACAATAAAACTAAACCTCCCAACGATCGAAGCCGGGATAAAGCAACATAAGCCTGTCCTGGTGCAAATACCTCAGAAACATCAAGGGCTGCTTTGTCAAAAGTTAATCCTTGACTTTTATGAACTGTAATAGCCCAGGCTAATTTTATAGGATATTGTGTAAATGTACCGATTACTTCCTCTGTAATCTCTTTTGTCATATCATCAACACGATATCGTATATTTTCCCAGATATAGGGTTCAACTTCTATGGTTTTCTTTTCTTCTGGAAAATGAACTAAAATTTCTTCATCAGATAATGACTTAATGATACCCATTTTTCCATTGAAGTAATTCTTTTCAATAGATGAATCATTTTTAAGAAACATAATTTGTGCCCCAACTTTTAGTTCAAGATTAGAATCCATTGGAAACATTTTATCAGGAAAATCATCGATTATTTGAGCTTTATAGGTTTTAGCTTCTACATTCAAATTTAGTAGCGATTGACTATTAATAGCATCCGCCTTAACATTGTGTGTAGTTAGAATGATATATCCTGTACTCTTTTTTAAATCAAAATTTGTTTGAACATATTGATTTAATACGTCGACATCCAATTGAGAAATATGATTATTTCTTAAGTTATTTAATATTCTAATAAACGTATCATCAGATTGTCTAAAAACCTTCGAAAGTTCTATATAAAGTGGTGGATTTTGTTGAATAATAGGAGCGTGAAAGAAAAATTTTCCAGTATAATATTTTTTTAAAACTTGCCATTCATCTTGACGAATTACAGGCGGCAATTGCAATAGATCTCCAATAAACAGTATTTGCACACCACCAAAGACTGAATTATTTTTTCTAATTTTTTGCATAACAAAATTCATGGCTTCCAATAGATCTGAACGCAACATGCTTACTTCATCGATAATCACCAAGTCAATATTTTGAATAACCGATTTTTTAATACCACTCATTTTAAAATGTCTTAAAATGGTATCTTTATTTTCAAATCTTAAATGCTCTGGAAAGATATCCGTAACGTTCCTTTCAGGTATAAAACCTCCAAATGGCAGTTGAAACATGGAATGGATCGTCACACCTCCTGCATTCAAAGCGGCAATTCCCGTAGGTGCAACAACTATAGTGTTTTTATGCGTAGATTGGATAATTTCCTTTAATAAAGTGGTTTTGCCCGTTCCTGCTTTTCCAGTTAAAAATACGGATCGATTGGTTTGATTGATGAATTTCAATACAAATTGAGCTTCAGTGGATTTAACTTCCATAAAGTAAAAAATTTAGGTTTTGATAGTCAATTGTAAATGACTAACCAAGTGTTAATTAATGAATTAGGTGTTCAATTAGAAATTAGTGTATTCCCAATTATACAGTAAAAATAAACATATTCTAAACATGAAGAATAATTTATGCCTCATTTTTTATAATAGTGCTGCACCAATAACACCCGCACTATCTCCCAACTTAGGTCGCAAGAACAAGGTATTCAATTCACCATTGAAAAGATGTTTTAGAACTTCTTCTTTGCCACGTTCGTAGATAACATCTAAATTACCGACTCCCCCTCCAAAAACTATTACTTCAGGATCTACAATATTTATTACACATGCTATTGCTCTTCCAAAATAATGCATCATTCGATCAATTGTAGCCACAGCATTAGGATCATGACCTTGATACAATTTATAAATTTCTTTTAATTTCAATTTATTACCACTCAAATTGTAATAATGATTTTCGGTAGCCGGTCCTGAAATAAATGTTTCAACGCAACCTCTTTGACCACAATAACATAATTCTCCATGCTCATCAAGACTATTATGTCCCCATTCTCCACCGATACCATGTTTTCCATTAATTACTTTTCCATTAACTACTATACCACTTCCGACACCAGTACCCATTATTACACCAAAAACGACTTCTGGATTTTTAACAAAGTCTGGTACCACACCAAGATGTGATTCTGCCATAGCAAAACAATTAGCATCATTGGCCATTCTAACTTCAATACCAAGTAGCTGTTGAAGATCTTCTTTCATCGGTTTTCCAATAATACATTTTGTATTACTATTCTTAATGAGATGAGTTGTAAAATCAATGATTCCAGGTGTTCCAATGCCGATACGATGTGGCTTTTGTCCAGTTTCTTCAATTAATAATCCTACTAATTTTTTAAATTGATTTAATACATGTTCATATCCAAATTCCTGTTCAGTTGGAATTCGCAATCGACTTAGGATATTAAGTTGAGGAGTGGCCTCTAATACAACACCTTCAATTTTTGTCCCTCCCATATCAATTCCCCAAAACAATTCAGACATAAAAACACATTTTTAAATTATAAAAAATTAAATTTTATGGATATTATATTCAGGACAAATAACGTGTAATTTTCTTGTGAGAACTTCAAATTTAACTTGTGAAACTTCGCCTTTATACTCACCATCAATATGAAAATCTGTTGGCTTATCTACCCGAATCACTTCATTCTGATAAGAAATTATTTTTCCTAATCTGTGATGGTCAAAAGTTCCAGTAAATACTGCCCATAATATGGATGGTATTTGGAACCATTTGGGTTTAGTCAATAAAACCACCTCGGCTATACCATCGATTACATTTGAATGTGGTGATATTCTTGCATTGTTGCCCAATTGATTCGAATTGGCAATTTCCAGACTCAAAATATTTTTAAAAGTGGCATCTCCTATGGTTACATTCATCGCCGTGCTTTTCTTAAATTTGCCCAATCCTAGACGCATATATGACAAAAACCCACGATGACCATCATTACCAAATAGCTTTGCGACATATGCGTCAAACCCAAGCCCTGCAGTATTACAAGATATAGAATCATTAACTTGAATAACATCAGACAAAATGCTGTGCTGATTTTTTATTAATTTAAAACAATGATCAATATTTTTTGGTATTTTTAAATGACTAGCAAAACCATTTCCAGAACCGGTTGGAATGATTCCCATTTTTGTTGAAGTGTTCACTAAGGCCTGTGCAATTTCATTGATTGTTCCGTC
>Ga0138256_10007081_pt1 | contig 11848 bp, 10 predicted proteins | sample KNB2016incub_MG_FD_105486 | JGI IMG/M metagenome (GOLD analysis project Ga0138256, IMG submission 105486) | Active sludge microbial communities from wastewater in Klosterneuburg, Austria - KNB2014incub_MG | ecosystem: Engineered > WWTP > Activated sludge > Unclassified | place: Austria...
CGATTCCCCCTTCAAAGCTCGTCCGCTGGGGAGGGGGCTTTTGTTGACTCAACCATCAGAACTTGACTCAAATGCAACATGTTTCAAAAGATAAGCGTAGCTATGTAGTTGGTCGTCCCGACGACGATCCGTCCAAGGCGAGTGACACGATCCAGTTGTACTAAAAGCTCATTCACGTCCGCCATCTCGTCGCTAATCATCCAACCACCTTCCCCGCCGCGGCGTGAGCGCGCGATGGCATCCAACTCGTCGAAGACCAACATCCGATTTGCTCCCGCAGCAACCCAATTAAACTGTTCCTTAATCAAGATTTGGCCCCAGCCGACATAGGCACCGCGTAGGTCGGACGGAGTCAATAATCGAACTTCTTGTTCGAGTTCTCCGGCAATCGCACGAGCGAGCCGGGACTTGCCGCAACCGGGTGGACCAAAGAGCAAAATCCCCGATGTTCTGGATGGTCCGCTCATTTGACTTCGATGTTGCTCAGGCCAAATGACAAGTTCGTCGATTCTGTCTCGCACATCCTTATAGCCTGCGACGTCGGCAAGCCGAATTTGGGTGTCAACCGCTGATTCGCTACTGGTAGACCCGGTCGGGTCAGTGGTCGGCCGTAACTCATCCCATGGAATTTCAAGACACGATTGGTGCAAGAGGGCACGCGCTTCTATTTCAAGGTAAGTGCCATCAGCACTTGGGATGAGCACTTTCCCTCGATTTCCCAAGTGATGTGCTATGTCTGCCAAATACAAGCCAGCCCACAACACTGCATCATTGGGCACGACGAGACGAAATGATTCGTCTTGCCCCGAGAGTCGTGAAAACACTTTCTGATGATAAAATGCCTCGATTGGCCCAGAGCCATTCATGGTCTCAATTTCAAATTGACCGTGACCCTCAACATGAAGGTCAATCCGCATTTCGGCACCGCTGGCCTTCGTTTGCAACGTAGACTCGAAGTTAAGTTTTGCATTTGGGTCGGTTTGCCGAATCCAACGGGCCACATCTGCCTTTAACGCCAAAGCTTTACCACTCTCATTGCTGCCTTTGAATTTTGACGCTTTCTCGCTACTGAAGAAGGCACCCATTGCTGAAGCTGAGCGAGAAAGGATTTGCGGGTGTGCAGAGCGAGCCCAAACCAGGGTCTTGAGCGGACATAATCGCCCCCGTTGCTCTCTCTTTATACCTGACGCCAGCAACAGACACTCGACAAGAGCTGTCTCGTCGGCTGAAACCTCAACGGTTTTTTCGTTAGAACTACTGTCGTCGCCAGGTATTGGAGGTTTCGGCTCGAACTCGAAGACTAAGCCGGGCCAGTTTGCCTTTACATTCTCAAAGCCGACAGGAACATCCGACTCCTTCTGAAGAGTGACGAGATTGAGGCTGTGATTCTGTGTCGAAAGTTGTGGTGTCTCCGAGCCGAGAACTGAGACCTTGAGGAAAGAATGCAGCAACTCAGAGGTTCCTCGACAGACAGTTCGCTCAGCGTTGTCGCCAAATAACGAGAAATGAAAACGCTGCGCACTGTGAAACGCCCAGCTGACGGTTCCCTCCCAAGTAGCCTGTAACCATTTCTCCATTTCCCGATCCCCGGGCAGGTGCAACAAACAGAGCAAGGCTTCGTCGCCGCAAAGCGCCCGAAGAAAAGTAATTTCTTGATTCGCAGCAAGTCCCAAGGCCGTCGGCCAAAACGGATCTGGGATCGCGATTAACGACGGATCAATAGAGTTCGCCTGAATGGTGTTGTCTTCTGTGACTTCCGATTCTGGCTCCGCCACCGTCAGGATAAATTTTTCGTCACGCGCCCGTTGATCCGTTTCGGCGGTGATGTGCAGTCCGGCACGACGAAGTTGTTTGCAAATTCCGTCCAATGAGTCCTTCCTGATCCGCTGGTTCGGGTATCCAAACAGGCCAACCAAATCAGCAAGAGTCGAGTCGCCCGTTAGACTGATGTCTTTGCGAAAGCCGGTCCCATTTGCGCGAGATTCATACATCGCCTCGGCGAGCGGATTGACGTCTTTGCGGAAGGCCACCTCTCGCTTGTTGCCTTCACTGGGGAGCCGTAGCGTGACTGAGCCACCGTCGCTACTTACAACGACTCCGACTCTTCGAGGATGTGCAACGAAGAAGACGCTATCTCCTGTTCTGACACGCATGGGATTCTTCCACTATTGTTGATCGCTTTGATGCCTTGGCGAACGGCGTAAGTCATCGCCTACAAGTCTGCATCGTATCGATATCGAAATCAGTTGGGTACGCGAGTGCCAGCCAGTGTACTCGCTTTCCAGACGCAAAGATTGAAGCATTATCGCAAGTTCCGATCAGGGGCACAAAAAGTGGCATGAACCTGGCAGGAACCGTTTTTATTTAAAGTGCCGATTCACGTCTACATCGCTGACACCTTTATGAGTTCCCTCAATTTCAGTCGAGTCGGCCGGACTACAATTTTCAAGACTCATACGAGGTTCAACGCCCCGTAAAACGCTCAGTTACGCAGATTGAAAGCTATGTGAATTGCCGTCACCTGCGGTACCTCACGCACCGGTTGCAGAAACCGTTTGACCATCTCCTCAGCAAGGAAGAAACTCATTACAGGTTTCAGCGGTCGAAGTGCTTGATCGTATCAAGGTCTCCCTGCTGATCTTCTTCCGTGTATCGATTTGTCGCGATCCCGGATCGACCGGAGTCTCATTCTTCGGCAGGCCGCTGTTGGTCGGCGCGAGCGAAGAGTTCGGATAATGACAATTGAAAATGGCGGAGGACATCGTCACCGTAAAGGACGCCATCGCGGGCAATGTCAGTCGATTCGCCCGCACTGCGATGACAGACAGCGTCGCAGGATTTGGGATTGGTGTACCAGATCATCCGCACTCCGGCTTGTTGATAGACCCTCGGTTTGGCTTCCATCTCGTCGGCTGTGTTGCCGTCAGACAGAACTTCAATGATAACGTCCCCTTCGTCGGCTTGCGGCCCTTCCACAGAGCAATCAGCATCTGAGGACAGCTCGGGCTACTTTTCTGACAGCGTGACATTCAGCCGCTTGCCGACGGCATTCGCCAACTTCTTCAGAGTATCGAGCGTTGGAGATCCTGCACCACTGAAGAGTCGCGACAGGTTTGCGCGGTCGATGCCAGTTCTGGCTTTGATGTTTTCCAACGACAGATTCTGTCTGTCACGTTCCGCGCTGATCGCTGCCACAATATCAGCAATCTGCGCTTCTTCCGCATCCAGCCGCGAGAAAGCTTCACGGGCTTGCTGTTTGGTGGCAGCAATCACTTCCGGACGCTCCTCTTCGGCAATCGCCTTTCGAAGTCTTTCCCGCATAGCGAGCGTCAGCGTGGGCACCAGTCTGACGGAAGCCTCGTTTGATGTCGTTGATTTTTTTTTCATGGCTTTTCCTTTAGCTCGAAGCCAGTAATCGGGAGCACGCACCATTCCACTTCAATCCTCTCGAACGCCACACACAATCGGCGTCCATCAGGCGTGTTGGCAATTCTAATCAGACGATCAGATGATCGACTGACTTCTTCCAGTTGATAGTTCTCGAAGACATACTGCCAGTCCTGGCAAGTCAGCCCGTGTTGTTGCACTTTATCGACGCTCTCGCCCTGTTCGTCGGACCAGAGATATGCGTAAACTGCCATCCGTCATTCCTGCTGAGTGTTGGCACATGATACAACACTAATCGGGTGTTGGCAACAGTGAAAAGCAAATGGGCTGAAGCTCATTTCTGATTCAATGAGCTGCGTCCCAATACTGTTCTTTGGGAAGAACTTCGGGGAGCTTCTCTTCTCGGACGTGCAAGCATTGTCTGAGGCCATCAAAACTGCAGATGCCGCGCTGAGATTAAGAGACGCATGGACCTGAGTCTCATTCTTTGGCAGGTCGCTGTTGGTCGGCACGAGCGAAGAGTTCGGAGACTGATAATTGAAAATCGGGGAGGACGTTCTCACCGTAAAGGACGCCATCGCGGGCAATGTAAGTTGATTCGCCCGCACTGCGATGACAGACAGCGTCGCAGGATTTGGGATTGATGTACCAGATCATCCGTACTCTGGCTTGTTGATAGACCCTCGGTTTGGCTTCCATCTCGTCGGCTGACCGGCAGACATTGCTGATTGCTCCTGAATCAAACTGGATTTCATCGTCGGTCAACGTAACTTCTTGATTTTCAAGTACGCTGACATGGCTGAATCGCAGGGTGAAAACCAACCCGCACGCTTGAGTGCATGCAGAACCAAACATCTTACCTGTTCGGTATTACTGCCCGGAACTCTCTGCAAGTTTCTGCACATCCAGCACAAACACAACACGACACAATTCCGGGAGACCCAGCGAATACGATAATTCCAAGACGAAAGACGCACTTCGCTCGCAACATCGCCCCTACCGGCGTTTTGTGAGTTCTACCGCTCTGGTCACGGTAGGCCTCGTCTTATTTACTTGTTCGGCAGGATGCCGACAAATGCATGCTCATCAGGGATGAATATGAGTAATCACGCAACAGGATTCACGAACGCCAATCCAAAACACCGTGCTCTTTGGGCAGCGATCCTGGCCGGTCTGCTAATGGTTGTGCCAGGATGTAAAATTCCTGCACTCTGTCGGGCAACTGCTGGAGCGATATTGCCTGACCGATTCAAGGGAGCTGACAACATGGTCAGCCCGGAAGATGAAATCGTCAGCCTTGAAAACTCAGCCCAGCTCGGCTATCGCGAATTCTTTGAGGACCCAACGCTTACGAGCTTGATGGACCAGGCACTGACGGGCAACCAGGAGCTGAAGATTCTGGCCCAGGATGTCCGCATCGCGAATCTGGAGGTTTTGAAGCGGAGTGGGACGTATCTTCCGTTCGCTACTCTCGGAGGCCTCGCGGGACTGGAAAAACCAAGCAGCTACTCGCCAATTGGTGCCGCCCATGAACAGCTTCTTGCAGGAGGTTCTGGCGGCGGCTTTCCCGATCCGCTGCCGAGATTCATGGTTGCCGCCAACGTCTCCTGGGAGATTGACATCTGGAGGAAACTGCGGAACGCCAGAGATGCGGCGTCACTGCACTACCTTGGCACCCAGGAAGGGCGGAACTACGTCGTAACCCGGATGGTTGCCGATGTGGCCGAAAATTATTACCAGCTTCTGGCTGCCGACAATCGGTTGGTGACGCTGGATACAACCATCTCGCTCCAGGAGCAAAGTCTTGAGGTTGCCATCGCCATGAAGGAAGCGGCCCGCGGCACCGAACTCGCTGTTCAGCGTTTCCAGGCTGAGGTTCGCAAAAACCAGAGCCATAAGCTGATCATTCGGCAGGAGATCGTCGAAGCCGAGAACCGGATCAACTTTATCGCCGGTCGCTTTCCGCAGCCTATCGATCGAGCGATCGTGGAATACATCGACCTGAAGCTGCACGCGCTGAACGCCGGGGTGCCTTCCCAGCAACTGCAAAACCGACCTGACATCCGCCAGGCCGAGCGTGAACTGGCCGCTGCCGGACTCGACGTCAAGGTTGCACGAGCACGCTTCTATCCATCCCTGATCCTCACAGGCGGTGTTGGCCTCGACGCCTTCAATACCAGGTATCTGTTCGCAACTCCAGAATCTCTGATTTACGGGATGGCCGCTGAATTGGTTGGCCCGTTAATCAACAAGCGAGCGATCAGGGCGGATTACCTTACCGCGAATGCCGAGCAGTTGCAGGCCGTCTACAACTACCAGCGCACAATCCTTAACGCTCACATCGAAGTGGTCAACCACCTGGCGATGGTGGAAAACTACGGCAAGAGTATCGAGACAAAAAAACAACAGCTGACGGCTCTCGAGGAGTCGGTCGATAGTGCAACAAAGCTCTTCCAAAACGCCCGAGGAGAATACCTTGATGTGCTGCTGGCCCAGCGCGACATGATGGAAGCGAAAATGGTCATTATCGAGACCAAACAGCAGCAACTGACCGCGATCATCAATGCCTATCAAGCCCTCGGGGGCGGTATGTACGCCGGTAACTTCAACACCGACATGAGCATGGAAGTCATTGATGCTGCTGATCCCGCTGATGCAGGCGACAAAGTGGAAAAAGACAGTGATGTGGTTCTGCCCGCAATGGAACCAGACAAGCAGCAGAATTGATTTACCGGTCTATCGAACTTTGCAATGACGCGAATGATACGGCCGACGTTCCGGCAGTACTGCGGTTTGCTCGGTTCGGCCTACATTCCTCTTCGCGATGCGGACTAACCTGGTCGATGAATAGGTGGGCCGGGACAAACGCGGCTTTCTGCAACTTGCCGCAGGGCATCTGCAAAAAATTGCATGTCTTGCACTGTGCCTTGTGCAATAGAAAATGAGATTCTTGAGCTGACGCTAATGTTGAGGCGATGGCAGCCAAACTCTCTATGAATGTCAACTCGTTGGGACGGGACAAGAAAGATTGTTTTTTGGTTCTTCGGGAACAGTCTCTTGATGTTGCGTAAGGACTGCTCGAAAAATGCTGTGGCATTGGGGGCGCACGACAGGCTTCCAGCCTGTCTGTTTGCAGAAGACAGGCTGGAAGCCTGTCCTACCTGTTTCTCGACCGACCCTAAGGTCAGTTCTGCATTCAGCTTGTGGCATAAAATATGCGACCCGGTTGAGCACCTCAATAGCGTGTCCGCCACTTGTGTCATAGAAGTTCTTTAATGAATCAGCCTCATCAAGCGTCTCCTGACGTTCGGACGAATGAACGAATCCCGATTTCTCCGATTCTCGCATCGCTGACCGATGCTGCCCCGGATGAACCACCTCTGATTGATCGACGCGTGGTTTGGCTGTGCGGTCTGGCAATTGGGATCGGAGTCGCGGCGTCACTGATCGCAGTGATACTGATGCGACTGATTGCATTCATTACCAACGCCGCTTTTTTTGGGCGTATGTCACTGCACACCGTGAGTCCTGCAGAAAATCAGTTGGGCTGGTACGTCGTGGTGATTCCTGTTGTGGGAGCCATTGTCATTGGATTCATGGCGCGTTACGGTTCAAAAGCCATTCGCGGGCATGGAATCCCCGAAGCGATGGAACAGGTTCTCACCAACCGCAGCCGCATTCCAGCCCGTGTGACTTTGCTCAAGCCATTGTCGTCAGCGATCTCGATCGGAACAGGCGGGCCATTCGGAGCAGAAGGGCCGATCATCGCGACGGGCGGTGCCCTCGGTTCGCTGATTGGCCAACTCCTGCACACAACACCGACCGAGCGAAAGACATTGCTAGCAGTCGGGGCAGCGTCTGGAATGGCGGCAACCTTTGGCAGTCCTGTCTCTGCCGTTTTGTTAGCCGTCGAATTGCTGTTGTTCGAGTTTCGACCACGTTCGATCATTCCGGTAGCCATCGGCACGACTACGGCTGCTGGAATGCGGATTCTGCTGGAGGGTGCCGACGCAGTGTTTCCGATGCCGGACATCCTGCCCGCTCCGCTGGTGGCGTTGATTTTCTATGTTCTGCTGGGCGGTGTGATGGGCATCGTCGCGGCAGTCGTCACGAAGGTCACCTATGCAGTGGAAGATGCGTTCGAACGATTGCCGATTCACTGGATGTGGTGGCCAGCGATCGGTGCTGTGGTCGTGGGTGTCGTGGGGTATTTCGCACCTCGAACACTTGGCGTTGGCTATGACAATATCACCGCCATCATTTCGGGGCGATGGACCGCATGGACAATTTTCACGCTGTGCGGCCTGAAGTTTGTGTCATGGGCCATCGCTCTGGGAAGCGGTACGTCGGGCGGAACTCTGGCACCAATGTTTACCATCGGCGGCGGTATCGGCTATCTGATCGGTGCCGCAGCCGCTTTCGCGCTTCCGCTGGCCGGAATTGACGCCCGCGTCGCCGCGCTGGTTGGCATGGCGGCGATCTTTGCTGGTGCGTCCCGAGCCTTGCTGGCGTCCGCTGTGTTTGCGTTTGAGACGACGCTGCAACCTAACGGACTGTTGCCGCTTCTGGGCGGTTGTGCGGCCAGTTATCTCGTGGCGACGCTGATGATGAAGAATTCGATAATGACCGAGAAAATCGCTCGTCGAGGAATTCGCACACCGCAGGAATTTGTGGCCGATCCATTGCAGCAGGTGGTCGTTCGTGAGATCGCCTGCACTCAGCTCACCACCCTGGGCGCAGACCAAACTGTGAGCGAGGTTCGACGCTGGTTCACCGAGGAATCGCCGGAGGCCAGACATCAGGGCTATCCGATTGTCAACGGCGCGGGACACCTGGTCGGCGTTCTGACACGGCGAGACGTATTCCATGTGGAACTTCTGCCCGACGCAAAATTGAAGGATATTCTCCGACAGCCACCGCGTTTTGTTTACGAAGACTGCTCTGCCCGACAGGCGGCGGATCACATGACCAATCATGATATTGGTCGCCTGCCAGTACTGACACGAGAAAGTCCTCCACGGTTGGTGGGGATCGTTACTCGCAGTGATATTCTGTCAGGCTATCGCAGGCGGATGGCGGAGTCTGCATCAGAATCTCCGACGCTGACACTTCCGGGCTTGAGAAAGAAAAACGAGATTCCGGGCCAAAAGGCTGACAACGGCTAAGGATCGTGCAATGGAGTGCCGAACTCTGCAAAAATTTGCAGAGTTCGATGCCGCAGTTGGAATTGGTGATCATCCTGCGGCGCACTGAATGGTATTTTCGCCCATGTTTGAAAGGGCGGCGAAAAACAGACGCGCGCGACGCCAGACAAGCCCTCTGGATGGCACTGATTGCCTGTCAGGCCCGGCAACCACTAGACTAGGTGCTTTCCGGTCCAGTGCAAAATTGACACCGCTCAGAACCATCCATGTTTGATATTCATGAAAATCGCAACAGTCGCAGCATGCGACGTCTCGTTTTTGGCCTGGCTGTTCTGAGTGTAGTATCGCTGACTGTCACTGTGCTGATCACACGGGATGTTCAACGCGAACAGGTAATCGTGGCCAGCATTTTTGAGCACCTTCCAGCGAGCGATCTCGAAGCGGCCCGGGAATTGTCCGGCTCATTGCGACTCAATGGTCGTCTCGCCATACTGATGGTTTTGAATGTGATTGGCACGGCAGTTGCCCTGGGCTTGGTCCTGCGAGGCTACATGCACAGTGAGCGATCGTTGCGGGATGTCAAGGTCTTGGCAAGTGATATTCTGGCCAGTGTGGACGCGGCGGTCATTACTACGGATTGCCACGGAATGATGACCAGCATCAATCTCGGCGGGCGAGAACTGGTTGGTCTGAATGACGATTCCATTGGTCAATACCTTGCAGATATCGATGGTGCGCACGCGCTGCTGGGATCCATTTGCACGGAAGTCAATTCAACACATCACACTGTCAGGGACAGAGATTATTGTGTCACAAATCAAGGCCATAAAAAAACTTTGCGTGTGAGTTGTACCATTCTCAGAAGCCAGCAAAAAGATGAGATCGGCACGGTCGTCTACGTACGCGACGTCACACAACGCGCATTGCTTGAAGAACGGTTGCGCCGTATGGAACGTTACATCGGTCTTGGTTCACTGGCTGCGGGCCTGCAACATGAGATCAAAAATCCGCTGAGTGCCCTGTCGCTGCACATTCAACTTCTGCGGGAAAGATTGGCCATCGACCTGCCACATCCCGAGGTCAATGAGATGCTGGACATCCTGCACACCGAAGTGAATCGGATCAGTAATGTGCTGGATGGCTTTCGTAATTATACGTCTGTGAATGAACTGGGTCGCACGCCAGTCGTGATGGGGCCGTTGATCGAAAAACTGGTGCGTCTGTTGCGACCTCAGGCAGAATCACAGAAAATAGGCATCGTCGTTAGACTTCCTGCTAAGCCTCTGGGAACCGTGCTGGCCGACTCAGGGCAATTGGAGCAGGTGTTGTTGAATCTGGCACTCAACGGCATCGCTGCGATGCCGGATGGAGGCACCCTCACGTTTGCGGTAACTCGAAAGGACGAAACCATCCGCATTGACGTCATTGATACCGGCCACGGGATTCCGGTTGACGTAAGGTCTCAGATTTTCGATCCATACTTTACGACGCGTCCCGAGGGCACGGGCATGGGACTGGCGCTGTGTTACAAGATTGTTCAACAACACGGTGGCAGTATTGATTTTCGCACCGGCGAAGATCGCGGCAACCAGCATGGAACAGAGTTTACGGTCCTCTTGCCGCGGGAAGAATCGGCGTGAACAATTCCAGCTTCAGTGTTCTGATCGTTGATGACGAACCCAACATTCGCTCAGGCCTGGCAAAAGGGCTGATCAACGAAGCCGACTCGATCGACACGGCAAAAGATGCGGACGAAGCATTGTTGGCATTCGAAAAGCACGACTACCAACTCGTGATTGCCGATGTTCGACTGAATTGCAGTATGGGTGGCATCGAGTTGATGCGAAAGATGCTGTTTGCACGGCCTCAGACCGCTGTGATCGTCATCACCGCGCACGGAACTGTGGAAACGGCTGTCGAGGCCATGCGCGCGGGAGCCTTCGATTTCATTGCGAAACCCCTGGACCTGAATCTGGTCCGACAGCAGGTACGCAAGGCACGCGAACACTATCAGCTACAACTTGAAAATCGCAACCTTCGCAGTCAACTGGCCAATGCCGGTGAGATTTCCAATATCATCGGAAACTGTACTGCGATGCAGGAGGTCTTTCACCAGATCCGGCAGGTCGCCAACACCGACGCGACTGTGATGATTCACGGGGAAAGCGGGACGGGCAAAGAACTGATTGCTCGTGCGCTGCACAACTTAAGCGATCGCAGTACCGGGCCGTTTCTGGCGGTCAACCTGGGGGCCATGCCGGAAACACTGCTGGAAAGCGAGCTTTTCGGTCATGAAAAAGGTTCATTCAGCGGAGCCTCGCGACAAAAACCAGGGTGCTTTGAGCAGGCGAATCGGGGCACATTGTTTCTGGACGAAGTGACTGAGATGTCCGCCAAGAGCCAGGTGGATCTCCTGCGTGTTTTGGAGACGCGGCAACTGACCCGCGTTGGTGGCGAAGAACTGCTGCACACGGATGTTCGCCTGCTTTCGGCGACGAACAAATCAGTTCAGGACTTGATTGACGACGGGACATTTCGCGAGGACTTGTACTACCGCCTGAACGTCGTTCCGATTCAGGTTCCTTCGCTGCGACAACGACGAGACGACATTCCTTTGCTGGTCGAACACTTCCTGCGTCACTTTTGTCAGCGTCATAATCGAGAATGTCGACAGGTTGCTCCGGAGGCTATGCAGACTCTGGTCGCCGCTCACTGGCCTGGAAATGTGCGTCAATTGCGAAACGTGATGGAGCGACTGGTGGTAACTCTCACGGGCGATGTTATTCACGACACCGACCTGCCACCGGAACTCACCCCCAGAGCCATTTCCAAATCGGTTATGGTCAGAACACTGGCGGAAGCTGTGGAAGAATGTGAACGCACTGCGATGACAATTGCACTCGAAGCGTGCGAATTTCACCGCGAGAAAACTGCTAAGCGTTTGGGTGTCAGTGTCCGTACGCTGCACTACAAAATGGGACGCTATGGCCTGCATTAATTTCGACAGGGGGCAATAGAATGCTGGTACTCGCTCGTAATGTTCATTCCCGTTGCCAATGATCTCAGCAATCAATGCCTTCATGACTTCTGCGAACGCCGTCAGAATCAGTTAGGATCGACCGAGAAATAAGTAGGACAGGCTTCCAGCCTGTCTTCTGCAAGCAGACAGGCTGGAAGCCTGTCCTACCACCCCAAAATCGCCAGCTATTTATACTCCACGCAGCCTGGAATGAGGCTGTCAATTCTCGTTCCAGGGCTCCAGCCCTGGAACGCACTGCACTGGAGGCTCCTGCCTCCAGTAACAATCTCGCGAGGCA
>Ga0138256_10007082_pt1 | contig 11848 bp, 8 predicted proteins | sample KNB2016incub_MG_FD_105486 | JGI IMG/M metagenome (GOLD analysis project Ga0138256, IMG submission 105486) | Active sludge microbial communities from wastewater in Klosterneuburg, Austria - KNB2014incub_MG | ecosystem: Engineered > WWTP > Activated sludge > Unclassified | place: Austria...
AGTCCGAGTACGACATTCGGGTTGCGAATCGGGAGCTTCGCGCGAAGCTCGCGCCAAGGATCCGCGTCTTCCAGCCAGCCGCCCCGTGATAGTCCGCCCTCGATGCTGCGCGCGCTCGAAGGGCGAGCGCCGTCCCGCAGTCGGAACGGGGCCTGCTGATCTTCACTGAACAGCAAGTATCGCCATCTCGTCGACTATCAGATACGGATTCGACATGCGCGAAGGCGACGAACGCTGCTTTGGCACGCTAATCGCAACGATGTTGTCGTGCGAGCGCTGCGTGATCCGCAAGACGACTGGCGTGGTTACCCATGTAACCGACCAGCCGGATCGACGAGTAGATGAGCCATCGCCCGGCAGCGACAGAGGAATCGTGTCCGCTACTTGGCGCCAACGATGCGGATCATCGATCCGGTGCGCGCGTCGAAGATGCCCACGTCGATCACGATTCCAGGCCGCCGGGGGTCATAGACCGACACTTCGACTTCCTGAGATCGAGATCCAGGGGCGATCAGCCACCCACCCGGTTCAACCCGACCACGCGCTTCACCGCACTTGAAGGGCGGCGGCTGGTGACCGGCCGGCCTGTCCGGATACCAGATGCGGCACTCGTCCGGAGGGGGCAGGTGACCGTTCGGAATGCGGGTGTGGCCGTGCTGGTGGAAGTACGACGAGCGCTCCTCTTGACGCTGCTTGCCCTTGCCCGACTCGTCCTTGCCCTCGTCGGCGAAGGCTGAGGTGCCCAGCGCCATCAACCCGAAGACGGCAACCATTGCCGTGCGCTTGATCATCCGTACCTCCTGTAAGCAAACCGTCCCTACTGCAACGCATGATCGCGACCATACGCTGACACGGGCACTTGCCGGTCAAGTCATCCTCCTGCTGGCAGTGGCCGTGGCGATCATGGCCGCTTTCCGCGGCTGCACGTTCCGACGAGTCTCGGTCACCTGCTGGTCGGCTTGATCCTAGGGCCGCACACTTGTGCTTTCGGCCGTGATTGGGCTCGTGATGAGCCGCGGGCTGGGTTGGATCTGAGCCACCTCGGCGCGAGCGCTTGTCCACAGGTCCGACTCGAATTCGGGAATCGACGATGCGGGACAACATGACCCAGAGGGGAATGCCGAGCTGGCACGACCGGACGGCGGAATCGGTACTTGCCGACCTGAAGGCCACTGCGTCAGGTTTGAGCCATGACGAGGCCCAGTCACGGCTCGAGACATACGGCCCCAATCGACTGCCCGAACCACCGCGGCGCAGCGCGCTCATTCGCTTTCTGATGCAGTTTCACAACATCCTGATCTACGTGCTGATAGTGTCGGCCGTGATCACGCTCGCGCTGGACCACGTGGCGGACACGGCGGTGATCCTCGCGGTCGTGATCGCGAACGCGATCATCGGATTCGTCCAGGAAGGCAAGGCCGAGAAGGCCATGGAGGCCATTCGCCGCATGCTCGCCCCTCGCGCCGCGGTGTTGCGCGGCGGCGAACGGCAGACGGTGGACGGTGAGGCGCTCGTGCCCGGGGACATCGTGCTGCTCGAGGCCGGAGACAAGGTGCCTGCCGATGTGCGGATTGTCATGACGCACGGCGCATTCGTTCAAGAGGCCATCCTCACCGGTGAATCGATACCGGTGGAGAAGGGCGTCAAGCCGGTTCCCAAGAGCGCGACGCTGGGCGATCGGACCTGCATGGCGTTCAGCGGCACGCTCGTCACCACCGGCCAATGCAAAGGGGTGGTGGTCGCCACGGGAGCGGCGACCGAGATCGGGCGCATCAGCGGAATGCTGTCGACCGTCGAGGCCCTGACGACGCCGCTGGTGAAGCAGATGGACGTGTTCGCCCGGTGGCTGACCGTGCTGATCCTGTTGGTCGCGGCGATCCTGCTCGCGTTCGGCTACTTCGTCCGCCATTACCCCTTTACGGACATGTTCATGGTGGTGGTCGGGTTGTCCGTGGCCGCGATACCCGAAGGCCTCCCGGCCGTCCTGACCATAACCCTCGCCATCGGCGTGCACGCCATGGCACGGCGCAATGCCATCGTCAGGCGGCTTCCTGCCATCGAGACGCTGGGTTCGGTGTCGGTGATCTGCACGGACAAGACCGGTACGCTCACACGCAACGAGATGGCGGTGGCGTCTGTTGCAACCGTTGCTGGCGTCTATGCGATTCAGGACGCGGGCTACGCACCTGCAGGTGAGATCTACCTGGCGGGTCGCGCGATCGCTGCCGTTGAACACCCGATGCTGGCCGAACTGGGCCGCGTCGCTGCCTTGTGCAGCGACGCCTCGCTGCGCGAGCACGAAGGCGATTGGACTGTAGAGGGCGATCCGATGGAAGGCGCGCTCCTTGCATTCGCTGGCAAGACCGGCGTCGACTGGCGCGATGAACGCAGCACCTGGGCCCGCACCGACACCATCCCCTTCGATGCCAAGCATCGTTTCATGGCCACGTTGAATCACGACCACGAAGGCCATGCGTTCGTCTTCGTGAAGGGTGCGCCGGAGCGGATCATTGCCATGTGCAGGGAGCAGCGATCGGCCAAGGGGGTGCAGCCCCTGGAGGATGGCGCCTGGCACGAAGCCGCCAACCGCATCGCTTCCCAGGGCCAGCGCGTGCTCGCGCTCGCGTCACGACCCGTGTTGCCGGAGCACGCCGTGCTCGAGCACGCGGATGTTGAGGGCTCGCTGACCCTGCTCGGACTGGTCGGGCTGATCGATCCGCCGCGCTCGGAGGCGATTGCAGCAGTGGGTGAATGTCACAGCGCTGGCATTCGCGTGAAGATGATCACTGGCGATCATGCGGGAACGGCAAGGGCGATCGGCCGGCAAATCGATTTGCAGAATCCGGAGAAGGTACTCACCGGCGTCGATCTTGACGCCATGGACGATGCGAGGCTTTCCGTCGCGGTGCTGGAGACCGATGTCTTCGCCCGCACCAGCCCCGAGCACAAGCTTCGACTGGTGATGGCGCTGCAGTCGCACGGCATCAGCGTTGCAATGACGGGCGACGGAGTGAACGACGCGCCGGCGCTGAAGCGGGCGGATGCCGGCATTGCGATGGGCAGAAAGGGCACCGAGGCCGCGAAGGAGGCCGCGGAACTGGTGCTGGCGGACGACAACTTCGCGTCGATCGTCGCAGCCGTCCAGGAGGGGCGGACGGTCTACGACAACATCAAGAAGGTCATCAGCTGGACGCTCCCCACCAACGCAGGTGAAGCCATGACCATCATCGCGGCGCTGCTGGTGGGCATGACGTTGCCGGTGACGCCGGTGCAGATCCTGTGGATCAACCTGGTTACCGCCGTCACGCTCGGCATTGCATTGGCCTTCGAGCCGACGGAGGACAACACCATGCGCCGTCCGCCCCGCGCTCGCAGCGAACCCCTGCTCAACGGCGAACTGGTGTGGCACATCGCGCTGGTGGCTGTCCTGTTCGTGTGCGGCGTATTCGGCATCTTCGCGTACGCGATCGACCGCGGCTATTCGGTCGAACTCGCCCGCACCATCGCCCTCAACACGCTTGTCGTCATGGAGATATTCCATCTGTTCTTCATTCGGAACATCTACGGAACGTCGCTTACCTGGAAAGCGGTGCGCGGTACGAGAGTCGTGTGGCTGACGGTCGTCATCATCACCGTCGCCCAGTTCTCGATCACTTACCTTCCGCCGCTGCAAGCGGTGTTCGCGACCGAAGCGGTGCCGTTCCTGGACGGGCTGCTCATCGTCGGTGTCGGCATCGCGTTGTTTGCCATCATTGAAATCGAGAAGCAGCTGCGGCTGCGTCTTCGTGCGATGCGCGCACCGTGAGGAGGGTACATCGTCGTGAGCTGCTCTGGGCTCTTGTGCCCTTGGAGCGGCGCGGCCGCATTGCGACACAGCCGCTCGGTGTTGGCGCTGGTCCCTGCCTGGGCGGAGTCACGCAGGGCCTGTTTCGCCCGTCGGCGCCGCGCGCATGCAAGGGCTGCAACGACGCTTGGAAGGACGGGCAGCGATGCGCCTGGAGCGATCCAGGCGTGGGCATTCGGCAGAATCCCTTTGACAACCCCAGCGACGATGAAACCGGGACGCCCTGACACCGCCCACCAGCGGCTGTGGAGCGCAATATGGCTGATCGCGGCGGCAGCCATGCTGGTGCTGGTAGCTGTGCTCGGCTGGCTGACGGACACACCGGTCCGCAGCCTCTTTCCATGCGGGATCGCCGTAGGCTTGGCGACCTGGCATCACGGCATGACGGGCGGGCTTGTCTTCGTGGGCCTGGGAACGCTCGCGGCTCTTGCGACCGCCGCTTCCATCCGGTTCGAGTCCGTGGGCGGATTCGTGCTCACTGGGGGGCTGTGGACGCATCCCAGCCGCCACCGAGCGCCTTGTACAGCGCCACCAATTGCATCCCTGCGCTGGTGTGTGCGCGCACGGCCGCGGTTTCGGCTTCGTGCAGTCCACGTTGGACCGCCAGCAGTTCAACCAGAGCGATATCGCCCGCGGCGTAGCGCGTTCTTGCGTGGCCGTGGCTGGCGCGTGCTGCTTCCAGCGCCATCCGGCGGCGCTCGAGCGTGTTGAGTCCCCCGTGATAGTCACCCAGCGTTCGCTCGGCGTCGCCCAGCGCTGCAAGCACAGCCTGTTCGTAGGCGAGTGCGGCCTGCCGCTCGGCCGCCTCGCGCGCCCGAATCTCGGCGCGTACACGCCCTCCATCGAACAGCCGCCAGGAAATCAGCGGCAGGACGGAAAAGCGCGAGCTGGACGCGTCGAACCAGTTTCCCGTGCTGAGCGCCTGAAACCCGCCACCGACGCCGATGGAGAGCTTGGGGAAGAACTCAGCCGTGGCCACGCCGATGTCGGCCGAACTCGCTGCCAGGCGCCGCTCGGCGGCCAGCACGTCGGGACGCCGGCGCAACACGTCGGCGCGTTCGCCTATGGGCAGGGCCGGGAGCGTACGGCGAGCCAAAGTACTGTCGAGCAGTGCCAGTTCGCGTTCTGGCGATGCGCCCAGCAGCACGCCCAGCCCGAGTACCGATGCGCGCTGACGCGCCTCGATATCCGGCAAGAGCGCGTTGACCGCCGCCCACTGCGCGTAAGCAGCGTCCACGTCGGCCGCGGACGCATCGCCCACTGCGCGCCTCAGGCGCACCAACTCCAACGTCTGCTGCAGCGTGTCCAGCGTGGCCTGCTGCGCGTGCAACTCATATCTGGCGCCGACGGCGGTGAGCCAAGTGCGTGCGACTTCAGCGACGATGCGCATGCGTACGCCCTGTGCCTCGATTTCAGTCGCCTGCAAGCGGGCGCTAGCGCCTTCCAGCGCACGCCGCTTGGCGCCGAACAAGTCTGCTTCCCAGGCCGCGTCGAAGCCTGCGTCGTAAATGGTCTGCGTGGGTTCAAGGCCAGGAATGGCGCCAATGGGCAAGGGGCCGTTCTCGCTTTGCCGTCGGCGATTGACGCTAGCGCCAACGCTGGCGGTGGGCAATTTCTCGCCGGCCACGCGGTCGCGCAGGGCGCGCGCCTCGTCAACGCGCGCCGCAGCCAGGCGCAGATCCAGGTTTTGTGACAGCGCCGTCGCCATCAGGCGATCGAGCACCGGATCGTCCAACGCGGACCACCAATGGGTCAGGTCCGCGGACTGCGTTTCACTCGCCAATGGCAAGATCCAGCCGCTGCCGATGTCTACCGACGGTGGCTCGCGGTAGTTGGGGCCGACGGCTGCGCAAGCAGTCAGCAGCACGCAGGACAAGGCCAGCGCGAGCGGACGCAAGCGCTTGGACGCCGACTCTGCGGCTGGCGCGCTCGAGGGGAGGGTGCGGGCTTTGGTTCTCATTGGAGGCGTCCTCGGACGAATGCGGTAGCCATCGTCAGCGTGCTCAGGGCGATGAGGGCCAGCGGCCACAGGCTGGCGAAAATGTCACCGGGCGGCATGGCCTTGAGAAAGCTGCCTTCGACGATGATGAGAAAATGGGTCAACGGAATGGCTTGGGCCAGCCATTGCAGGATGACGGGCATGTTTTCCACCGGCGTCGCAAAACCGGACATCAGCACCGCCGGCACACCGATGGCGAACGCCCCCAGGATGGCCTGCTGCTGCGTCATGCTGACCGCGGAAATCATCAGGCCGATGCCGACCACCGACAGGATGAACAGCACCAGGCTGGCGAGCAGAAGTGCAAACGAGCCGGTAAACGGGATGCCGAACAGGAATACGCCTGCGCTGATCATGAACAGGCCCAGCACGGTGCCAATTGCGAGTGCAGGCAGCGATTTGGAAATGATGATTTCCGGCGTCGAAGTCGGTGACACCAGCAATTGGTCGAAGGTGCCGAGTTCACGTTCGCGTGCAATCGACAGCGAGGTGATCAACAGCGCGCTGAACAGCGCCAGAATGCCGGTGAGGCCGGGCACGATGAACCAGCGGTAGACCAGGTTCGGATTGAACCAGTGGCGCACCACCACCGGGGTTGGCGCTCGAGCGTCGGGTACGACCTCGGCGCCGACATCGGCGGCGATGGTGGACAGATAGGCGACGGTGATCTGGCCCGAGTTGCTGCGCCGACCGTCGACCAGCACCTGCGCGCGGCCGCTATCGCCGGCGGCAATCGAGCGCGAGAAATCCACCGGAATGGAGAGTGCTGCAATCACCTCGCCCCGATCGATCAGCTCGTGCAGGTGCCGTCGACTATCGACGTGCCGCACGCGGGTGATGAATCTTGCGCTGTCCAGGCGCTGTACCAACTCGTGCGACCAGCGCCCCGCATCCTGGTCGTAGACGGCGATATCGACGTTGCGCACTTCCAGCGTCGCGGCGAAGGCGAACACCAGCAACTGCAGGATGGGCGGCACGAACACGACCATGCGACTGCGCGGGTCGCGCAGGACGCTGAGCACTTCCTTGATGAACTGGGCGCGCAGGCGGGTGAACGAGAATGCGGAGCTCAACATCGCTTCACTCCAGGTTCTTGCGCGTGGCGCGCTTGGCGATCACGAAGAACAGCGCCCCGATCGCCGCCATGGCCGCCAGGTTGGGCAGGAATACCGCCCAGATGTCACCGGCCAGGAACACCGTCTTCAGCGAGTCGACGAAGTAGCGCGCCGGAACCACCAGGGTGATGGCGCGGATCGGTGCCGGCATGGCGTCGATCTCGTACAGAAAGCCCGACAACATGAAGGCCGGCAGGAAGCCCGTGAACAACGCGATCTGCGCCGCCAGGAACTGGTTGCGGGCCAGCGACGAGATCAGCAGACCCTGACCCAGCGCCGGCACCATGAACACCGCCGACAGGAGCAGCAGGGCCGGCAAGGAGCCGCGCATCGGGACGCCGAACACGAACACGGCCAGCGCCGCCGCGCCCAGCGTGGACAGCATGCCAAGCACAAAGTAGGGCAGCAGCTTGCCGATCAGGATCTCGGCCACCGAGGCAGGCGTGGACAGCACCGCCTCCATGGTGCCGCGCTCCCATTCGCGCGCCACCACCAGCGCGGTCAGCATCGTGCCGATGATGGTCATAACGATGGCAATGGCACCGGGGATCAGTGCGCGACGGCTTTCCAGCTCGGGGTTGAACCAGTAGCGCGGCTCCAGCACGATGGACTGCGCTGGTGCTGCGACGTCCAGTCCGGCACGCCAGGACTGCACCACGCCGCGGGCGTAGTTTTCGACGTAGTTGGCGGTATTGGGGTAGGAGCCGTCGGTGACGATCTGCACCAGCGGCTCGCTGCCACGCTGGACCAGACGTTGCTCGAAGTCCTGGGGGATCACCACGTAGCCGCGCAGGTCGCCGGAGACCAGTTGATCGGCCACTTCGCGCCGGTCATGGGCGAAGCGCGTATTCAGGAAGCGGGTACCCGAAAACGCCGCGGCCAGCGACTGTGCCGATGCGCCGGGCGACTCCAGGACCACGCCGACACGGACATCCTTGGCATCCAGCGACACCGCATAGGCGAACAGCAACAGCAACACCACCGGCAGCACGAACGCGATCAAGAGCGTCGATGGGTCACGCAACGCCTGGTAACTTTCCTTGGTGACCAGGGCCGCCAGGCGCCCCAGGTCAAAGCGGCGCAAGTCGCCCTGCATCGGGCCAGCGCCGTCCTCGTGTTTCTCAACGGCGTTCATGCGGCGGCCTCCATCTCACGGTCGGCAGACTCCACCAGGTGAATAAAGGCGTCCTCCATGGTCGGGTCGGGGCGCTCGGAATTGGCCGAAATTCGCTTGAGCGCATCGGGCGTGTCCAGTGCGATCAGGCGCGCACGCGAGAGCATGGCGACCCGGTCGCAGTATTCGGCTTCGTCCATGAAGTGCGTCGTGACCATGATGGTCACGCCCTTGCGCGCCAGGCCGTTGATGTGGGTCCAGAATTCGCGCCGGGTGATGGGGTCCACACCCGAGGTGGGTTCATCCAGGAACAGTACGGTCGGCCGATGCATGAGCGAGCAGGCCAGCGCCAGGCGCTGCTTGTGTCCCAGCGGCAGGGAGTCGGGCGTTGCGGACAACCAGTCGCCGAGATCGAAGGTGGCGATCATTTCCTCGATGCGCTCGCGCCGGACGTTGCCTTCCAGCCCGTAGACGCCGGCCGAGAACTCCAGGTTTTGCCGCACCGAAAGCAGGCCATAGAGCGAGAACTTCTGCGCCATATAGCCGAGCTGGCTCTTGGCTGCGCCGGTGGCGTGGCGCAGATCGTGACCCACCACATGCGCTTCACCGGCAGTGGGTTTCAGCAGGCCGCACAGCATCTTGAAGGTGGTGGACTTGCCGGCGCCGTTGGGACCGAGCAGGCCGAAGATTTCACCTTTCTGCACCTCAAAACTGACCTGGTCGGTAGCGGTGAATTCGCCGAAACGCTTGGTGAGATTGCGGCAGGACACGGCAACATCGGAATCCAGTTCGACTGGTGACAGGCGTTCGGCCAAGGTCGACGTGCCGCCGGGCCCGCCGCCGAGCAGATCGATGAAGGCGTCTTCGAAGCGCGCGGGCACCGGCGCCAGTTGCACTTGGGTCCGATCGGCCAGCGCCTGGATTTGCTCCGTTGGTGCACCCTCGCGCAGTACCACGCGCACCCCTGCGCCCTGGATCACGCCATCGCTCACGCTGGGCAGATCGAGTGCCTCGGTCAGAACCGCCCGGCGCTCGGCGCCGACGTCCTCCAGGCGGAAGCTGCGGCCCTCGAGCTGTGCGGTCAGCTTTTGCGGCGGGCCATCGAACAGGAGTTGCCCCTGGTTCAGCAACAGCACGCTTGCACAGCGCTCCGCCTCGTCCAGATAGGCGGTGGACCAGACCACGGCCATGCCTTCATCGGTCAGCGCCTGCACCATGCGCCACAAATCCTGTCGGCTGACCGGGTCAACGCCCACGCCGGGTTCGTCCAGCAGCAGCACCTTGGGCCGCGCCATGAGCGCACAGGCAAGGCCCAGCTTTTGCTTCATGCCGCCGGAGAGCTTGCCGGCCAAGCGCTTCGTAAAAGGCCCCAGCCGCGTGAAGTCCAGCAGCTCGGCAAACAGATCGGCGTTGTGATCCGCATCCATGCCGCGCAACTGCGCATACAGGCGCATGTTCTCCATCACCGACAGGTCTTCGTACAGGCCGAAGCGCTGTGGCATGTAGCCGCTAGCGACGTGAATGGCGTCGTTGTCCTTGACCACGTCATAGCCGGCCAGGGTGACATGGCCGGCATTGGGCACCAGCAGGCCGGTCAGAATCCGCATCAGCGTCGTCTTGCCGGCGCCGTCGGGGCCGACCAGGCCTGTCAGCCGCCCATAGTGGATGCGCGCGCTCAAGCCCCGCAGGGCCTTTGCGTCACCGAAATGCTTGTCCACGCCTTCGATGACGACGGCAGCGTCTTCGCCCGCACCAGCAGGCACGACGGCGATGGCAGGGCTTGACTGCATCTCAACGCTCCCCCGGGATACTGGTGCCGGCTTTCGCATCGACCTCGATCGTCACCGGCATGCCCTGGCGCAAGGCACCGTCGCTGTCGGCCTCGTCGATGACGATGCGCAGGCGATACACCAGATCCGTGCGCAAGTCCGTCGTCTCCACTGTCTTGGGCGTGAATTCGGCGCGCGGCGAGATGAAACCGATCTGGCCGCGATAGACCTTTTCCCCGGAATCGCTCTTGACGTGCACCGCGGTGCCCGGTGCGATGCGGCCCAGATCCCGCTCGCCCACGTAGGCGCGCACGTAAACCGGCTTGTCCAGGCTCAGGCTGTAGACCGTGTTCTGGCTTGCAACCATGCTGCCGGGCTCACGCACCCGTGCGATGACGGTTCCGCTACTGGGCGCCGTCAATTCGGTATCCGCCAGGGCTGTAGTGGCTTGCGCTGCGGCAGCCTGCGCGGCCGCAAGGCGAGCCTCTGCCGCGGCGATGTCCTCCTTGCGAAAGCCTTCGGATGCTTGCGACAGGGCTGCCTTGGTTGCTTCGACGCCAGCGGCTGCCTGGTCTCGTGCCGTTCGGGCGGCATCGACCGTACGCTGGCTGCTGGCGCCCGATGCCAGCAGGCCGCTCTGGCGCTGAAAGTTGCGCTCGGTCTCGGTAGCAAGCGCCTGTGCCTGCCTGAGCGCCTCGCGCGCCTGGGTGATTTCCTGCGGCCGCAGGCCGCGGCGCAGCTTGGCCAGTTCAGCGCGCGCCACCTGCACCTGGGCCTGCGCTGCCGCAAGGGCTTCCCGGTACGGCTGCGTGTCGAGCGCCGCCAGGCGCGCCCCGGCACTGACGGCATCGCCCTCATCGAAAGCCATTTGCATCACGCGCCCGGGCTGACGGAAGGCCAACTGCACCTCTCGGATGTCGACGTTGCCATAGAGGCGCAACGAATCTCCTTTGCCATGGTCGCGCAATAGCCAAAACGCCAGTGCGCCGCCAAGAGCGATCACAACGACGGCGATCACGACCCAACGGGTTTTTCTGAAGAGGAGGCTTGGAGTTGTCATCGATGGGTTTCCGCTGGATAAAGGTGTTCAGTGCTCGCGTGCTGCCGGCGCATTCGCCGCTGACTGGCGCCAGGCTATGGCTGCTATGCCAGCCCACACCAAAGTGCGCAGCGTCATGGCGACCACCGTGCGCCGCTCCCAGGCGCCACCCAGAACCACATGCACTCCGAAAGCCAGGAACGCGAGCGCAGTCGCCACCGCGATGGCAATCGCCAGCCACATGGCCCAGCGCCGACGCATCCACAAGCCGACGCCAGCGACGATGTAGGCGAACCCCGCCAAGGAATTGAACCAGAGTACGAAAGGCACATAGTGGCCGGCGGCCTGGCGCGCGGCGCCGTCGACAAACAGAACTGCACCGCCCTCCCGAAGAGTCAGCAGGCCAAAACCGACGGCGAGCAGGGAGGTCAGCCAGTTCCAGGCGTTGCGTTGCGGGCGAGCGGTCATCTTCATGGTCTTTGCTCGATCGGGGATATTCCCGGGCCTTCGCAGCAGTCGCGTCGTGCGTGTGCGTTCAAACGGGCGGCCGGACCGAGTGCTGAACGACGAGGATTCGCGCTGGACGCGCAACACGATCGCATGACCATGGCGAGCCTCTCAGCCGACTGGGCAACTCCGTGGCGGCAAGATGAAAGGCGTTTCATGGGGTGTGCGTGATGCCACGGAGATAGATGGCAAACACGGCTGGTGCGTCACGGCGGATGCGACTGACCTTGCCGGCCAACAGCGACTGCATGACCAGTCCCTGGATCGTGCCGATGAACAACACGGCGGCAGCATCCACGTCCAGATCCGAGTCCAGGTCGCCCTGCGCCTTGCCTGCTTCCATCAGGCGGCGCAGGCGCTGTTCGTATTGACGGAGCAAGGTCTGCACCATCCGCTTGGCGAGCGTCTCGCCAGAGCGCTGCAGTTCTCCGAACAGCATGCGCGGCACGCCGGGATGCTTG
>Ga0138256_10007083_pt1 | contig 11848 bp, 7 predicted proteins | sample KNB2016incub_MG_FD_105486 | JGI IMG/M metagenome (GOLD analysis project Ga0138256, IMG submission 105486) | Active sludge microbial communities from wastewater in Klosterneuburg, Austria - KNB2014incub_MG | ecosystem: Engineered > WWTP > Activated sludge > Unclassified | place: Austria...
AACAACCAACCATGCCCAACCGCTTCCAAAGCGCGTAGCACCTGCAGCAGCGAACTTTGTCTTGAATTCATCCATAGTTCCGAATGCGGAATTGATAGCATCAGCTAATGGTCCTGAAGGATTGCCTCCGCCACCGGCTTTCATGATAGTCCAGAAGAGAGAGTGATTATAATGCCCGCCACCATTGTTGCGAACAGCCATAGGATACTTGGAAATGTTTTTGCAAATATCTTCAATGCTTAATTTCTCGGCATCAGTTCCGGCGATTGCATTATTGAGATTAGTTACATAAGCCTGATGATGCTTGCCGTGATGTATCTCCATCGTACGTGCATCAATGTTTGGTTCAAGGCTGTTAAAAGAATAAGGGAGGGAGGGAAGTTCGAAAGCCATTTTATATGATTTTAAATTTTATTTATGAATTGAAATGTATAGCACAAAGATACGAAATTAATAGGCCCCTTTAAAATCTAAAAACGTCCAAAACAAATGAAGATTTTGTGAACAATTTGAATTAATGCAAGACAAATAAAGTTCAAACAGCATTAGTACTCCTTCACCAATGCATTCAAGGGTATATTGAGAAACTCATTGAGATTTCTGATCATCTCAAGTGTAAGTTTTCTCTTGCGGTTAAGAACTTTGGAGACTTTATCTTTCCCTCCAAGATACTTTGCCAGATCTTTCTGCTTCAAATTTTGCTGCTCCATCCTGTATTTAATTGCCTCGATTGGATCAGGGACTCTAATCTCGAATTGATCCTTTTCATAGAGCTCAATGAGCAATGACAAGACATCAGCATAATCGCTCTGCTTTGTTCCTTTTTTAGCATGGAATAATTTCTCAAAAACTGCCAAGGCTTTGTGATAATCTTTTTCTGTTTTAATTACTTTAAATATCATGATTTACAATTTTAATAAATTTCAATGGTTGAAGCGTTAATCCTATTGTACTCTGCATGGCTACCAATAAACTTAATGAACAACCATCCTTTTTGATAATTAATGCTTGCTACAAGCCTGTATTTATTTCCTTTTATATTGAATACCACTCTGTCGTTAGAAATTATATCGGCCCTTGCAAAATCTCGAATCACGTCATTCGGTTTGTTCCAGTTTTTTGAGGCCACGTCATTGTACCACAATTCAAGTGCTTTTTTTGCATCTCTATGTTTTTTCCAGAATTTGAGCAATGTACCCCGGTTGTGGATATTCATTAACCATTAATAAGATAGCTAATATACAAAAAAGTTGCCAAAACGGCAACTTTTTATTAAGGTTCTTATATTAAACTTTAACCAGGCCTCTTTTCATAAAAGTATCGAATATCCAAAAAAACAATGGATGGACTATTATCAAAATGAAATCGGAATCTAACTCCCCTTTATGGCCACCTGCTTCTTCTCAATAAGATCAAGTGCTTTAGCAACTGTTTTATCCAGCGTCTGAATGATAGGATAAAAACCATCATTCTTCCAGATTTGTCTCGCGATAAGCGCTTTGATTTGAGTACGGATAAGTTCAGAGCTGGCCCTCACACCCGTTTCAGATTTTTCTACACCACCTTTGTAAGAGTAGTCCAAAAACTTTCGAAAAAGATCTTCAGATACGGTAAATCCATTTTTATACTCCTCGAAAGTCTTATACTTCTCAAACTGCTTTCTGTTTTGATCGAGGTAATCAAAAGCAAACTGAGATATCATTCCTTTACTACTTACCTCCGCATAATATTGCGACGTCATGCCGGTATCCATAGAGACAAACACATCCGGCATAATTCCTCCGCCGCCGTAAACAGTCCTGCCGCCGGGAGTAGTGAAGTGCAAGGAGTCTGCAAACTGGATACTGTCAGATGAAGCCAGTTCTCCTTTTTTCATCCTGTCGTATAATTCATTGGAGTATGCTTCATAACCACCGGCATAAGGCTTTTGTATGCTTCTGCCTGTAGGCGTATAATATCTTGCAATGGTTAAACGCATCGCGGAACCATCGGGGAAAACACTTTGTTCTTGCACCAATCCTTTTCCAAAAGATCTTCTGCCAACTATTGTTGCGCGATCCCAATCCTGCAAAGCACCGGCAACGATTTCACTGGCTGAGGCGCTGCCTTCGTCTACTAACACAATCAAAGCACCTTGTTCAAAGAATCCGCGAGGTGTTGCATAAAACGATTCACGTGGTCGGGAGCGTCCTTCGGTGTACACAACTAATTTTCTGTCGGGAAGAAATTCATCGGATAACTGAATGGCTGACTTCATGTATCCACCCGGATTTCCACGAAGGTCAAGAATGAGGCTTTCCATGCCTGCTTCCTTAAGCTTGACAAAAGCGTTCAGATACTCGTCGTAAGTTCTGTCGGCGAAATGACTTACCTTGATGTATCCGGTTTCTTTATTCAACATGTAAGCAACATCGACACTGTAAATCGGAATTTTCCCTCGTGTAATTGAATAAACTATGTTTTGTCCTGTACTTTTTCGAAGAATGGTGACCTTCACCTTAGTCCCACTTGGTCCACGCAGCAGTTGCATTACTTCTGCATTGGAGATATTAATATGCGCAACATTTTTCCCTTCAACCGCAATGATCCGGTCACCGCTTTGAATGCCCAATTGTTCCGATGGGCCGCCGGCAACGGCAGAGACCACCATGATCGTATCATCCTGAACATGAAACTCAATTCCTATTCCATCGAAGTTTCCTTCCAAAGGCTCATTCATTGCCTGCAATTCATCAGCAGGAATATATGCCGAGTGCGGATCAAGTTGATGCAGCAATTGAGAGATGGTATTTTCTACAAGAGTTTTTTGGTTGACGGTATCAACGTATTCGTTGTTGATATAATTAATCACATCATTGATTTTATTGAACTGTCCGGTGCGAAAAGAAAAAAACGAACGACTGCTTTTGAAGGGTTCATTGAGACGCATTCCCACATAAATACCGAGTGCAAGAATGGCAGCCAATAGAAAGGGTAACCAAAGTCTGAGTTTGTTCACTGAATTAAATTTATTTGCTGATTAAAATTTGATTGGATCAGGAGTTGAGTCATTGCAATTTGATCTCCTCAAAATCAAGACGCACAGAAATGATTCTTGTAAGCATATTTAAACTCCGATTTCCCCAAAATGTTTTAAAATTCCAAAGAAAAGAGCGTTAAATAAATAAAATGCAGAAAAATATCAGGCCTTGACTTTCTCGGCTCCAGGCACATATTGCTCTACTTCTACTCCAAAACGGCGTAAAAAGTCTACTCCTTCATCAAGGCCGATGCCCTTGTATGCTGCGTAAGATTCTAAAAATAAAACCTTTCGGATCCCCATGGTAAAGATTATTCGGGCACAGGCCAGACAGGGAGAGAGCGTAACATACAAAGTGCAGCCATTCATCGGCACACCATTTTTGGCTGCATAAAGTATTGCATTTTGCTCGGCGTGCAAGGCAAGTGAACAACTTCCTTTGCTGTCTCTTGCACATCCCACACCCGGCCATTCCTGATCACAGTTATGTGTACCTGCAGGCGGGCCATTATAGCCTAAGGAAACAATGCGGGTTTCTTTGGTTAGGACAGCCCCTACTCCAATCTTCACACAATGTGATTTGCGCGAAAGATTCTGCGCCAGTTCCATATAGATTTCGTCGAATGATGGTGAATGCATGGGGTAAAGGTAGTGAATGCGATGTATATTTAGTACTTCCTAACCCCCAATCCTCTCCAACCATTCCTTTGCTTCCTTATAATTTGGATTAATCTGCAGCGCCTTCCGCCAGTACTCGCGCGCCTTTTCTAAATTTTGAAGAGTCATGTAGTATCCGCCAAGGTTATAGTAGGCTTCTGCATTTTGCGGGTAGGCTTTGATGGCTCTTTCGCAAAGGAGAATTGCCTTTTCCTTTTGATCGCTTTGAAACGCCCTTGAACCAAGGACCAAATATTCTGAGCTGAGAATCTGCAGCGCGTCAGAATTTTTAATCATCTTATTAGCATTGTACATCGCCAACTCTGCATCATCGTAGGCCTCCTTTTTTAAATAAGCCAGTCCAAGATATTTGCTTGCATCATAGTATTGAGGCTGTATTTCTAAAGCTTGCTTGTAATACATGATTGCTGAGTCAGGCTTTTCTTCTTTGAGATAAACCGATCCCAGATTGCAAATAGTAAAGGCATAGTTTGGTAAAAGAGTCAAGGCTTTTCTATAGTAGAATTTAGCTGAATCCATTAGTCCTTTATTGAAATAAAGTATGCCGCGATTGGAAGTAGCCTGTGCATATCCAGGGTCGAGATCAAGGGCTTTTTGGTTTTCAACCAAAGCTTTATCCAGTTCATTTCTTTTAAACCAGATCACTGCAAGATTATTAAAAGCATTAGGTTGTTTGGGATTTACTTTAGTCGAACTTGTAAAATCTTCAAAAGCTTTGTCCAAAACTCCTGCAGAATTATAATAATCTCCCCGGTTGTTATAGGCCTCATTTGAATTGGGATTTTTTTCAATCGTATCAGTCCACAAGGCAATACTGTTTTTCCAAACCGGCAATCTTTCCAAACTCATGTAGGCAAAAAATATACACAGGGCACCTAAAAACCAGAGAGCCGGTTTTTTCATCTTCTCATTTTCCAATGGAATCGCCACAAGAAAGAAGAGTCCGATATAACTCAAATAGGTAAATCGTTCGTAAATGAGTGAACTGTTTACTGCCACAATGTGCAAAGTGAGAAAGGCATTGATCAGAAAAAACAACAAAGCGAAAACAATAAGCGGTCTTGTCTTGAATTTTTTTATAATGATCCATGCAGCTCCCAATACCAGGAGTGCACTTACAATTAATTGCAAGAGAAATTGCTGTGATCCCTTTTCCGGAAATGGATAGATCGCGCTTTGCTGAATTGGTAAAATCGCTTTATAGATATAAACCCAGAGCGCTATGAGGGAATAAGAAATCTTATCGATAAAACTCAATTGCACCGCATATTTGTCAGCCGAAAATGTACTCCCACTAATGGCCACAAATCCGAAGATTAGAGAAAGAAGCAAAAAAGGAATTTTGTTATAAAGAGATTTCCAATTCCAGCTTTTAACTTGCAGGTAATCTGACAAAATAAATATTAATGGAAGTGTCACTGCCTGGGCTTTTGATAAAAGAGCAAAAAGGAATAGCAGAACACTAAAGGAATAAGTAAGCCACCTTTTTGTTTTTCTGAATTGCAGGTATACAAGCCAGGAAGAAAACATGAAGAAGCCCATCAAGACGTCTTTTCTACTGGCTATCCAGGCTACCGATTCAATGTGCATCGGATGGATCGCGAAGAGCAGAGCTACAAATCCGGCAATCATTACACGAAAACCTAGCTTCCTTACAACAGAAAAAAGCAGGAGTGTATTAAGAATATGAAAAAGCAAATTGACCCCATGGTACCAGGATGCTTTGGAATTACTGAGATCATGGTCAATTGCAAAAGAAAGTAAAACGAGTGGGTTGTAACTGGCCAGAACTTTTTTCGAAAACATAGCCTGAATATGCTCCCATGAAATTCCAAGGGTCATACTTTGCTCATATATATAGTGTTTCTCGTCCCAGTTAAGAATGTCGAATTTCAATGAGGATGAATATAAAATCCAGGTTCCCAGGGAAAGCAATATCATCCAGCCGATTGACTGAAGAAAAGTGTTATCCTTTGGAATTTTAGCCTCTACAGGTTTTTTACGATGAGGAACTTTGCTTTTTGACATAAATCCGTATCTTCATCACGAATTAAGGCATTTTAACGGGATCTGGCAATTAGCACATCCAAATGTCATAATTCGTAGCCCGGATGGCTAAACTTCTTTGATTTTAGCCAATCCTTTCTATTTTTGCATCAAATCTCGATTATTTATGAAAAAGCTTCTCCTTGTTTTTTGTCTGGCCGGTACAGGCATTCTTTTTTCTTGCAGCAGTAATAAAACTGAACAATCTTCTGAAGAGTCAATCGACACTTCCATGGTTGAACCACAAGACTCTGCATCGGTGGCAGCAAAAGAACTGCTTGATTTCAAATTCTTTTATACGATTGCTAATCTCCCATCGCCGATGGAAATTATCAATGCAATCTACCAACACGAAGTCCCATTTAATAAGGACTTATTGAATCCGGCCTCATCAGAAGGAAAATATAATACTGCATACAAAAAGGCTATCAATTACGGAGTATATGGAATTGATATGGCGTATGCAGCATTCTACGGACAGAATCAGGATCTGCTTGAGTACTATGCAAGCACACGTAAGCTGTCAGAAAAATTAGGCGTACAGGAAACTTTTGACAATTTCACTACAACCTTTCGCGAAAATGCTGACAACAAAGACTCTCTCATAAAAATGATCGACCGTGCTTATGCGGAAACTGATGCATTCCTGAAAACCAACAAACGCCTTGAGGTTGCAGCACATGTTTTAGCAGGTACTATCATTGAAGTTCAATACCTGAGCATCGAATTAATGAAAGACCGTGAGCGTGTGAAAGAAAATTCCGACATCTTCGAAAAAATTTATAATCAAAAATTATACGTAGACAATCTGGTGAATTTATTCACTGAGTTGAAAAAAATTCCGAGCTCAGCACAACTTTATATTCAGCTCGAAGAATTGAAAAAGACTTATGACAGTATAAAAGCGCCGGAAGATCTTGATAAAGCCAATCTGGAAAAATTATCAGCGGCGGTTAAGAAAGTCCGCGATGGCATGATTGGCTAAATATTTGGCCCCTCAGGTATCTCTTTAAAAGACCGTCCGCATAATGTGGGCGGTCTTTTTTTATCTCTAGGCTTGCCAATTTCATAGTGAGATGCAGCTAAATTTTTCTACATTTAACCCTGACTTTTATCAACCAAGAATCATTCCTGTTTTATGAGTGAAAGAATATTAAGAGCCCTAATGCAATTGTTTGCCATTGGAGCGAGTCTTGAAAGGCTAACTCTTCAAAGTCGCTCTGTCGTGGAAGCCTTTTTACGCCAACAATTGAGTTTGCCACGAATCCCCGAATACCTTGCTCTTTTCGATCAACACTTGCTTTCATTGCAAGGCGGTGATGATATAACCAAGGCGAGAAAGAAAATTGCTCTTAGTTCTGTAAAGGCATTGCGTATTTGTACGGAAATCAACAAGGAATTAAACACCAGCCAGAAATATATTGTCTTTATTCGGTTGGTTGAATTCATGCACAGTTCAGATTCAGCCATCACTGAGCCTGAAAGAGAATTTTTGGAAACGGTTGCGACTGTTTTCAATATAGAACAGAAATTACAACAGCTTTGTCTTGCATTGACTCTCAAGAATCCTGATGTAAGCAAACTTGAAGACAAGTCCGTTTTGTGTGTGAGGAAAAATTCTGATTCGAGCTCACATCAGTATCATCAACTTCAACATGCAGATCTGGATCAAACAATCTGGTTCCTTAATATAGAACCGGCAGGAATGTTTTTTCTGCGCTATACTGGAAAAGACATTCTAAGCGTTAACGGCAAACCTGTTGACCCGGAAAAAGTTTCCGTATTCACTCAAGGAGCTGTTTTACGCGGGCAAAAAATTCAAGCACTGTATTTTAGTGATGTACTAAACTTTTTCATTGATAAAAAAGAAATACGTCCAATACAGCTCCGTGCAGAAAATCTGGAATTCAAATTTCCGAATGGGAAAACCGGTTTGCATCCTTTAAATATTACATCCAATTCCGGAGAACTGGTGGGAATTATGGGAAGCAGTGGGGCTGGAAAATCTACTCTACTAAGTGTTCTGAACGGAACCTCACCTGTTTCTTCAGGAAATTTATTACTCAATGGAAAAGACGTTTACAAAGAGGCCGGTGTACTGGAAGGTATGATAGGAAATATTCCTCAGGATGATTTATTGATTGAGGAGCTGAGTGTTTATCAGAATTTGTTTTACAATACGAAACTTGTCTATGGAAAAGATTCTGATGAGGAGATTCGTGTTCGAGTTATGGATATGCTTGATTCCCTTGGCCTGACAGAAACTGCGGAATTGAAGGTTGGAAATGCACTGAACAAGACTATTAGTGGCGGACAGAGAAAACGACTCAATATTGCTTTGGAACTCATCCGTGAGCCCGCGGTATTATTTGTCGATGAACCGACGTCAGGACTCTCATCACATGATGCAGAAAATGTCATGGATTTGCTGAAGCAATTGACGCTTACAGGAAAACTGGTTTTTGTTGTTATCCATCAACCATCTTCTGATATTTTCAGAATGTTTGACAGGCTTTTAATACTCGATACAGGTGGCTATCCGATTTATTATGGCAACCCATCTGATTCATTGCTCTACTTCAAACGACAAGCACAGTTTGCAGATGCGGATGAAAGTGAATGCCCTACTTGCGGAAATATTAATTCTGAACAGATTTTTAATATCATAGATCAGGAAGTAGTAGATGAGTTTGGGAACAGGACCGGTAACAGAAAAGTATCACCAAAGGAATGGTATGAGTGGTACAAGAAAACATCAGAACAGGAAAATAACGCAGCTGTTTCAAACGAAGAAACCCATGCGAGCGGAAACAAAGCAAACTACTTGCGTCAGTGGAGAGTATTCTTTACACGCGATTTTTTATCTAAGCTGAGCAATAAACAATACATGGCAATTACCCTTCTCGAAGCGCCATTGCTTGCAGGAATCTTAGGATTTATTTTACGCTATACAAATCCGGGAGAAGGATACTCATTTACAGACAATCCGAATTTACCCGCGTATTTATTTATCTGCGTAATTGTTGCCTTGTTTCTAGGAATGACTGCCAGCGCCGAAGAAATTATTCGTGATAGAAAAATTCTTCAGCGGGAAAAATTCCTCAACCTGAGCAGACAAAGTTATTTATTCTCGAAAATTGCTTTGTTGTTTATCGTTTCTGCAATACAAACTTTATCCTTCGTACTGATAGGAAATCTTATTTTCGGTGTTCAGGATATGATTATGCAATACTGGTGGGTATTGTTTACAACCGCATGCTTCGCCAATTTGGTTGGGTTAAACATATCATCGGGATTAGATTCCGTTGTAACCATTTATATTTTAATTCCATTTCTTATCATACCTCAAATTTTATTGAGTGGTGTAATTGTGAAATTTGAAAAACTTAACCCCATCATCAGTGATCCGGCGGAAGTTCCGCTTGTAGGTAACGTGATGGCGTCCCGTTGGGCATTTGAGGCATTAAGCGTCTATCAATTTCGGGAAAATAAATTTGAGAGAGATTTCTTTTCTCTTGATGCTAAGATGAGTGAAGCAACCTTCAAGAAGGACTGGTGGATACCAATTTTACGAGAGCGGACAGATAAAAGTGAAAGGCTAATTGGAAAAGGTGCATCCAATGATTCCTTAATCAGTATTTTGAAATTAGTTTACAATGAATTTAAAAAGGAACAACAGGAAAATCCCCGCCTGGCATTGGCTACATTGAAGACAAATGAAAACGCTAAACCGGATATGGCAGTCATTCAGACCATGCGTAAAGACCTGGAGAACCTGAAAGACTTCTACATCGAACAGTTTAATTCAAGCAGTGAAAAGAAGGAAGGTATTATTGAAAGGATGACGAGCAGTCCTGAGGGACAAAAGGAATTCAGAGATAGAAAAAGGGATTACTATAACGAAAGCCTGGATCAGATTGTGAGAAACAGTACCGGTATGGAACGGCTCCGCGTGTACGAGGATAAAGTTATCAGTTACTTTGAGCCTGTTTTCAGAGTGAATCCTTCACAGAATTCCCTTAAAGGAATGTTCTTCACACCTACCAAATCTTTTTTCGGAAAGACCTACGATACCTTCTCAGTAAATATCGCCGTGATCTGGGCTATGACTATTCTGTTCTACTTTGCTCTTGTTTGGGACATATTAAGAAAACTGCTGCTTTTTGGAGGCCGGTGGAAAAAACGCTGAGAAAATTCTAATTGAATTTTAGTCGGGGATATATTCTTCCAGAGATTAGTTGAGAAATATTTACCTGACATAAAAAATATGTCTATGAAATTATCATTCAATTTAATTTCACAAGCTTGAATATTTTATTTTGTAGAGTTGAAGAACATTTCAACAAATAAATTCCTTCACACAATTCTGCAGTTGAAAAAGAATAAATTTGACCTGCCTCTGCATCCCAGTTCTTCACCAGTCGACCTTCTTTTGTGAAAAGTTCAAGGATAATTCTACTTTTTAATTTTCTGAGATCAATTTGAAGATTATCAACCACTGGATTTGGAAATAGTGATACCCTTTCAACATTATCCATTTCATCCACACCTGTACAAATGAGCACTGTCATTTTATCTATAGCAGATCCTGAACAATGATTTCCATCTGTAAAAGAATAATTGAGATAGTAATGCCCTGCACCAACTAATGATGGGTCAAATAAATTTCCGGGCAAGACTCCTGGTCCGGAAAAAACTCCACCTGCCGGAACTCCTCCGCTGAGAATAATGGGAGCGTCGTTTGTGCAAATTGAATCCTGTAGAAGCGAACAAGTGACTGTTGGATGAGCATTTACTCTTACAATTGTGGATACGGTAGCTGAACAATTATTATTATCCGAAAAACTTAATGAATAAATTCCCGAATTAGATGTAGTTGAATTGAGTATAAATGGATTCTGTACAGTTGAAGAAAATCCATTCGGCCCGGACCAGGAAAAAGAATTACCTCCTGTCGAATAAAATTCAATCTTTTGACCCACACAAACAGGACTGTTGTTGGCAACAGGACTTATTGAAGGAGTTCCATTGATTCCCATACGCACAGATATAGTATGATCAGTATAATTGGCAATAGCGAGATCTTGTCTCCGATCAGCATTAAAATCGCCTGCCACCACATAAACAGGATAAGAACCTGCCACCACTTGATTTTGAAAAGAAAAGTTTCCGCTACCATCACCGAGAAGAATAGAAACTTTATTTAAAAAATAATTTGTCACTGCCAGGTCGAGATGTCTGTCACCATTAAAATTTCCAATGCTTATTGAATAAGGACCGCCTGCAATTGGCAAGTCTGTAGTCCCCGTGAATGCACCGGTTCCATCACCGAACCGTAGAGAAAGGGTGTTCGATGCAAAATTGGTGACTACCATATCGAAATTCCCATCACTGTTAAAATCACCTACAGCGATACTATAGGCATTGTAGCCAACCGGAACATCCGGCATGGAAGAAAATGTACCACTGCCATTTCCTAAAAGAACTGAAACACTTTGAGAACCACTATTGCTGACAAGGATATCATCATTACCATCATGATTCAAATCTTCGACGGCAACATATTCGGGATAAGAACCAACAGGAATATTTAATGATCCTGTGAAATTACCTGAGCCATCTCCCAAACGTATTGAGACTGTGTTCGACTGAAAATTAGCAACTGCAAAATCCAATTTAGCGTCATTATTAAAATCCCCGAGTGCAACTATTGCGGGTGCATTTCCAACCGGAACATTAGGCATGCTTCCGAAAGCTCCTGCTCCATTACCCAAACGAACAGCAACAAGATCAGCACCTTCATTACTTACAATAAAGTCCTGATTTCCGTCCCGGTCAAAATCACCGACGGCCAGCGAATAGGGATGTGAACTTACAGGTTCTTCTGTATTTCCTGTGAAGCCTCCATTTCCATTTCCTAATCTAATACTCACCGAATTGTATCCCAAATGTGCAGCGATCAGATCCTGCTTTCCATCACCGTTAAAATCACCTATTGCCAGTGCAGTAAGGTTTGGCCTTATAATCGGATAATTAATGTTACCGCTAAAACGTCCGTCACTGCATTCAGTGTTATTGACTATGAGTGAAAATGTTTTAATTGTA
>Ga0138256_10007085_pt1 | contig 11847 bp, 8 predicted proteins | sample KNB2016incub_MG_FD_105486 | JGI IMG/M metagenome (GOLD analysis project Ga0138256, IMG submission 105486) | Active sludge microbial communities from wastewater in Klosterneuburg, Austria - KNB2014incub_MG | ecosystem: Engineered > WWTP > Activated sludge > Unclassified | place: Austria...
CTTTGGTAATTTCCTGGTTATTGGCTTTTGGGTTGGGATTTATTAACCCCTGGATTTGGGCGGGCTGGATAGGGATCAAAGCAGGCTGTTTTATGGGTATTATCAATCCCTGTTTAAATAAACTTGGCGTTAAGCTATCTTTTTTAAAATGGCTGAGGGCGGAGGCAATTTATACCCTTGGTCTGATATACCTGTTTCCTTTCAGTACGGGTAAAAAATGGAACAAATGGTAAACTTTTTCAGAAATATTTTGTTGGCTACAAGGTCTTCCAATTGGAAGATGGAACCATGTCAGTAAACGCCAGATATACTATTTCGGATCTCTCGTATTATACCGGGATCAAACCCCATACCATCAGGGCCTGGGAAAAAAGGTATAATCTGCTGGCACCTTCACGAAGTTGCACCAACATCCGGGGTTACGATAGTTGTCAATTGCGAAAATTGCTCAACATCAATTCCCTGATCAGTGCAGGTTGGAAGATATCGAGGATAAGCCAGTTGAAACCCGATGAGATGGACTCCGAACTGAGAATGATCATGGAGCAGGGGACCGGAGGTCAAAAAGTCGATTTCCTTATTAATGGCCTGATGGTGCATATGCTCAACTTTGATGAGCGCAGGTTTTCGGAAGTATTTAATCAGGCTGTGGAAAATTATGGAGTGAAAAACGCCATTCTTCAGATCGTCTACCCTTTCTTAAAGCGGATCGGTGTGTTGTGGCAGATCGAAGACATTTCACCTTCCCAGGAGCATTTTGCTTCAGCTATTATCCGTAGGAAAGTATTGGCTGAAATTGAAAAAATGCAGGTCAATACACCCTGCAACCAGACCATGGTGCTTTGTTTGCCGCCGGATGAGTTTCATGAACTACCGCTTTTATTGGCTCATTATATTCTTCTTGAAAACCAGATCAATACGATTTATCTGGGTAGTTCGGTTCCTCCTGAAGTGGCGGCAGCTGCAGCGCAACAAACCCACGCCAGTCATCTTTTTACTTTATTTATGTCGAGTGCGCCTATGGAAAACCTGAAGGGTTATCTCCATACTATACACGAACTGGTACCTGACCTGAAGATTTACTTTTCCGGCTGTCCCCAGATGTGCAAAAAACCGATAACCAATTCGAAAATCGTTTACATCAATGGAATCGAAGAGTTTGAAACAATGGTCAAAGCCATCCGGATGCCTTTAGTTACTTCAGTTTGATTTCTTTTATAGATAAATCAGTGCTTACACTATCAAGTATCCTGGTATAAGCCAGAAAAAGGGTATGATCCAGGCACTCCAGGACCGGAAATCCGGTTTTTCTTTTTGAAGACGTTTCTGCGATTTCTTGTTCCATTACAATTTTACCCTCCAGGTCCGAAACCATCAGTTTTATGGTTGCTGTTTTATAGTCTGTGGATTGATTTTTTTCAAGAAAGGAAACCACTATCCTGTTACCTTCAAGCCACACCAGATCCACTCTGCCTAATGTGTTTTCCGAAAGTACAACAGGCGGACCAAAAGTTTCTCCGGCATCTTTAGAAATACTCAGCTTAACAACTGGTTTTCCTCCTGCTTCAGTGTACCAGGCTACAGCGACCTGATTATTAAATGTAGCAATTGCCGGTCCATTAACCGGGCAACCATCAATTTTCCATAAGTCCTCATATACCGGTTTAGGAATGGTCCATTGTCCTGACATATATCGGGTGTAATAAATATCCCGAGTTTCCTGATCATCCCGGTTTCGGTAAACAATTATTGGACCTTTGCCGGTCATCGCTGCATCGGTCTGACAGCATTCACATACCTTATCATCCAGCAAGGTATTATTCATTATCTGACCCGTCACATTGACCAGAGCGGACCGGAGTTGCATAGAACCGGCCCCGTGATCGTGATGATTTTTCTCATTTCCTTCAGCCTTGATCATCTGCCCTCCGTCAAGCCAGGTAGCCAGAATTTTATCAAAACTAAAAGGTAGCAGGCTTACAAACCCATGCTCAGCAGCCGTAGAATCGTGCAAGAGATCGAGTAGTCGAAATCCCTGGCCACCATTATTGGATAAAGCCAGATTGATATCATAGTCGTAGATATCGCCCCCGACTCTTTTCTGCAGATAATGCGCAAGCAGATTGAGCTCACTACCAGGAAAGATAGCCAGAGCAGGAAAATCAGCCCAGTTGACAAACCAATCCTTTCCGCGGGCTATTGTAGTGGTCGTTGACCAGGCAGAATCTTGCCAACCAGCATAATTCAGGGCAAATGAAGTATCCGCTTCATGCTCCGTCCAGGTTAAAAAGAGCTTTTTTTGAGGTGACAATACCCAGTTTGGGGTTTCTTTGACTGTAGAGGACGGGATAGGCAAGTCGCGAACTGTAAAATTGGTTTGTTCACGGGCACATCCCAAACTTAAGATCAACGGAAGGGAAAAAAACCAAATTTCTTTCACGGTATAAAATTAATCTTCCTGTACCAAATACTTTTTGAAAGAGGAGGATTGCCCCGATCCAACTTAGATTTTATATTTTAGAGCAATTATTTGTTGAAAAGTTCACTTCCATCTTGAAATCCTTACGGAGTTTACCCAATTTTTCCCCGCATTTTCCTGGTTATAATGCGAAATCATATTTATTAAAGATATTTGCAGAGCAAGTTCCGAATTACCTATGTCCGAAATTGTAGATCAGGCGAAGACCTTTGTAAAAGACTTATTTTCAACCCAGGTGAATGGGGCGCTGGGTTATCACAATTGGGAACACACTAAATTTGTGTATTCAGAGGCCCTGGACCTTGCGAAATCGGCAAAACTAACGGAAGATGAAAAAGTGAACCTGGCCCTGAGTGCCCTGTTTCACGATACCGGATTTGCCAAATCCTATCATGATCACGAAGCAAACAGTAAATTGATAGCCAGGGAGTTTCTTCAGGCCCATGGATTTGACGATACCCGGATAGAATTGGTACTGTCGACAATTGATGCTACCAAAGTACCCCATCAGCCGGCAGACCGACTTGGCGCTTTGTTGCAGGATGCCGATATGGCTACTTTATCTGACGATTTAGCGCTGGTAAGATCGGAACAACTCAGAAAAGAATTGGCCTTTTTTGAAAACAAACATTTTACCGATGCGGAGTGGATCAAACACAATCTGGATTTTTATAAAGAGGTGGAATACCATACCGAAGAAGGTAAAAACAAATACGAGGCTGGCAAGGAGAAAAATAAAGATTGGCTGAAAGGAAAAAACAAACAAAATAAAAAGGCAGATAAGTCTTCCCTGATCTCCAGCAGCCGCACAGCGGAAATGCTGTTTAAAACTTCGTTGAGGAACCATATCAACCTGACCAAGATAGCGGATAATAAGGCAAATATCATGCTCAGCATTAATGCCCTCATACTCACCTTCGCGTTGCCCCTGATCTACCAGCAAATGGATCAGACAGCCCATTGGTATTTTTTAATCCCGTTTTTTATTCTGGGCGGCACTTGTGTATTTTCTATGATCAATGCGGCTCTGGCCACCCAGCCGGGAAAGTCGGAAGGGAAATTTAATCCGGCAGATATTCAGGCAGGCAAAGGCAGTTTGTTTTTCTTCGGAAACTTTTTTAATACACCCCTTACGGATTATTCCAAGGCTATGAAACAATCCCTTGCCAATCCGGATAATATGGATGACAGTGCTATTATAGACCTATATTTTTTAGGTAAATCGGTGGGAAGAAAATTTAAATTGTTGAGGAGATGTTATTCTTTTTTCCTGATTGGAATTACCTCTTCCGCAGTGTTGTTTGTGATCATGTACATCATACGGCTATTTAATTAATTGCTTTTTTAGCAAACAGATAATTATAAGTGTCCTATAGGCAAAGTATTGCCAATGTCCTGGAAGACCATCAAATCAAATATTCTAAGTAGACCAAAGAGATCCTACTGAATTAGTTTATCAGGAAGGGTGTGGACATAAAAAAACCCTGCGGTTATCCACAGGGTTTTTTTTATTAAAAGATTAAGGATTATTAAAACTTAAATATAGCAGACAGGCCAAGCGTAGTCTGGTTATCCTGTGTAGTGCCATCCTTGCCGATGTATAAATCAGCGTGGCCATTTACATTATTATCACCTTTGGAACTGTCAAACCGAAGTTCGGGTTTCAGCAAAAGGTTGCCACCTGCCAGACTAAAGACAGAGGTAAGCGTTACAGAGGTGTTCTGCCCGCCCAGATAACGAACACCATAATAATCACTGTATTGTTCTACTCTGGTTCCGATCGAAAACATATCGGTAGCTGCGACGCTGAGGTAACCGGCAACACCTCCAAAATTCGGATTGTCTGTTTCACCTAAAGTAATTTTCTTAAACTCGGTATCAACACTGTTCTCAGTAGATTTATAGACCCCATAAGCGGCGTTCAGACCAAGGGTAAGTTTACCCATAGTGTATCCAGCTGTGATATCATAAATTGAGGTATTAAATCCGTTTGGATCCGGTAGTGAATTAAAAACAGGGTGTAAAGCACCAGCACGGTCTCCTTTACCAGTCAGGTAATTGAGATAAATAAACATCCCATCAACCGGTAAAATCGAAATTTGAGCTATAGGTGATTTAAATCCATTGTTGTCGTCATAAGTGTCCCAGGCATTGACCAACCCGGCCATGATACCAATCTTGTCAGAAAGCGCGTAATTTACTTTTAAACCGGTATGGAAGAAGGGGCCATTGTTGAATAAATTGGATAATGAATAATGAAAATTGATGGATGATTCGATCACTTCATAACCTATGTGGGTTCCGAACTGACCAACGGTAAATGACCATTTATCGTTTGGTTTGTAAACTCCGTAGAGTTGTTTAACCCCAAATACACCACCTCCCAGACTGAGGGGAAAGGAACTCCCAGTAAACTGAGCCAGTGTAGCCAGAGAAGCATTAGGCCCGGCGATCATATCAGCTACCAATTCGATTTTATCATTGATGTATTGGACTTTTCCCTGGATCATGCCCAAAGAAAACTGATTGTTGTTGATGTCGAAAGCCCGTGATCCCGCTGCGGGTCCCCAAAGGGTGGCTCCTACACCCGGATTGTTGAACGCGACATTGTAATACATGTCCGCGTAACCAGATATGGTAATTGATTTGGGAGGGATGGAGTCCTGACCTTTTACCTGTACGAAGGAAAGGATTCCAAGAAACATAAAAATTGATTTGTTTAAAAATTTCATAGTTTTTGATTTGATAATAAATCAAAAGTATACTACCTGAGGTCCTTAAAAAACTCAAAAACTTCATGGATTTGTAATTTTCAGTTTTCATAATATTGAGTTTAAAAAATTACCACATATGTCATAATATTTAAATAAATACACCAAACTGGTTTGATTTTTAACCTTTAAAGCTAAAAAAAGTGAATTTTTTGTCGGAATAAGTTTATTATATTTTATTCGAATTTTGACTCGCCCACCACCTGAAAGGGTCAGGATCCGGATTGATTTTTTTTTAAAAAAAGTGTTTAAACCCGGGAGGACATGAGCTACAATAGTTGTTAAAAACAGGGTTTGACAACAAAGGACCATATTCAAAATAAGGGTAACAATTTCGTCGGTGGACCTGCCCGCATCTGACTAAATTCGTGTAAATTCAAGCGAATTTTAACCGATTTATTTTTTAAACTTAAACATCTTTTAACCTCCTCATCAATGAAAAAAGCGAGCAGAAGGAATTTTATCCGGCAAGTCGGCGCGGGTTCCCTGGCCTTATCGGGCAGCCTGTTTACTCCGGCCATAGCAGAAGAGTATTATGAAAAACATATCCTGCCTTATTCCAGGACTTTTTCGGCAAATGAAAAATTGAATATCGGAGTCATCGGCTGTGGCATCCAGGGCAATTCGGATCTCAGTGCGGCCTTAAAAGTGCCAGGAGCTGCTATCACAGGTGCATGTGATCTTTATACTGGTCGGTTGACCCGCATGAAAGAAGTCCATGGAAAGGACCTTTTTACCACACGGGATTACAGGGAATTGTTGCAACGAAAGGATATAGACGCGGTCATCATAGCCACCAGTGACCACTGGCACAGCCGGATTGCGGTAGACGCGCTCAAGGCCGGGAAACATGTGTATTGTGAAAAACCCATGGTCCACTTATTGAATCAGGGCCATGAGGTGATCAAAACACAAAAAGAGACTGGCAAAGTCTTACAGGTTGGTAGTCAGGGAATTAGTGGAGTTGATTTTGCTAAAGCCAGGGAAATATACAAGTCCGGCACGATTGGCCAACTCAATTGTATTGAGGCATCCAACGATCGCCAGGGCGCTATCGGAGCCTGGCAATATAGTATCCCCTATGATCAATCCCCTCAAACCGTTGATTGGGATAAATATGTCGAAATCATGAACAAAAAACCGGCTTACGATCCCAAAAAATTCTTCTGGTGGAGGAATTATAAAGAATTCGGTACCGGTATGTCCGGTGATTTATATGTCCACCTAATCACCGGGATCCACTATGTGACAGGTTCAAAAGGTCCGTCTCGCATTATGTCCTCGGGAGAACTGGCTTATTGGAAAGATGGAAGAAATGTACCCGACGTGATGGTTACGATATTGGATTATGATGAAACTCCGGAACATCCGGCCTTCCAGGTAATGTTGAGGGTCAATTTTGTAAGCGGCGCAGGTGGTAGCGGAGGGACTAAATTTATTGGAAGTGAAGGGGTAATGACTAAAACTGGTCGAGGGGTCAGAGTTCAACATAGCCTTTTGGCCAAAGCACCCGGCATGGGAGGATATGATTCCTTATTTACCTACCCCAAGGAAATGCAGGATAAAATGATGGCCGATTACAACGCCAAATGGAGCGAAGACGATAAAAAGAGGCCTAGTCGCCCACCGATTGAATTCAGTGCGCCCGAAGGTCATGACGCCCATGTGGAGCACTTTAGTAACTTTTTCGAGACGATCCGGAACAACAAACCGAATATAGAAGACGCAACTTTTGGGTTCAGAGCCGCCGGTCCCTGTCTGGCCGCAAATGAAAGTTATTTTCAGAAGAAAATCATAAAATGGGATGCTACCAGCATGAAACTGAAGAAATAATTCGTTTGTCCCTGCATGAGCGTTAATCCGGTTTCGAGGAATGCCAGGATCATGGTACTGTTGGTCGGACTGGCAGTAATGGGCTGTACCAAAATGGATGACCAGTTTTTATTCCGGATGGAATATGACGAGATCGTGGCTATACCGGCAGGACTCAATACCATTGAGACCTATACGTTTGTGCTGAAGGACATCCCTACTAATTACCAGATATTATTACAGACTAATAATTTAAGCGATGCTGCCGTAAATTCTATAAATCCGGGCAGTGCAAGGCTAACGGACGAGCTGAACCAACTCGATTTTAGCCGGTTTGAGCGAATCTCCCTGCTGGCGAGCAATAGCGATTTTAAAAATGAAAAAGAAATCGCATACCTTGAAGTAATCCCGCTCAACTCGACCAATCAGCTTCAATTATTTCCTACTCTGGTCAATGCCAGGGATTTGTTTGCAGCGGGTACATTCAATCTCCGGTTAAAAGTAAAACTCAGAGGTTTCCTCACTTCCTCAGCCAACATCAGAATGCGGATAGCCATGAGTGCCCGAAAACCCTGAACCTCTGAAAAATTGTTCGTCCCGGATTGTCAGGAAACCTCTTAATGGCCCAACCGGCCGCTTTTAATGTCATCGACCACAGCCGGGTCCAGCAAGGTAGAGATATCGCCCAGTTGCTCTATTTCACCTTCAGCGATTTTTCTCAATAAGCGCCGCATAATTTTACCGCTCCTGGTTTTAGGCAAACCACGCACAAACTGGATCCTTTCGGGACGGGCAATAGGTCCGATGACATTGTCTACCGTGGCTATTATTTCTTTGCGCAATTTATCCGGTGAATCTGAAGGATTGGTAATTACAAAAGCATATATACCCTGCCCTTTAATATCGTGCGGGTAACCGACAACGGCACTTTCAATGACTTCATGGTGCATGTCGATAGCATTTTCAATCTCTGCAGTGCCAATGCGATGGCCGCTCACGTTCAGGACATCATCCACCCGACCGGTAATCCGGTAATTGCCGTCCTCATCCCGCAATGCCCCGTCCCCGGTAAAATATAACCCTGGATAGGTTTTGAAATAAGCTCTTTTGCAACTCTCGTGATCGCCATACGTAGTCCTGATCGTACTGGGCCAGGCAGCTCGGAGGCATAAATTGCCGGCGGCTGGATTGCCCATGATTTCGTTTCCTTTTTCATCTACCAGCAGGGGCTGGATCCCGGGCAACGGCAGGGTAGCAAAAGAGGCTTTGGAGGGGGTCACCCCGGCAAGATTGCTGATCAGAATTCCCCCGGTCTCTGTTTGCCACCAGGTATCGACCACAGGACATTTATTTTTGCCCGCATGTTCGCTGTACCAATGCCAGGCTTCTTCATTGATCGGCTCGCCTACTGATCCCAATATCTTCAGACTGCTCAGGTCTTTACCCAGAAATGGGTCCGTCCCGTAACTCATCAGGCTGCGGATTGCAGTAGGGGCGGTATACAATATATTGACCTGGTGTTTGTCGACGATCTCCCAAAAACGACCCGGATCCGGCCAGGTAGGTATACCTTCAAACATCAGGCTGGTAGCTCGGGCACAAAGCGGGCCATAAATAATATAGCTGTGGCCGGTAACCCACCCAATATCTGCAGTACAAAAATGGATGTCTCCTGGCTCATACTGAAATACGTTGACAAAACTATACGTGGTGTAGACCATATAACCCCCGCAGGTATGGACCACGCCTTTGGGTTTGCCAGTACTTCCACTGGTATATAATATAAACAACAGATCCTCACTATCCATGGTCGCGGCGGGATAGTCGTTGATGGAGAGATCACGGGCTTCATGCCACCATACATCCCGCCCGGATTGCATATCTACCGGTGAACCCGTATGCCGGTGTACAAATACTGTTTTAATAAAATCGATATCACTCAATGCCTCGTCAACGATGTGTTTTAAGTCTAGTTCTTTGGCTCCCCTCTGGGCGCCATCACAGGTGATCACAAATTCTGCTTCGGCATCCAGTATCCTGTCTTTTATACTTTTAGCGCTAAAACCTCCAAAAATCACACTATGCACTGCGCCGATACGTGCACAGGCTAGCACGGCAACAGTCAACTCGGGAATCATCCCCATATAGATACACACCCGGTCTCCTTTTTTTACGCCATAGCTTGCCAGCATAGCGGCAGTCCGGCATACCTCCAGGTAAAGTTGCCGGTAGGTCAGTGTCCTGGTCGGTTGCCGCGGATTGTTTGGCTCCCAGATCAGGGCAGGCTGATCACCAGCTTCTGCCAGGTGGCGATCCAGGCAATTTTCAGTGATGTTGAGCTGGCCTCCGATAAACCAGGATATACTCGGATCTTCAAAATTCCACTCGCTGACCTTGTCCCATTTTTTTTTCCAGGTAAAAGCATTGGCTATATCTGACCAAAACGCCTCGGGATCCGTTATACTGCGTTGATAGGCGGAGTGGTATTCTTCTAAGGATTTAATTTGGAAGGACATAATTCATACAATTTCTCCCGGCTGATAGTTTTAATCCAGGTATTTTGACAAAGTTTAAAAATATTATTTAGTTAACCTGTGTTTGATAGCGATAAATATAAGTTAATCATTGTTTTAAAACCAGGACCCCTCAAATTCTTAATTCAGATTATACATTTTTATAATATGTCTTATCTTTACCCACACCAATTGATTGACCCATGGCAGAAGTAAAATATACCGAAGATGATATCAAATCCCTAGACTGGAAAGAACATATCCGGCTGAGACCTGGCATGTATATCGGTAAATTGGGCGATGGTGCCGCACCGGATGACGGGATCTATGTGCTCATCAAAGAGGTGATGGACAACTGTATAGATGAATACACTATGGGCTATGGCAAACAGGTAGATATTTCCTGCATAGATGGCACGGTGGAGGTCAGGGATTTTGGACGCGGTGTACCCCTGGGTAAAGTGGTCGAGTGTGTTTCCAGGATCAATACCGGGGCTAAATACGACTCCAAAGCGTTTAAAAAATCAGTAGGTCTTAATGGAGTAGGTACCAAAGCAGTCAATGCCCTCTCCGATTATTTTTATATCCGGGCGATCCGGGAAGGCAAAGCGAAAGCCGCTGAGTTTAAAAAGGGAAATCTGGTCAAGGATCCCCCGGTAACCGGTTCAAACGAGGAAAATGGTACCCTTGTGCGGTTTATACCGGATGCTTCTATATTTAAACATTTTGAGTTTCAACACTCCCACATAGAAAACCAATTGTGGAATTACGCTTATCTCAATGCCGGGCTTAAAATAAAATTTAATAACAAAATCCTGGTATCCAAAAACGGATTATTGGATTTACTCAGCCGTAAAACCGAAGGTGAAGAATTGCGGTACCCGATAGTCCATCTCAAAGGGGATGATATTGAACTGGCTTTATGCCATGGCAATGAATATGGCGAACAATACTATTCATTCGTCAATGGTCAAAATACGACCCAGGGGGGCACTCACCTGACCGCGTTTAAAGAATCTATTGTTGAAACACTCAGAAACTATTTTAAAAAAGAATACGATCCCAAAGATATCCGCGCTTCGATTATTGCGGCCATCAGTATCCGCATCGAAGAACCGGTATTTGAATCTCAGACCAAAACTAAACTCGGCTCTCAGACCATCGCCCCGGAAGGCCAGAGCCTTAAATCGTTTATGAATGAGTTCATCACCCGGCAACTGGACAATTTTCTGCATAAAAACCCGGACACAGCCAATGCCTTGCAAGCCCGGATACAACAATCAGAGCGGGAAAGAAAAGAAATTGCAGGGGTTCGTAAGCTCGCCAATGAACGCGCAAAAAAGGCCAATATTTTTAATAAAAAATTGCATGATTGCCGGGTCCATTTTGGAGACAAAGGCGATGAAGAAACCAGAAGGGGTACGACGCTTTTTATCACGGAAGGAGATTCTGCAAGTGGTTCATTGACCAAAGCACGCAACGTGCAGACCCAGGCGGTATTCAGCCTTCGGGGTAAACCACTCAACTGTTACGGTATGACGAAAAAGATCGTCTATGAGAATGAAGAACTCAATCTCCTACAGCATGCTCTCGATATTGAAGACGGTATGGATAACCTCCGCTTTAATCAGGTTGTAATCAGCACCGATGCCGACGTAGATGGAATGCATATCCGGCTGTTGCTGCTGACGTTTTTTTTACAATTTTTTCCGGACCTGGTGCGCAATGGCCATTTATTTATCCTGGAAACCCCGTTGTTTAGAGTCAGAGACAAACAACAAACATTTTATTGTTATAGCGCAAAAGAGAAAGCGGATGCCATTGAAGCTTTAAGAGGTAAAGCCGAGATTACCCGGTTTAAAGGCCTGGGGGAAATCTCTCCCGGTGAATTTGGCCGCTTCATAGGAAATGATATGAGATTGGAGCCCGTCATCTTACAGGAAGGTACCGCAATAGAAGATATCCTTGAATATTATATGGGCAAGAACACTCCGGAGCGTCAGGAATTTATCATCGAAAACCTCAGGGCAGGACTGGATGAATTGAAACCGGAAGAGCAGTTGGTGGATGAGGAAGTAACGGAGGCGATGGAGGCGGTGGAGGAATAGGGGGTGGTTAGTGATTGGTGATTGGTGGTTTGTGATTGGTGGAAATTTATTTTAAATTTAATTGAACAAACACACACTACAATGAACACCATTAAAAATTTCAAAGATTTAAGAATCTGGCAGCAAGGTATTTCAATGGTTAAGGAAATTTATTCACTTACTTA
>Ga0138256_10007087_pt1 | contig 11844 bp, 9 predicted proteins | sample KNB2016incub_MG_FD_105486 | JGI IMG/M metagenome (GOLD analysis project Ga0138256, IMG submission 105486) | Active sludge microbial communities from wastewater in Klosterneuburg, Austria - KNB2014incub_MG | ecosystem: Engineered > WWTP > Activated sludge > Unclassified | place: Austria...
CGTACTATTTTGGAAAAAGATACACTTCAGGTGGTAGATTGGTATTATACAAATTACAAATATGGAAAATTCAATTCAAATATCATCGATAGTTTAAAAAGTTTAAATTATACTCAGTTATCCCCTGAAAATGAGTATGATGAACTGGAATATAAATCCATCAAGGTAGGGGACAAATTAGAACAGCAAACATATAAGGACAGCAAAGGAAATGACATCAAAATATATGGCAATGAAGACAAATTAAGTCTTATAATATTTTCACTGATAGGATGTGCGCCATGTGAAATGGCTCTAAAAGACCTAAGTTTGGCAAATAATAACATAAGAAAGGATGTTGATATTTTTTATAGCAGTTTTCAGAATAATCATTCAGCCCTCAAAAAATATCTTAATAAGAAAGATATATCTTATATTTCATTTGGATCAGAAAGTAATCTATTAAGCAATTTTGGTATGTACCACTCGCCTTCATTTGTTATAATTAACACAAACGGTGAGGTCATGAAAATTATAGAAGGTTATGAAAAAGCAAAAAAAGACGAACTATTTCAGTTTCTATTGTCTAAATAATCAGTTGAAATTAAGCTAATTGCATAAAAATGAAAGATAGTATAAATAAAGTACTTTAAATTTTAAGCATACTCATTAATTCTATTAGATTTGTATAAAATTATATCGAATTGTATGAAGAATTTAGTTTTTGGTTTAGGTGGGCAGGAATTACTAGTGGTTTTTTGTATCTTATTTATTTTGATCATACCGTTTTACTTTATGATCAAGATATTAATGAATAATAACTTACCTACAAACTCCAAAATTTTGTGGTTATTGGCCATTTTTATCTTATCATTTGTAGGTTTGATCGTCTTTATTTATAGTGATGATTATAAAAGAATGAAAGGAGAGTACGTCTGATTTTAGCTGTCGATAAGGTAAAATTGTCGTTTCAAAATGATGAGATTTTTTGATGGTTTGTTTAAAATTGTGATTTACAATCAATATTTTTTAAACCTGGTTTTAAAAATAAACACATCATTTTGTACACTATTATTAAATCACATACCCAATCTCTCTGAATCCGAAAGCCAAAACATCTTCACTTTCTACTTGGATTAAAAGTTTGCCCTGTTCATTAACACCACGGATCTTGCCGGAAATGATTGTTTCCTCATCAGTTTTAAAATTGGCTGTTTCATTTATTCTGAACATGGTGTTGATATATGTTTCTTTAAGCCACTCATGATGGCCGTATTTCATTTTCATAAAGTAAAATTCAAGTTTGGATGATAATAGTTGCCTAATTTCTGCCAAATCATGAGATTTTGATGTAATTTGACTAATAGAAACCGGATTAGGAATTTCTGATGGGAAATGCTGTTCATTGACGTTTAAACCGATACCAATTACGGTCGCCTTGATATCCGTGCCTCTTAGTATATTTTGTACCAATATCCCTGCTATTTTTTTATCATCTACATAAATGTCATTTGGCCATTTTATTTTTACGTTATCACAATACATCCCCACTACATCTCTGACGGCAAGCCCACTGATGATATTTAGTATAAATTGATCAATCGCTTTGAGTGGTTTGGGATAGAAAATATATGAAATGAGTAGATTTTTCCCATCAGAACTATGCCAAAACCTGCCAATTTGTCCGCGACCGGCTGACTGATAGGCAGTATATACACAAGTTCCTTCAGGTGGATTGGTTTTTGATAATAAATTCATAGCAAAAAGGTTGGTAGAATCAATTTCAGGAAGATATATACTGTTTATGCCTGTAAAAAGGGCTTCAGTTATGTTCATGCATTTCGTTTTTTATATCTTTGCGGTGTAATATTAATTTAAAATACAAATATTGAAAAAAAAATCAGTTGTTAAATCCATTCCGATAAAAGATGATTCAATGAATTATCTCATCATTGATGCAATTCAGGATATTAAAGGAAAGAATATTGTTCAGTTGGACTTGCGTTCATTGGACGATGCCCCGGCAGACTTTTTTATCATATGTGAAGGAGACTCTTCAACACAAGTTAAAGCTATCTCAGAGAATATAGGGAGAAAAATAAAGGAGAAAACTGGGTTGCATCCCAATCATACTGAAGGTATGGAAGGGGCAAAATGGATCCTTGTGGACTATTTTGACACTGTAGTACATGTTTTTTACCCGGAAACCAGAGCTTTTTATGAAATAGAAGAACTCTGGGGCGATGCTCATATCACGCAGTATGAAAATATATAACATCCTGCAACTACTTTACGCTTAAAATGTTATACACAATTGTAAAATCACTAAATGGACAATAATCAGGATTCAAATCAACCGGAAAATAAAAATAATCCCAATAAATTTAATATTAACTCGTATTGGATTTATGGGTTGATTATTTTAGGAATACTTGCCGTAAATTTTTATGTATCGTTTAATTCGCAAATCGAGCAGATTGATTTGTATGCATTTGAGGATAAAGTAAAAGCAGGCGAAGTTGACAAAATAGAAATAATTAACGAAAAGGTAATTTACGTTTATCTGCGAAAAGAAGTGATAGACGCCAAATATCCCAAGCTGAAGGATAGTAAAATGTATGGGTTTAATCCCCATTTTAAGTTCACAATCGGAGATATCGGAAATTTTGAAAATAAGCTTCAGGCACTCAAAACAGAGGGATTTGTGGTAAAGTATACCATGAAGCAGGAGACAAACTATTTCGGGCAGATCATAAGCTGGATTCTACCTTTTGTATTGTTGATCGGTCTATGGCTATTTATAATGAAAAGAGTAAGCGGAGGCGCAGGTGGCCCTGGAGGACAGATTTTTAACATAGGAAAGTCCAAGGCAACACTTTTTGATCAGAATGCTAAGGTTAATGTTACTTTCGCTGACGTAGCAGGCCTAAATGAAGCAAAAGTGGAAGTTATGGAAGTTGTGGATTTCTTAAAAAATCCCAAAAAATACACTTCTCTGGGAGGTAAAATTCCTAAAGGGGTACTTCTGGTAGGGCCTCCGGGTACTGGTAAAACATTACTTGCAAAAGCGGTTGCTGGGGAAGCTGGTGTTCCTTTTTTCTCTATCTCAGGTTCTGATTTTGTTGAAATGTTCGTAGGGGTCGGTGCTTCCAGAGTAAGAGATTTATTTAAACAAGCCCGAGAAAAAGCACCATGTATTGTATTTATTGATGAGATAGATGCGATAGGAAGAGCCAGAGGACGTAACGCCATTCAAGGTGGTAATGACGAAAGAGAAAACACACTCAACCAGCTATTGGTAGAGATGGATGGGTTTAGTACCGATAAAGGCGTGATCATGATGGCGGCAACAAACCGGCCGGATATTCTGGATACTGCATTGCTTAGACCAGGTAGATTTGACAGACAGATAGGTATCGATCCACCGGATCTTTTGGGCAGAGAAGAAATTTTCAGAGTGCACTTGAGATCAATAAAAGTCGGGCCAGATGTATTACCCAATGTATTATCGGAAATGACACCAGGATTTGCAGGAGCTGATATTGCAAATATTTGCAATGAAGCTGCACTGATAGCTGCCCGAAGAAATAAAACTGAGGTTGATCTGGATGATTTTAATTATGCACTGGATAGAGTGATCGGTGGATTGGAGAAAAAAAATAAACTCATTTCTCCAAAAGAAAAGGAAATTATTGCTTATCATGAAGCAGGACACGCTATATGTGGGTGGTTTTTAGAACATGCCAGTCCATTAGTCAAAGTTACTATTGTACCACGAGGTATGGGTACCCTTGGATATGCCCAATATTTACCGAAAGAAGAATACATCATTCGGACAGAACAACTACTCGATAGAATGTGTATGACCCTTGGTGGCAGAGCAGCGGAAAAAATAGTTTTTGATAAAATATCCACAGGAGCTCAAAACGATCTGGATCAGGTAACTAAAATGGCATATGGCATGGTAACTGTCTATGGCATGAACAAAAATGTAGGAAATGTATCATTTTATGCCATGTCTCAGGACCAGTTTAATAAACCTTACTCCAATGAAACAGCCAGATTGATAGACGATGAAGTAAGAATCCTCATTGAAGCACAATATCAGCGTGCTCAGGATCTACTCACGGAAAAAAGACACGAACTCAACGAATTGGCATCAATGCTACTGGAAAAAGAAGTTTTACTGAAGTCAGATGTTGAAAGACTGATAGGCAAAAGACCTGTTCCGGATGACGAACTTGCTATTCTTAATAGAGAAGTAAGAATGTAATTGGATAATTTAAATATTCATATAGAATAATAAAAAAGGGATATAAATTTTATTTATATCCCTTTTTTGTGCGCGATATATTGATGTGCATTCACTATGAAAATATTGGTGGGGAATAGTTTTTTCCACAGGTTATTTAAAAAGTTGCTTTTATCTGGGCTCTGCCTACATTTACTACAGGGGAGATACCGGTTTTCCTGCCTTCGTAGTTGATTGTAAGGTCTATATTTTTAGCAAGCCTTTTAGTATAAATAACATTCCACAGATAGTTTTTACCATTTTTAAGCCCTTCCAGCATATCGTATTCTATCGGCGAATTTGCTTTTCCTGAAAAATTGATGTTAACATAACTCAAAGAAACATCTATACTATAGGTATTGGCTTTACGAAATGTAATTTCTGAAGTAAACTCATTGATATACGCCACATCTTTGGTGAGTATCTGTTGCTTTTTATCCTGATAATTGTATCTCAGATTGATTCTTGAGTTTTGACTTGGCCGTATGCTCAGTTCAGGTCTGAGTTTTAAAATCTGAATACTAAGATTCCGGTCTTCAAATAATTCAGATTGGTAGGATTTCAGTGACTTTTCAATGATAAAAAATAGATCAGCTTTATTTTTTATATTCCATCTGGTGCGTAAAAATAGATCATCCAGTCCCCTGTCTTCTCTTCCGCTTACCTGTACGATACGATTCTGATTGTTTCTGTTGCCAATTTGTATATCATATTTTACATTTCCCCGATTAAAAAAAATCGTATTGGTACTTAAGGAGTTGTAGGCCACAAGGGATGTATCTGAAATAGTAAAATCCAAATATGAGATCAACGGTGTTGCGGAATTCTCCATTTGTTTTTTTGTAATTCTAAAATTTGAAAGTGAACTGAAGCGAGAGAAAAAAGTATATGTTTTACTTCGTTTTTTACCTTCTTTTATTTTTATGAATTTTGAAGGATCAATAGTCAGATTTTGATTTATTTCCAAATTGTTGGTCCTTATAAATTCATTGTTTGTTAATGTGAGTCTGATATAGTTTGAGAGCGGATTGGTCGGGTCATATCTGAAATCCTGGATATTACTCAGATTCGGATTTTCTGATTCGCTGATAAGAAAATAATCACCTTGCCCAATTTCTACTTTCTGAAAAATATATTCAATTTTTGGCTCCTGACCGGAGTTAGTATTGTAGGATGTAGTCGATTTTATACCTTGATTGATGGCTGCAAAAGTATAATCCAACCGTCCTAGGATTGTTTTTTTACTTCTGTCCGTTGGCAGTAGTTCCGCATCTATAATCTTCAGATCTCTGCCTATCAGGCTCCATGATAGATCTGAATTTGTTGAATATAGCCATTTTCCTGCGAGTTCAATTTCTTTTGCATTGGATGCTTTACTAAGATTTTTCTCTTTTGCAAAAAAATCGTTTCGGTTGGAATAAGCCAGTTTGATGGCAAAATCTTTATTAAAATCATTGGTGATAAACCACTTTGCAGTCTGAAAAGAATAACTTTTACTCTTCAGTGTATCAGTATTTATACTATGCAATACATTTGATTCCGCATCATATTCGGCACCTACTTTCCAGTTATTTTTTTTATCCAATTGATATAGAAAAGTCATATTCGGTCTGATAAAAGTGGTATTCTGATCATTAAATCCTGACTTTGATGTCAGATAATTTGTAAAAGCCCTTAATTCTACACGATTACCTTGATACTTGACGGAAGCATCGTGTTTTGCTCCATTATACAGTGTAGCTTTATCAAATCTGTTGTATCCATAATCAAGACTTATTCCGGATTTACCGGTAAGATTTATATTGCTCAATAACAGACTTTCATCTGCTTTAGCAACGATCTGATCAATATTCCAGTCTCTGATGAATTCCGGGGACCTGAATGGATTTAATGCATTGAAGTTTTTTTGAACAAATTCATGTTTGATATTTCCTTTTAAGGTCCATTTGGATAAACTGTCAAGTTTCATAGAATGACTTAATGCGATATGGGATGAAAGACCTGTGTTATCTTCATTATTTATTGCAGATCTACGATTTTTATCAAGATTACTAAGCCCTATTTCTGCAAATACATCAGAATTGTTGCCAAGTTTATAAAATCCGTTTAAGGTTATCAATTGTTTTTGTTCCGGTGGAATCAGTTGAATTACAGGAAGATAAGTTCCCATATTTTTCCCAACATAAAGATAAACTCTGGCATTTTTAGACTTGGTGTTGTCTATAATATAATCACCTTTTCCGGCTCCTACTTCAGAAAATACCGCAGTATACTTTGCACTGTCAATATTTTCTGTAAAATACAGTATAATATTACCCGGATCCAGCGGATCTGATATGCCTTTGTACAGAATTCTGGTGGCTTCTTTTTTTTCTGACTCTCCGATCACACGGAGACTATTGCGCACTGATTTGCTGAGGTCATCGCCACTTTCCTCCAGTATTTTTATGTCTAAAGAGTCAAGCTGAATATCACCGGTTGTGGTTTTACTGTCCTGCTCAGAATAAAAGTTAAAATTTACACGCCATCGGTCACTTTTGTATTCGCTTTGTGCTGCATATAATGATCTCAGGTAAGAAATATCTGTATATTCAAATTCAATGATGACCCTGCTATCTCTGGCCACCACCCTTGTGGGCGAAAAAGTGATTTCAGCTCTATTATAATCAATGATGTAGTCATAGTCATAACCTCGAGTCAATAAGATCCCATTAAAAAATACCTTTTCAGTACCGGCCAATACGATAATGAACCGCTCACCATTATTTCCTATCAAACGATATGGTCCCTGATTACCTTCCTTTGTGGGGACAGTCTGACGGGCAAATTTTCCTCTGGAAATAGCAAAACTACCTTTAGTAAACACTTCTGTATTTTTACCTGTATTGAAGGTGGAGGCCAGAGTTACTCCTTTCAGTTTTTTAAAATAATTCATAAAATAGCTGTTGGGACGCCTTAGTTCATAATCGCCGGCGGTGACAGATGTACGATCCTTGCTGACCTGAATAAAAACTTTGTCAAACTCCTGCAACTGCTGGGTATTACCTTGTGCCTGAATGGGAAGATTTTCATCAGATATGGCAGCCACTACCTTAAGCCCGTTTCCGAGATCACCTATGAGCTGCATATCAAAGTTGGAGTTAAGCACAAGACTCTGACTGTTTCCTACAGATAATCCTCTCGAGAAACTGCCCCTGTAATCCAATCCTTTTGCATCGATGATATTATTTTTCCCACTGACTGGATTGTATTCATATCCCGTTATAAGTGCTTTTTCCTTAAAAGTCAAAAGAGATGAGTCAATAACAAAATAGGGTTTTTCCACATTAAATGAAAAAGTCCTGTATTGCATTAAAATAGTGCTGTCCCGATAGAGTCCGCAATCTGCTTCTTCAAAAACTAAAATATTGTTATAAATTTTATATGCAGTAAGGGTATCTGAACCTGAAGTGATAAAAATAGAATTGGGTATTAATGTATTTTCATCTATTTTTAATCTGCATTCTGTCAGACGGAACATTTTCTTTTTTAACGGTGTGCCTGATACAGCCTGACCAAATAAGTCTGTACAAAACAACAACCCCCATACTGATACCAGATAAATCTTCCAATACATATGCTAATATACGAAAAAAGAATTGGTTAAAGTATGCAATGAATCTCCAAATAGTGTCTTATATTTGGAAGACCATTTTTTTTACTTAAAATTTAATGAATATGTGCGCCCGCAAACTTCTTTTTATAACAATGATGTTGTCTTCCTTTTTTATTATTGCGCAGAAAAAAGCCTTGGTTGGGGGCACCTTGATAGATGGCTTTGGGGGAAAACCATTATATAATAGTGTGATCCTCATAGATAACGATAAGATTACAGCAGTTGGCCATCAGGGAAATCTTACGGTACCTAAGGGGTATGATATCATTTCTACAGAAGGAATGTCAGTTATGCCTGGTCTTTGGGATATGCATGTTCACCTGATGATCAATGGACATAGTGATTATACGCATTGGGATACGGCATATATTGATAGATTTGAAAGTGTCATTATGCCTTCTTCCGCACATCAATTGCTCATGGCAGGAGTAACCAGCGCAAGAGATCTGGGTGCTCCGCTTGATGCCAGCATACGTGTAAGAGATCGAATAAATAAGGGTGAAATACCAGGTCCTACTATGTATATGTCAGGACCTTTTTTGCAACACAAACCATATCCGGGCACAGAAGCTTTCAGGTGGGGAATCAATGGTGTTATTGATGCACGAGCAAAAGTAGATAAACTAGCCAATGCCGGAGTCGACTGTATAAAGTTGATTGATCATGATGAGATGACTTTTGATGAGGTCAAAGCTATCGTGGATCAAGCGCACAAAAGAAATCTAAAAGTAGTAGGACATAGCCATAGACCGGAGGAAATACGTATAGGCCTGAAAGCCGGTGTGGACAACTTTGAACATACAGGCTTAAGTTCAGCACCTGAATATCCGGAAGATATTATCGCGATGATAAAAGAAAGAACTGCTCAGATGAACAAAGGCCCTTTATTTTGGACACCTACTGTTGAAGGTTTGTACAATTACGAATATATGCGTGACAATCCTGAAAAACTGGATGGTGACTGCTGGCATCTGGGATTACCGGATGATATTATTGCTGACATTCAATCGTCTTTGAGATATCCGGGAAGAATGCCTTACTTTCAGCTTACACCCATACGTAAACCAACGCTCGAAAAGAAAATAAATCAGTTGAAGGATGCAGGAGTGGTGTTATTGATTGGTACTGATAGTGGTATTCCTATGAAATTTCATTGCCAGAGTACCTGGAATGAGCTGGACGTTTGGGTCAATGAATTTAAGATGGATGCTACCTATGCTATAAAAGCAGCGACATACTGGCCTGCCAAAATGATGGGTGTAGATGATAAATACGGTACAATAAGTGAAGGTAAATATGCGGACATCATTACGGTAAAGGGTGACGTTTTAAGACATATTGCATTGCTTCAGAATGTAGATATGGTCATGAAACATGGCAAAGTAGTAAAAGGATTTTTGCCGTAGATAAATTTTGGAATCAATCTGTCTCTTCAAGAAAAAAGATTTCATTGACCGTTTTTCCAAAATAATCAGATAGCTTGATGGCCAATACTGTAGATGGAACATATTTTGCTGCTTCAATCGAATTGATGGCTTGACGAGATACACCTATTATTTTGGCAAGTTCTTCTTGTGTGATATTTTTAATAGCTCGCTCTACTCTGAGATTATTTTTCATAAGGCATATTTTTACGTTCTTTGTATAGAATATAGTTAAATCTCAATATAAAAATTATCAGAATTGTGAACATGTTAAAAATCATAATATACAAAAATTCAAAATCGAAAAAGAATAAAAAACAAAAAATAAGTATAAAATAATTGATGTAAGTGGCCCAGAGCAGAGAGTCCATTCTGGTTCGCCAAATAAATTCATCTTCAGTCTTTTCTTTTGAAAAAGCAATCATCATAAGAGATACGAGACATAAAATACCAGCAAATGTCTGTGTGTAATTTCCTGAAATGAAACTAAAGAATTGGCCGGTATCTGCATCGTTCAGTATTTTCAAGCCACTACCGGCATAAATGGTAAATACTTTTTTTCCCAACCAATCAAACTCCACATTCAGAAAAAGTACAAGTACGCCTAAAATAAAAGATGGTGCAAAGATAATCCATCCCCATTTTCTGAAAGTGTACGGCAGTAATAAATTTGTGTTCATTGTTCATTATTTTAAAGTGAATAATAAACACAAAGATATGTTATAAATTACAAAATGTCAAGTATAAATTACAAAATATTTATAATAAGTTACATTATTTTCGTAATTGTGCTAGGCAATATGTTTGCAAAATCATTTTATCTTGCCAAAATAGGTAGCTGTAAATTTTTTTCTTCTCAATAGTTATTTCGTTTATTATGATCAGTGGATTTGGTTTTGAAGAGTATTAAAAATTATGCGGACAATAGCTATCCAGATTAGTTTACCTATTCTCATTCCAACAAATAAAATTTACCCATTTTAAATAATTTGTTTAATATGAACAATATCATGTTTATTAAAATATAAAAAACATTTACCTTCGTGCATCGTTTTACAACCAACCAAATCAATTAGAATGTCTTCTTATACCCTTACCAATTTTGCCATAAGACACATAGGAATCTCATCAACGGAAATCAATGATATGCTCAATGTAATCGGGGTTGATTCACTTGACCAGCTGATAGATGAGACTGTTCCAGATAGCATCAGGATGAAAAAACATCTCCAACTGCCCGATGCTTTAAATGAGTATGAATATCTGGCTATGTTAAGAGATATTTCACTTAAAAACAAAGTATACAAAACTTTTATTGGCCAAGGTTATTATGGCACAATAACTCCCTCTGTCATCCTTCGAAACATCTTTGAAAATCCCGGATGGTACACACAATATACTCCATATCAGGCAGAAATAGCGCAGGGAAGACTTGAAGCGCTACTGAATTTTCAAACCATGGTATCTGATTTGACAGGCTTGCCAATAGCCAATGCATCATTACTTGATGAGGGCACAGCAGCAGCTGAAGCCATGGCAATGTCTGAAGGCATACACAATAAAAAAAGAAAAACAAATCCTGCTACTAAATTTTTTGTAGACAATAAAGTATACAAACAAACGCTTGATGTGGTCATCACGAGAGCTCAGCCTTAGCATATAGAAGTGGTGACGGGTGATTGGAAATCATTTGAAATCACAGATGAATATTTCGGTGTCTTATTACAGTACCCGGATGCGGAGGGGCATATAAATGATTACCGGGCATTTGCTGCTGATTGCAATACAAAAGAGATACAGATTGTTGTGGCTGCGGATATCATGAGTCTTGCTTTACTGACACCTCCGGGCGAATGGGGGGCAGATATCGTTGTTGGCAACACACAAAGATTTGGTGTACCTATTGGATTTGGTGGGCCACATGCTGCTTTTTTTGCTACCAAGGAAGACAATAAAAGGGTTATTCCAGGTCGTATCATAGGATTATCTATCGATGTACACGGTAATCCGGCGCTTAGAATGGCACTTCAAACGCGGGAACAGCATATCAGAAGAGAAAAAGCTACATCCAATATTTGTACAGCCCAGGCCTTGCTGGCAATAATGGCTGGAATGTATGCTGTTTATCATGGTCCGGATGGTATAAAGGAAATTGCTGCTATAATTCATAATCATACAAAAGTACTGGCTGAAAACCTGAAAGCCCTGCAATACAATGTTGTAACAACGTCTTATTTTGATACCATTACCATCCATACAGATAAAGCGATCGTACAAAAAATTAAAACCGAAAGTGAAAAAACAGGCATTAATTTCTATTATCCTACTGAAAATCATATTACTATTTCACTGGATGAGATCACAAATCAGGATGATGTAGAAAGTATTTTGAATCTTTTTGGAAATTTAAATGGTGCAAATGCTTCATTCAGGGATAATAAGGATATTAATGTAATTGGTGGGATGGAGAGAAAAAGCAATATACTTGAGCACCC
>Ga0138256_10007088_pt1 | contig 11843 bp, 7 predicted proteins | sample KNB2016incub_MG_FD_105486 | JGI IMG/M metagenome (GOLD analysis project Ga0138256, IMG submission 105486) | Active sludge microbial communities from wastewater in Klosterneuburg, Austria - KNB2014incub_MG | ecosystem: Engineered > WWTP > Activated sludge > Unclassified | place: Austria...
CATTGTACCTGCTCGCCTCCACCTACCGAGAGTCCGGCGAGTTCCAGCGCAACCTCCAGACAATGCTGGCATTGTCCTGGAGGTTCTGAGGAGACGTGTCGTCGAGGTGGCGACCTACCCCTTCCCGGCGCCGTGAGGGTTCGACCGGCCGCTACCGCAGCGCCGCCTTGATGCGCGCCATCTCTGCCTGTAGCGCCGCCCGGTCGCTGCCGCGCAGTGCCGCCGGGAGGAAGGCCGAATCCGTGCATTCGAGGATGGCAGCCGCCACCTGCAACCGTTTCTCCAGCGACTGCGCGGAGGGGATGAAGTCGGCCAGCGCGGTCTCCAGCCGGACGCGGGAGATGGCCGATTCCCCGGCGATGCCCGCCTGGCGTGCGGCGCGCGTGATCACCCCCTCGATGTCGGCGCCGGACAGCTGCCCCACGTGTGGGACGGCGAGGTCGGGGCCGGTGGCGTCGGACTCGAGTGGGACACCGACCTTCTTTGCCATCACCTTGAGCATCAGGCGCAGTTCGTCGGCACTGTCGGGGTAGAACAGCGGGATGTGCACCTCGGCGCGCCCCTGCCGCTTGAGGTCGATCGGGAGCAGGTCTGGGCGGGCGGTCATGAGGACCCAGACGATCTGGCCACGGTAGGCGGTGTTCCCCATCTGGTGGGCGATCATGCCGAACACGCGGCTGGAGACGCCACCGTCGCCCTCCGACTCGCGATCGCCGAGCGTCGCGTCCGCCTCGTCGATGATCACCATGACCGGCCCCATGGCGCGCAGCACCGACAGAACATGCTCGAGGTTGGCCTCGGTCTCGCCGACGTACTTGGAGCGGAAGTTCTTGAGCGTCACGCACGGCATGCCCATCTCGCCGGCAGCGGCCATGACAAGGAAGGTCTTGCCGGTGCCGACCGGGCCGCAGATGAGGTAACCCATCGGAGCGAGCGATCGCCGGCCGGCTTGCAATAGTTTGGCATCCTCGCGCAGCGTGCGCTTGGCGGCGTCGAGCCCGACGACATCGTCGAGGGTGAACTTCGGTTCCACGAACTCCAGCAGGCCGTGGCACTGTCGCTCGATGAGGCCCTTCTTGAGCTTCTTGAAGGCGGCCTGGTCGAGCCGAGCCTGCCCGTCGAGCGCAGCGCGCAGCGGCGGGGCGATGTCGTTGAGGGCGAGTCCCGCCGTCTCGCGCGCGTAATGCGTTGCGGTGAGACCGGCCTCGAAGATGTCGGTGCGCGTCCCGACCAGGGCCTCGATGTAGCGCGCCCGTTCTTCCAGCGAGGGGAGGGGGACGTCGAGCGTGACGACGTGCGGGTTCTGCGAGATGCGCCCCTGCAGGTTGGCGCGCCGCTCCTCGATCAGGACGCAGGCGAAGTCGATGCGTCGTACGCTGGCCGCGGCCGCCCAGTTGAGCGCCGTCACCGCGGCCGAACTCGCACCCAGGGTGAGCGACCCCGCCTCGGCGGCGGGAAAGGCGAACGAGGCATGGTCGATGATGAGCGCGACCTTGCGCCGCGTCTCGGCGGGGGAGTGCAGCTGCTGGATGAGGTAGCGATCGAGCGCGGCGAAGACGGCCTGCGGCTCGACCACCCGCGACTTCTCGAGGTTATTGCCGAAAATCTCCGTGGTGCGCGGCGACATCTCGCGCAGGCGATCCGGGTTGCGCCCGGCGTACGGGCGCACGCCGCGTCCCACGTCGTAGTGCAGCACCAGGTCCCAGCTCCCGAAGAGCTGCTCGGCGAGGAAGGTCGCCAGCGGCCCGTACGGCGGTGCGGCGCCATCGTCCAGTTGCACGTCGTCGAACGTGTTGCCGTGGAGGACGAAGAGCGAGGCGCTCCCCGCGAAGTAGGCGCCGGCCAGGTCGCGCGCCCACGCTGGGTACCATGCGGGGGTCGGGACGGCCTGGGCGGTGGCGAGGGCGTCGGGCACAGTCATGCGCGATTAGCGGAGGCGCTGGGAGGTGACCCGTGCGCTCCCCAGGATGGGAGGCGCATCGGCCGAGGCGAGTTCGAGGTCGTCGAGCGAGATCATCTGCGAGGCGACGTCCTGCGAGAGCTGCAGCGTCTCGGTGAACGCCGTGACCTGGGCGCTCAGGTCGCCCGGATCCTGGCTGGTGATCGCACCCTCGGACAGGGCGTGCACCTTGCCCTCGATCCGCGTGAGTTCCAGCTCGACGAACTCGGCGTCCTTCTCGCCTTTCGACACGTTGGCAATGCGGGTATCGAGGTCCTTGACGGTGTCGCGCAGCGACGAGAGGATGCGCTGGTCGCCACCGGGTTCGGCGGCCTTCTGCTCGGCGGCGGTGAGGCGCTCGGCGAGTTCCCGTCGCTGGCTCTCCAGTTCGTATCGATTGCTGCTGGCGAGGAACTGTTCCAGCGACCGGCGCCCCACCAGGAGGCGCAGGTAGAAGAAGAGGAGCTTGTTGAGCGCGGCGTCGCGGGTGCTGTCGTCATCCGACGAGCGTCCGGCGCGCACAGTGCGGGCCAGGCGCCGCATGTCTTCACAGCGGGTCACGACCTTCTCGAAGCGCTGCCGGTCGCCGAGGCTGAGGCGGTTCCGCAGCTGCGTGAAGAGGTCCTCGGCGGTGACGGCGCTGGCCTCGCGTGAGGCGGCCGCGTCCTGCGCGTCGACGTAGTCGCGAAAGCGCGGGCGGCTGACCATCCCCAGCAGGTACGCCCCCTCGAGCCCGACGACGATGGGGAGGAGGGCATCGGGAAAGGGGGAGAGGATCGCGAAGGCGGCGGCGACGCCGAGCAGGCCGAGATTCCAGCGCTGCCGGAAGGCGCGCGCCACGTACTTCATGAAGCCGCCGCTCGCGGAATCTGCCATGGCGTGGGTGGGGCTCAGGTGCCGGCGCGGTCGGACATCTCGAGTCCCTCGACGAGGTCGCGGACCGAGAAGACGATGTCGAGGAAGTCCGGTTCGCGCTGCATCACGCGGGCAGGACGATCGGGGGCGGGAATGGACATTTCCTGCAGGATGGTGCCCGGCGCGTTGGAGAAGACAAAGAGGCGGTCGCCGACGTAGACCGCCTCCTCGATGGAGTGGGTGACGAGGAAGACCGTGGCTTGCACCTCGCGGGAAAGGGCGACCAGCTGGTCCTGCATCGCGTAGCGTGTCTTGGGGTCGAGCGCGCCGAACGGTTCGTCCATGAGGATCACCCGCGGCTTGAGCACCAGCGTGCGGGCCAGGGCGACGCGCTGGCGCATGCCGCCGGAGAGCTCGTGCGGGTACTTGTCCGCGTCGCGCTTCACGTCGAGGCCGACCTTCTGGATCCAGTCGCGCGCCAGCTCCAGGCGCTCGTTGGCGGGGGTGCCGCGGCACTCGAGCCCGAAGGCGATGTTCTGCTCGACGGTCCGATGATCGAACGATGTATAGTCCTGAAAGACGAAGCCGCGGTCGGCGCCGGGGGCCTCGACGGGCTTGCCCATCACCTTGACGATTCCGGTGGTGGCCGGATGCTGCGGCGTGAGGCCGGCGATGAGGCGCAGCACGGTGGACTTGCCGCATCCCGACGGCCCGAGGATGCCGACGATCTCCATGTGCCCCGGGACGTCGTCGACGCGAAAGGTGACGTCCTTGATCGCGGTGTAGCCGGTGTCGTACGTCTTGCCGACCTGCGTGAACTCGACCACGGTCGTGGTCTCCTGCGTCGCGCCGCCGGCGGTGGCGGTTGCCGGCGCGCCCGCTGCGGCCGGCGTGATGTCGGGCGAGGCGGCGTCACTCATGCGATCGGCGGTAGGGGAAGAAGCCTCGCTCGAAGAAGCGGAACAGCGCATCGATGCCGTAGGCCAGTGCCGAGATGACGAAGAGCGTGCCCACGAGGTGCTCCGGCATGCCGCGTCGCTGGCTCTGCAGCAGGATGTAGCCGAGCCCTGCGCCCGCATCGACCACCTCGGCGAGCATGATGTAGCCGAAGGCGATCCCGAACATGGCGCGGATCAGCGCATAGATGTCGGGCAGCGCCAGCGGGATGAGCACCTTGGCCATGACGTGCGACGACGAGGCGCCTAACGTGCGGGCCGTATCGACATACCGGTCCTCGACCCCGACGATGGCACGGGCGGTGTCGTGGAAGATGAACGGGGCGGTGGCGAGGAAGATGAACATGACCTTCTGCAGCTCCCCGATCCCGAACATCTGCAGGGAGAGCGGGAGCAGGGCGGCCACCGGGATCGTGCGCCCGAACAGCGAGATGGGCTGCGCCGCGGCGCCGAACAGGCGGAACGAGCCGGCCACGATGCCGAGCGGGATCGCCACGAGCAGTGCCAGCCCGAAGCCGAGGAAGACGCGGTTGAGCGACGCCGCGATCCCGCCGACCAGGTTGCGCTCCGTGACCAACGAGGGAAAGCCTTTGATCACCTCGCCGGGGCTCGGAAAGACCGACGGGGAGATGGCGCGCGCCTCGGGGGTGGCCCCGCTCGTCAGGAGGTACCAGGCGAGCAGGACGAGGACGATCGCCACTCCACCCGCCGCCTGTCGGACCGGGAGCGAGGGGGTGGCGCGCAGTGCGAGCAGCGGGAGCGGCGCCATGCCTATTTCTGCTCGAGGGGGTAGACCTTGATTTCCACGCGGCGGTTCCGGGCGTTGTTGTTGGGGTCCGATGCCTCGGCGGGGCGGTCCCAGCCGAGGCCCGCCGTGGCGAACTGGTTCGGGTCGAGCGAGTTGAACTTGCGCACGATCGCTTCCTTGACGGCGTTGGCGCGCCGCAGGGAGAGTTCCTGCACGTCGGCTGCGGTCACGACACCGGAGGCGCGCATCGAGGCGTCGGTGTGTCCCTCGATGACGATGCGCGCGGCGCCGTACTGCCCCGCCAGCCGTCCGACCTCCTCGACGACGTTGTTCACGTTCGGGTCGTACATCTCCTCGATGGTTTTTCCGCTGACCGACTTGGTCACCATCTTGTAGATCGAGTCCGAGTTGGGAAAGAACTGGATCACCACCGCCTTGGTGAGGATCTCGCTGCTCTCGGCCTGCACCGCCATCGCGGTGGTGGGGACGAACTGGATCGCGTACTCGTTCTTCTGCGCGGCGTATTTCGGCTCCTTGGCCAGCTTGACGAGCGGCGACCCGTCGAAGATGTCGTCGAAGGCGACCGCGTCGCCGGTGAGGGCGCCGATCTTCCGGTACAGGAAGTAGGCGGTCTCGAAGGTGCGTTGGAAGTTGGCCGGGTTGTTGGCGTTCAGGAAGAAATCGCGGTTCTCGGCCACGTTGGTGCTGTGCGCGTCGGCGAGCATGGCCAGCGCGTCGGCCTCGGGGAGCGAGTAGCCGCGCGCCATCAGCTTGGCCGCGGCCGCCTTGCCGTCCTGCGTCTTGAGCTGTTCCATGGCGTCGAAGATCCCGCGCATGAGCCCTTCGGCCAGGTACGGGTGGTCCTTCGCCACGTCGGCGCGCAGGAACCAGGTGTCGGCAATCAGCTTGTTGGCCGTCTGGGTGTTGACCAGCATCTTGTTGCCCGACGCCTCGGCCAGGCTGTAGATGTCGGGGGCCCAGGACACGGCGCAGGCGATGCGCTTGTCGGCATTGAACGCGGCGGCAGCCTGGAAGGCGTCGGCGGTGAACTTCCACTGCACGTCACCCGGCTGCAATCCGCCCGAGATGATCGTGTTGAGCGCGAAGTAGTGGGAGGGCGAGTTCTGGGCGAGCACGACCGTCTTGCCCTTGATGTCGCGCACCGACTTGATGGCGTCGCGGCAGACGATCCCGTCGCCGCCGAACGAATAGTCCACCTGCTGGTAGACGCGCGGCATCGTGCGCGAGTCGCGCTTGAGCTGCTCGAGGAAGAGCGGGAGCATGTCGACCGTGGCCCACCCCACGTGCACGCGACCCGCGGCGTACGCATCGCGCATCGCGATCGGGTCGTCGATCAGGGTGAGCTTGACCTTGAACGTCTTGCCCCCCGGCCCGGTCCACACCTTGCCCGGCTCGAAGCCGTTGTTGGCGAGGATGATGGGGGCCCAGCCTGCCCACACGTTGAGCGAGAAGACGACGGTGTTGTCGGCCATCGGCTCGTAGTTCGACACGCCCTGGACGGCGGGCATGCGCCCGGCCTCCTGGAACTTGAGCTTGTCGTACTCCTTGAACGTGGTCAGCGAGGCGTCGTCCGGCGCCTCGACGCTCCCCTGCGGCAGGTCGTCGGCGCTGATGTTCGTCGGGTCGCTGCCGCCGACGCGGTCCTTGAAGCGGACGACCCCGTAGCCGATGACGCCGGCAATCAGGAGGAACATGATGAGGTAGAACGCCGGCTTGGGGCCGCCACCATTGTTGGCCATCGTGGGATTCCTCGGTGCGCGTGCTGAGCGGAGTGAATGAACGGGGAAGCGGGACGAGCCGACGCGTCGTCTCGCCGGTTACTGCGTCTGTGTAGGGCCGAGCGTTTTCTGCGGCGCGGCCTGGGGCGCCGACTCGGCATTGACGAGGCCAAGCTCCACCTCGAACTGGCGGAGGAGGTTCTCGCCCATCGCGGCCTCCGCGGCCTGCTGCGACTTGATCTCGTCCACGCCGCGCGACGACATGTCGGCGGCGACGCGGGCCTCGCCGCGATGCTTCGCGATCTGCTCCTGCATGAGTTCCGTGGCCTGGCCGACCTTGGTGGTGAAGTTCGGCATCGCCGACTCCGACACCGCCTCCGCGACCCGGGCGATCTCGGCCTCGGCCTTGGCCATCTGCAGCTCGGCCTTGAGCTTCTGGGCCTTCTGCCGCAGGGTGGTGATGTCCTTCTGCCCCTGCTGCAGCTTGAGCAGGTTGTTGTTGTACGAGTCCGTATGCATGGCCAGCTGCTGCTCGTTGTTGGTCAGGTCGTTCTTGACCTGCTGGAGCTGCACGGCCAGCTGCCCCGCCACCTCGCGGTTGCCCGCCTGCAGGTGGGCCCGGATCTGTCCCTCGAGTCGCTGCACGTTCTGCTTCTCGGCGGCGACCTGCATGCTCACCCGTTCCACGAGGCCGCGGTAGCGCTCCAGCCCCTGGCGCGCGACCTGGATCTGCTCGGTCGCTCGGTCCACTTCCAGCTGGAGGATGGCGTGCGGGTCCGCCTCCCATAGCGCGTTGGCGAACTTGTTGAAAAAGGCCTGGATGGCCGTGAAGATCTTGCCCATGATCAGGAGGGGTTACCGTGGACGGGAAGGGGGAACCGCCGGCGCGGCCCCGCGGGGCGTGGCACTATCGGACAGCATGGGGAGCGGAAGCGTCTCGCCGGCATCCATCGCCTCGGCAAGTATGCGCCCGCGATACAAGGTGTCGAGTCCGGCGCGCAGCGCGACGGCGTTGCGCGCCTGGATCACCGTCCCGCGCACCTCGTTCACAAACGCGAACTTGTCGGCGTCCACGTCGAAGGCCACGAGAAGAATTCGCACCGCGCCTTCGCTGCGTCGGGCGATCTCGCGGGCGACCTCGTCCGGTTCGCGCCCGGTGGTGTTCTCGCCGTCGGTCACGACCAGGAGGTACTTCCGGATCGTGCCCGCGCGATAGAGGTCGGCGGTCGCCAGCGCCATGGCCTCGCCGATCGCCGTGTTGCCACTCGGGTCAGGGAGTCCCTCCAGTGCGAGGGTGAGTTGGCGTCGATCGAACGGCGCGATGGGGAGGACCTGTCGGACGTTGCTGGTAAAGGTGTACAGCCCGACGTTCACCGGGAATCCTGGTTGGCGCGACACGAATGAGTCGGTCTGCGCGAGCACCTCGGCCAGGGCGCGGCGAGCGATCAGGTACTTGGGCGTCGTGCCCCCGGTCTCGGGCTCGTCTTCCATTGAGCCGGACTGATCGAGCAGGATCGCCACCGAGGCCCCCAGGCCCTGCTGAACAGATGCCACGTACCGGGTGGTGTCGCTCGACGACGCCGCTCCTCGATCATCGTCTGACTGACCCGAACGGTATCGCTGAGCGATAATCAGCCCGACGAACACGATGATCAGGATCCTCAAGATGGAGCCGCGGCGGCGCGTCACTGTCGTAGCACGTCGGGGTGGGGGGGCATGACTCAAGCAGTGCGCTGGGCGCGCATCCGCGTCGAGGGGGCCGACCCTGTGGACCGGCCGGGGGAAAGTCTACGGGGCGCAAGGCGATGCGTCTACCGGGTGCGCACGTGCGACAGCGCTGACGATGGACGCGTGCGCCGAGCCACCTGGGCCCCCCTCGCAGTCGTCCGGACGCCTGGATGAGTCCTCGCGCGCCGCTTCGAGCATGCCTGCCGGTGGCCGACGCTGTGTGCTGTCGCCGATCACTACGTGCGGGCGCGAGGAACGATTCACCCCCGCTTTTTCGCCGTCCATCTCACGGCGGGGTCTCCGGGAGGTACGCTCTGGCACTCGCGGCGCCTCTCGCCGTATGCTTGTGCGATGCGTCCGGTCGCGTGTGACCGACGTGAAACCACTACTTGCGGGTCCCCCATGAAGTCCTTCGTCTCCTGCTTCCTCGCCGCGACGGTGCTGGCGTCGCCCGGCGCTGTTGCCCACGCGCAAGGCGCCCCGCCGGGCTCCGCTCCCGGGGCCGCCGCCGTCACGCTCCCGCTCAAGACGGCACGCACGCACACCTTCACCACCTCGAAGGGGACCTGGCTCTCGCTGGACGTCTCGCCCGACGGCCAGCAAATCGTCTTCGACCTGCTCGGCGACCTCTACACGCTCCCCGCAGCTGGCGGCAAGGCCACGCGACTGACGAGCGGGATGGGCTATGACGTGCAGCCGCGTCTCTCGCCGGATGGCCGGAAGGTCGTCTTTGTCTCCGACCGGAGCGGGGGCGAGAACCTGTGGATTCTCTCGCTCGACGGGAAGGACACCACCCAGCTCACGCAGGGGAACAACAACCAGTACGTCTCGCCCGAGTGGACGCCCGACGGCAAGTACATCATCGCCTCCAAGTCGGGCGGGACGTTCGGCATGGCCAAGCTCTGGATGTTCAACGTGGAGGGGGGGAGCGGCGTCGCGCTGACGTCGCAGCCGGCGCCGCCGCCGACGCTCAAGATGCTGGGCGCCGCGTTCGGCAAGGACCCGCGCTACGTGTGGTTCAGCGCCCGCATGGGCGATTGGCAGTACAACGCGATCGGTCCGCAGTACCAGCTATACGTGTGGGACAAGGAGACCGGCCGCACTTCGCAGATGACGACGCGCTTCGGCTCGGCGTTCCGGCCGGCCTTGTCGCCCGATGGCAAGTACCTCACCTACGCGGCGCGCTTCGAGACCAAGACCGGCATCCGTCTGCGCAATCTCGAGACGCAGCAGGAAGACTGGCTGGCGTACCCGGTGCAGCGCGACGAGACGGAGTCGCGCGCGCCGATGGATGCCTATCCGGGCTACTCGTTCACCCCGGACTCGAGGGCGATCATCGTGTCGTACGGCGGTGAGATCTGGCGGGTCCCGGTGGACAAGTCGGCGCCGACGAAGATCCCGTTCGAGGCCGAGGTCAAGCTGGAGATGGGGCCGGAGGTCAAGTTCAGCTGGCGTGTCGACACGGCGTCGGCGTTCACGGCCAAGCAGGTCCGCGACATCGCCCCGTCGCCCGACGGGAGCAAACTCGCCTTCTCCACGCTGGACCGGGTGTATGTGGTCACGCTCCCGAACGGCACCCCGGAGCGGGTGAGCCGGGCGGACGTTGGGGAGTTCGGCCCCGTCTGGTCACCCGACGGCACCTCGCTGGCGTGGGTCACGTGGAGCGATGCGGCGGGCGGGGGGCTCGTGCGTGCGACGCTCGACCCGCGTCGTGGCTGGTCGACCCAGCCGATTGCCACGGGGGCGCTGTTCGCCGATCTCGCCTGGTCGCCTGCAGGGGACCGGATCGTGGCGGTGCGGGCTGCCGCACGCGAACTGCAGGAGGCGGGGGGGGCATTCTTCGGCCCGGCGGCTGCCGATTTCGTCTGGTTTCCCGCCGCCGGCGGATCGCCGACGGTGATCATGCCGACCGGCGGCATGGGCTCGCCGCACTTCACGAGCAACGCCGAGCGCATCTTCGCGTACGGCGGTCGGGACGGCCTGATCTCGTTCCGTTGGGACGGGACTGATCTCAAGACGCACCTCAAGGTCACCGGACCCATGCCGAACATGGGCGGGACGCCGGCGACGCTCGATGCCGGCCTGGAACAGAAGGTCGCGCGCAACTGGATCGGCGGGCGCGCCGCCCGGCCGATGGCCGCGGGCGCGACCGCGTTGCACCTGGACGATGAGGCGGAGCCAAATCCACCGCAGCCGCCCCCCGCGAGCCTCGTCCTGATGGCGCCGACCGGCGACCAGGCGTTGGCGATGGTCGGGATGGACCTGTACGTGGTGACGGTCCCGCAGGTCGGGGCCACGCCACCGACGATCTCGGTGGCGTCACCGGCCAGCGCCCCCGTCCCGGTCCGCAAGCTCAACGAGATTGGTGGCGAGTTCCCCGCGTGGGCGGGCAGCGGCCGCAAGCTGCACTGGGCGTTAGGCAACGCGGTGTGGACCTTCGACCTCGACCGCGCCAAGGTGGTGGACGACTCGCTCAAGGCCGACGCGAAGGTGAAGGCCGCGATCCGCGCCGACACGACGAAAAAGGACAGCGTCGCGCGGGCCGACTCGATCGCGAAGGCCGACACCACGAAAAAGGAGAAGCCGGGCTACAAGCCGGCCGAGCAGCGCATCACCGTCACGGCCACCCGCGACACCCCGCGTGGCACGGCGGTCCTTCGCGGCGCCCGGGCGATCACGATGAAGGGCAGCGAGATCATCGAGAACGCCGACATCGTGGTGCGGGACAACCGCATCGTCGCCATCGGTGCCTGCGGCAGCGTCCAGGTCCCGGCCGATGCGCGCGTGATCGACGTGACGGGGAAGACGATCATCCCTGGATTCGTGGACACGCACTACCACCCGCAGTGGCTCACGCCGCAGCTGCACAACACGCAGACCTGGCAGTACCTCGCCACGCTGGCGTACGGCACCACGACGACGCGCGACCCGCAGACGGCGACCACCGACTTCATGACGTACGGTGACCGCGTGCAGACGGGCGACATGGTCGGGCCCCGCATCTACACCACCGGCCCCGGCGTCTTTGCCGGCGAACCGGTGCGCGATCTCGATCACGCTCGGCAGATCCTGTCGCGCTACGCGAAGTACTACGACACCAAGACGCTCAAGATGTACATGAGCGGGAACCGCCAGCAGCGGCAGTGGATCATCATGGCGGCCAAGGAACTCGGGATCATGCCGACGACCGAGGGCGGGCTGGACCAGAAGCTCAACATGACGCACGGGGTGGACGGCTACCCGGGCATCGAGCACACGCTGCCCATCACGCCCAAGTACAGCGACGTGTTCGAGTGGTACAAGGCGACGCAGACCTTCAACTCGCCGACACTGATCGTGGAGTACGGCGGCCCGTTCGGCGAGGGGTGGTTCTACCAGTCGGAGGACCTGCTCGGCGACGCCAAGCTGCGGCACTTCACGCACCCGGTGGACTTCGACGGCAAGGTGCGCCGGCGCGGGATGGGCAATGCCCCCGGTCCGGCGGGCTTTGCGGTGAAGGAGGAGTACGCCATGTGGCAGCACGCCGAGGATGTCGCGAAGACCGTGGCAGCCGGCGGCAAGATCGGCGTCGGATCGCACGGCCAGCTGCAAGGCCTGGGGATGCACTGGGAACTCTGGCTCATCCAGAGCGGAGGACTCTCGCAGCACGATGCACTGCGGGCCGCGACGATCGTCGGCGCCGAAGCTGTCGGGCTGGCCCAGGATGTGGGGTCGCTCGAGGTGGGCAAGCTGGCCGACCTGCAGGTGCTCGACCGAAACCCGCTGGCCGACATTCGCAACTCCAACAGCATCTCGATGGTGATGATGAACGGCCGCCTCTTCGACGGCAACACGCTCGACGAGGTGTATCCGCGCCAGCGCAAGCTCCCCGTGCAGCC
>Ga0138256_10007089_pt1 | contig 11843 bp, 9 predicted proteins | sample KNB2016incub_MG_FD_105486 | JGI IMG/M metagenome (GOLD analysis project Ga0138256, IMG submission 105486) | Active sludge microbial communities from wastewater in Klosterneuburg, Austria - KNB2014incub_MG | ecosystem: Engineered > WWTP > Activated sludge > Unclassified | place: Austria...
ATGAAGCGTAGTAATTACAGGCACATAACGCTTTTGCTTGATCGATTCGCGCGCCAAGATCGCCGATATCGAATGCGGTATCGCGTAATGAACGTGGAGCAGATCGAGCTTTTCGGCACGGGCGACGGTCGCCATCTTGGTCGCTAGTGCGAGATCGTACGGCTGATGTTCGAACAACGCGTACGACATCATCTCGACCTCATGAAAATGGATCCTCTCACTCAGTTCCGTGAGCCGCGTCGGCAATACCGACGAGATAAAATGCACGTTATGCCCGCGTTCTGCCAGATCGCGGCCGAGTTCCGAGCCGACGATCCCGCTGCCGCCGTATGTCGGATAGACTGTTATCCCAATGTTCATCGCATTCTATTGTAACATAAATCGTTACAGACTAGCTTTTCTTACGGACGTAGTAAATGATCCCCTTATTGTCGTCCGTAAACAAAAATGAGTTTGCGTCGAGTTTCATGATATCGCACGGACGTCCGTTGACGATGCCTTTGTTAAGAAAGCCGGTGATAAAATCGCGGACCTTTTCGCCCTTTCGAAAACTGGCGATCTTATAGCCGTGGCCAATGGTCTTGTTGGTCGAACCGTGCAAGGCCACCAGAAATGCGGGGTTAGCACCAAACAGCCCATCCGCCTCGTCAAAAAAATCGAAACCGAGAGCGGATGATCGTGCGGGAAAATAAGCGTACGGTGCTGCGACATTTTTGCAGCCCTCACGACGGGGAAACTGCGTATCGGCGATTATCTTGCCCGCGGCTGTGTAGCAATACGGCCAGCCGTAATCGGCACCGTCCTTGAGCGCGTAAAACGTCTCGTCCGGTTTTTGCAGCCCGAGATGATCCGATCCCTGCCCCGATGCCCACAGTGAATTGGCTAGCCATTTTAACCCCACCGCATTGCGTAGTCCTCGCGCAAATTCACGCTGCTCGCTGCCGTCCGGGTTCATTACGATGATGCTCGCCCGGACGCGTTCTTTCTCGATACACGCGTTACAACTCGACCCGACCGAGACATACAGTTTGCGGTCAGGCGAAAATGCGATCGTCCGCGTCAGGTGCCAGCCGCCGTATTTATAGCTCAGCCCGTAATCAGGAAAGGTCGCCAGCACCTCCGGCTTGGTGTCGGTCGGCCTCGTCTCGCCATGTGTAAACTTTCGCCGCGTCAGCTTGTCAGTCTCGGCAAGATAAAACCAGTCTTGACCGTCTTCGTCCTTGTAGAATTGGACGCTGTTTGGGTTTTTGAGTCCGGTCATATACGGGATGACCTTTGCAAATTTGCCTTTATTGGCGTCCCAACCGTCGAGGATATAAACGATACCCCTTTTATTGTCCGTCAGGTTATACATATCCGTGACGAAGATGCGTCCATCCGGCGCCTTTGCAAAAAACCGCACGCGCTTTAATCCCTCGGCCGCCGGTATGATCTCATAACCGGGCAGCAGGTTTAGGAAAAACGACTTGCCGGTCTTGAGAGTAACCTTATTGGGTACGAGCTTGGCTTGGGCAAAAGTTAGGCCCGAAAGCAATACAGTTAGACAGCACGCGAGTGAAAGTTTTGAAATATCTGTAATCATCTGTGGTAATCTGTGGCTAAATTCTTATGAACACTGAACAATTCCTCGTAAAACCCGGCTCCAAAGTTGATCTTAAAAAACACCCGACTGACTACGCGGGCGACTACAAAGACAAGAAAGAAGCCGCTAAGGATCTTGAGAAAAATATCGCCCGGCTCGCCGAGCTGCAGGACATTCTCTATGCACAGAATGTTCACTCACTTCTCATCATTTTTCAAGCTATGGACGCTGCCGGCAAGGATAGCGCGATAAAACACGTGATGAGCGGCGTCAATCCGCAGGGGTGTCAGGTCACGGCATTCAAAGCTCCGTCCTCCGAAGAGCTCGATCACGATTATCTATGGCGCTCACAAAAGGCACTGCCTGCTCGCGGCTGCATCGGCATCTTTAACCGCTCACATTACGAAGAGGTGCTCGTCGTCCGTGTACATGCTGGAATTTTGCAGGGCCAGCAGCTGCCGGATGCGATGAAAAATGACAAGAACATTTGGAAAAAGCGTTTCGAACACATTCGCGATTGGGAAAATCACCTTGCTGAAAACGGGACGCACGTGATCAAGTTTTTCCTGAACGTGTCCAAAGAAGAACAGAAACAGCGGTTTCTCGAACGCATCAATCTGCCCGAAAAGAACTGGAAATTTGCAGCCGGCGACGCAAAAGAACGCGCCTTTTGGCCCAACTATATGAGCGCGTATTCCGAGGCGATCGAGGCAACATCTACAAAAGATTCGCCCTGGTATATCATCCCGGCGGACAAGAAATGGTTCACTCGGCTGGCGGTTTCTGAGGTAATCGTAAATAAACTAGAGTCGCTAGATATGAAATACCCGACCGTTACCGACGCGCATAGAGCGGAACTGGCTGAGTCGAAAGCGATACTTGAGGCCGAAAAATAGGCGTTATTCGTCGCTCTTCGCCGAAACGTCGGGCACGAGCCGCATGATCCGGTCGTCGTCCTTTGCGGCGTTACCTCGGCCGTCACGGTTAGACGTTGAGAAATAAATGTAGCCGTCTGGCCCTTGGCCTACTTCGCGGATGCGTCCAACGGTTCCTTCAAGCAGATTTTCTTGCCTGACGACCTTTCGCCCGTCGAGCACGACGCGAATGATCTTAGCTCCGCGTAAGCACCCGAAAAAGAAATTTCCGCCAAATCCGGGGAATTGCGTAGCGTTGTAAAACATCGCACTTCCTGGCGCACACGCCGGGCTGTATTCCAGCAGCGGCGATTCCATCCCCTCCTTTTTGGCGGTGTGGTGGATCTCCGGCCAGCCGTAATTTTTTCCTTTTTCGAGAATGTTGACCTCGTCGCCGCCCGAACCTTTTCCCTCAAAAAAACTCGGCCCGTGCTCGGTTTGAAAGGTCAAACCAGATCCGGGCTGCCAGGCAATGCCTTGCGGATTTCGATTGCCTAAAGTCCAGATCTCAGGCCGTGCTCCCGGCGTTTTAACGAACGGATTGTCCTGCGGCACGGTGCCATCGTCGTTTAATCTCAGCGTTTTTCCAGCCACAGAATCGAGTTTTTGAGCAAGCGTCCAGTCGGTCGAGTCCCCGGTCGTAATGTAAAGTTTTCCGTCCGGCCCAAACCGCGCACGCATACCGGCGTGATTCGGAGCTCCTGGGATGTCCTCGATGACCACCTTTGGCTCGGTAAATTTGCCGCCCGTGTATTTGTACCGCATGACCTTAACCCGCTTGCCGTCTTTGTTGTAGGAATAGGCGAGATAGACAAAGTTGTTCTTGGCAAATTCCGGGTGTAGCGAGATATCCATCAGCCCGCTCTCACTCGACGGTTCGACATCAGGCACGGTATATACAGACTCGACACGCAGTTTACCGCTCTCGATGATCCGCACGCGGCCGGGTCGCTCGGTCACGAGCAGATCCTTGTTCGGCAGCCACGCAAATCCCCATGGCACCTCAAGGCCACTCGCAACTGTTTCGAGACGAAACCGAACATCGCCACTCGCCGTCGAAATGACGTTGTTTTTCAAAGCTCCCGGCGACTGTCCGCAGCCGGCGCTAGCGAGGGATAATATGAGCGTTACAAAGGAGAGAAGCTTGATGAACATATACCGAAATGATATTCCAATCCGGTACGGGACGCCACCTTTTTCTTATTGGGGCGAGCAACCATGGTCAGGGAGATGGGCTTAACGCAGTTTTCCCCCGACGGCTTTTAGCCAGTCAAAGGGCTTTTTGATAACGCGGGCTATCACCGATCTCGAACGCGTTCGGTCGTTACTTTTTGAGGGTGCCCGATCCTTAAACGTTCTCGTCTCGTCCGACTTTTTATTCGCGTAAGGATCAGTGACCACAACTCTTAGTGGGCCACGTCCCGCGTTGCTTTCGATCGGATAGAACGTTCGAACGCGAGTGATCTTGGGTTGGCGAGGCGAGGTTGTCTTTACCGCTACAAACTCTCGCGAGCGGCTCCTGTTGCCCGGAGTGATCTCATCATCGTTAAATTGAAGGCTATCAATTTCTAATGGGCCGTATTCATCGAGCGGATTCGTTTCGCTATTGATAAACGTGTCACGCCCCGGAAGCGTATCCAAGCTAAGTTCGTTAAAAGCGATTTCCTGCTGTTCGGCGGCCAGATAGGCCATAAATCCGATTTGCAGAAACGTGACCGCGAGTATTGCTATGATCAATTTTGGCATGATTAAACCCCTTGCTTTTTGTTTGGTGGTGATAAACACTGCTCGCTACTTAGTATAACTTGGTTCCGGAAAGGTTGTAAATCAAATCAAGGCAAGTTCGCCGCATCGTCTGTGATTTCAGAGATAAGCGGTTTTGTCTTACAATCTAGTTCAGTTCAGTTTTCAGGGGAGCTTGTTAGGGCTGAGAGTTGTTCGTTTTTCGGACATTACCCTAAAAACCTGATGCGGATAATACCGACGAAGGGAGAAAAACAATGAGTGAAATACAAGAAAAAACCAGCGATCAGGTAAAATTGCCCGCCTCGCGTAAGACCTACGTTGAGACAAACGGCAATACCGTCAATCAAAACAAACACAATTTACGAGTGCCGTTTCGCGAGATCGCTTTGTCGCCATCGAAAGATTTTGACGGCACATTACAGGAAAATGCTCCGGTTCGTGTCTATGACACAAGCGGCGTTTGGACCGATCCGGCGGCGAAATGCAACGTTCGCGACGGCCTGCCAGCATTGCGTCGCGACTGGATCGTCGCTCGCGGTGACGTCGAGGAATATGAGGGCCGCGAGATCTTGCCGCAGGACAACGGCTACCTGACCAAGGGTGCCGAAGAGATCGCAAAGGCTAATGAACGCGGAACGTTGGAAGAGTTTCCGGGCTTGCGGCGTGCGCCGCTGAGAGCAAAACCTGGTGCGTGCGTCACGCAGATGCATTACGCCCGGAAAGGCATCATCACCCCCGAGATGGAGTATGTCGCGATCCGTGAGAACCTTGGCCGCCAAGCCGCTTTTGATCACCTGACGCTGTCCGAACGCAGCGACCGTTCGTCGCTCAATCATCAACACAAAGGCGAGTCGTTCGGGGCGGCGATCCCGGAGTTTGTGACGCCTGAGTTTGTTCGCAGTGAGGTTGCCCGCGGGCGTGCGATCATTCCGAATAACATCAATCATCCTGAGTCCGAACCGATGGCTATCGGTCGTAATTTCCTCGTTAAGATCAACGCCAACATCGGTAATTCCGCGATCGCATCGAGCATTGAGGAAGAGGTCGAAAAGATGCGTTGGTCCACACTTTGGGGAGCTGATACGGTGATGGACCTCTCGACAGGCAAGAATATTCACGCAACGCGCGAATGGATCTTACGAAATTCGCCCGTACCAATTGGGACCGTGCCGATCTATCAGGCGCTCGAAAAAGTGAACGGAAAGGCCGAAGACCTGACTTGGGAAATTTACCGGGACACGCTGATCGAACAGGCGGAGCAAGGCGTTGATTATTTCACCATCCACGCGGGTGTTCGCCTTCCCTACATTCCGATGACGGCGAAGCGAACGACCGGAATCGTGTCACGCGGCGGCTCGATCATGGCCAAGTGGTGCCTTGCTCATCACGAGGAAAGCTTCTTATACACAAGGTTTAGAGAGATCTGCGAGATCATGCGAACGTATGATGTGGCGTTTTCGCTGGGTGACGGCTTGCGTCCGGGATCGATCGCGGACGCGAATGACGAGGCTCAGTTTGCTGAGCTCGATACGCTCGGCGAACTGACCAAGATCGCATGGGAAATGGATTGTCAGACGATGATCGAGGGGCCCGGCCACGTGCCGATGCACCTGATCAAAGAGAACATGGACAAGCAGCTCGAGATTTGCGGCGAGGCACCGTTCTACACGCTCGGGCCGCTGACGACCGACATTGCTCCGGGCTATGACCACATCACGTCGGGTATTGGCGCGGCGATGATCGGCTGGTTCGGCACGGCAATGCTTTGCTACGTCACGCCAAAAGAGCATCTTGGTCTGCCAAACAAACAGGACGTTAAAGAAGGCGTGATCACATACAAACTCGCCGCCCACGCGGCCGATCTAGCGAAAGGCCATCCCGGAGCGCAGTATCGCGACAACGCCCTGAGTAAAGCACGATTCGAATTCCGCTGGGAAGATCAATTCAACCTCGGCCTCGATCCGGAAAAAGCGAAAGAATTTCACGACGAGACGTTACCTGCCGAGGGTGCAAAACTCGCCCATTTCTGCTCAATGTGCGGCCCGCATTTCTGCTCGATGAAGATCACCCAGGACGTCCGCGATTACGCAAATGCCCAAAACATAGAGGCCGAAAAGGCCCTCGCCGTTGGTATGTCGGCAAAAGCAAAAGAATTTGTCGCAACGGGCAGCGAGATCTACCACGGTGCCGATGGCACGGGCGGCGGACACGACCATTAAATGACGATCGTACGAAACCTAGACGAGGATGCGGAGGCGACGCGCGGTTTGGCAGAGATATTTTCTGCCTACTATCGATCAAATAGCTGGGGCGATGATGAAACTGTCTCGGGTGTAGGTTCGCGGCTAAATTCTACTGTTAATCTTAGAGCACAGTTACCATCGTTGTTTGAGCAGTTTGAGATCAAGAGCATTTTAGATGCCCCGTGCGGCGACCATAATTGGTTTAGCCACGTCGAACGGGGTGACATAACTTACCTCGGTATCGATATCGTGCCAGAATTGGTCGAGCAAAACCGTCGACGATACGGCGATCAAAACACTGACTTTATCCCACTTGATATCACCCGTGAGCCGCTACCGGCCGCTGATCTGATGATATGCCGAGATCTGCTTGCGCACCTGTCTTTCAAAGACATTGGTCGAATTTTTAAAAATATTTTAAACAGCGACGTTAAATATCTACTGTTTACGCACCATCACGAATGCCACGGCAATAACGACGCATATTCGGGCGGCTACCGGCCTCTCAACCTTGAACTTTTCCCTTTCGACTTTCCCGAACCTCTCCTCGACATCGACGATTGGCGCGAAGATCAGAGACCCAGAAAGATGTGTTTGTGGGAAACTAGTTCATCTGCCAGCCAAATAAACGAAATGGCGACCATTCTGTTGAATATAAGGTCGCACGTAACAGTACACCCGCCGGCATAGCTAGGTCGGCTCGATATCTCCACAATGAATTCTGAAAATTCATCAACTATTGATACTGGACAACCGCCCCCATTAACTTGCAGAATTTGTGTGAATTGCAAGGTCGAAAAGGCCCGCCGCCTTGTGCTATGATATGAGTTATTTTAACGAATCTGGCGGGCTGAGAGCTTGTTGACTGTCCGGAACCCCGGCAATTCCAATTTGTACTCATGTTATTAATTAATCGATTCATTACTTGGGCTAGTTTTCATGTGCCACAGTCGGGTCCGATCCGGAATTTAGGCAAGGCCGTTTTGAAGTTTTTTTACCCTCGTTACTATTTTAAGCCGGTCTTGGAGGGTCGCGAGTTGTCTGAGATTTTTACGGAGCACTACGAATCAAATTATTGGGGAAGCAAAGAAAGTGTTTCCGGATACGGTTCGACACTAAAATTTACGGCAAATCTGAGGAGAGAACTGCCGGGTGTGTTTGAAAAGTGTAGTGTTCAAACCATTCTTGATGCCCCGTGCGGAGATTATAACTGGTTCCGTCATGTGGGAAGAGACGGTGACATGCAATACATCGGAGCCGATATTGTCTCGGAGTTGATAGAGTCTAATCAGGAAAAATACGGGAATTCAAATACGCGGTTTATTAGGCTGGATATTACAAAAGATCCGCTTCCAAAGGCCGATCTTTGGATGTGTCGTGATGCACTGTTTCACCTTTCTCATGAGGACATCGCGCTAGCATTCGAAAACCTAATGAAAAGCAAGGTCAAGTACGTCCTGTTCACATCCCATCACGAGTGCACTGAAAACAAGGACATTCTTTCTGGCGACTTTCGTCCGCTGAATCTGGAGCTTGCCCCTTTTGATCTTCCAAAGCCGATCCTGGCGATCGATGACTGGATCAAGGGGTTTGAGCCGAGACGAATGTGTCTATGGGAGACGAAATCTTTATCAAAAATAATTCCGGCTATCTCGGATCGTGTATTGAATGCCAAAGCCAAAGAACATAAACTCGCCTAGTGACCCCTTCGCTGCCTGATAATCATACTAAAACGGATCCACAAAAAAGAGCCGACGCCAATCGACAAAGCTCAAGTTGGGATATTAATAATGCTCTTGAGAACTACTCGACGCTAGTTGTTGCCCAGTTCATATTTGCTCTGTCTTCATTTGGATGTGTCTGGTTGATCGCGCGCCATCTGGGCTCCGAACAATACGGCGGCATCGTCGCAATTTTAGCTGCCTCTCAAACGCTCCAAGTTCTTATTAACTGGACGTCAACGGCGTTGGTGCGCTTTGGTATCGAAGAATTTGTTACTACTGGCCTGATCAGCAAGACCTTTTGGGGACGATTATACATCGTCGCTCCTAACTTGGTCTTGGTGTTTGGCATAACGGTCATTTGGTTCACGCCGATCTCAAACTGGTTCAAACTGCCGGACAGCGCATGGCTTTTGGTCATAGCAAATGTCGTTGCGGGGGTATTCTGGCTGCACCTGCAATACAGCTTTCAGAGCTTGAAGTTTCCAAAAATACAGGCCGTACTTACAGCGACCGAAAGAATTTCTTTATTGATCTTGATATCGACCTTATTGCTTGCGGGATCCCTCTCCATAGAATCCGTTATTATCTGCTACACGATCACTCCGCTTGTAATGTGTCTTGTCGGTGCGTTTCTTATTCGGACTCGGATTTCAAGACCCGTAGCATTTGATCTCGGAACTGCCAAGAAGATCCTGACCTTTTCATTGCCGCTAGTTCCATATTCGGTGATCACCTATTTCTTTACGAGTTCGCTTGACGCGATCTTTATTCTCCATTTTCTTACAAAGCATGACCTTGCGGTTTATGCGATTGCTGCCCAGATCATGGGTATGATGCTCCACGTGCTTATTCTCGCAAACACACTCTTGCTACCGATGTTTGTAACAATGGAGGCAAATAATGAGGGCGAGCGCCTTGAAAACTATTTTCTGAATATTCTCCCTCTAGCAACGATCGCATGGGGAGCCATCTGCTTACCTGCGGGTTTTTTGGGACAGGCAATGTTGCCGTATGTTTTTGGAAACGAATTTGAACTGATAAGGGTCCCCTTCTGGCTTTTGGTAACCGCCGTTAGTTTTGGTGCACCGTCATACCTTGGGTACGCCGCTATGGCAACATCGAGACTCTTAACCCATGTATCATTGTATTCGTCATTGTGTTCGGCAATCACTAACATTTTGCTGAATCTGCTTTTGATACCAAAATATGGTTTAGTCGGTTGTGCCTGGGCCACGGCCGCTGCTCATTTTGTAAGCGTTATTACCTTCGCTCTCTTTTTGAAGATGAAGACCTCCATCAAAGTGTCATGGGTGCCATTTGCGCTGTTGCCGACCATTGTTCAACTGGTAGTATTAAGTTTTTCAGGGAGTATTGTGCTTGCTGCCGCTACGTGGGTGTGCAGTTCCTTGCTCGTCCTGATCATTTTCAGGAGTTCGGTCAGAACCGGCTTAAGGACATTGATGAATTATTTATGAAAATGTTAATGTTCGTTGAGTTTGGCAAAAAGACTGGCTGAGTTCAAAAAGATGCTGCCGACGCTGGGTTGCAAGTCATTGACACGCAACAAAACCCGTGACGAACATTATGCGTTGGCCCGTCGCCAATATGGGGTGTTTGTAAAAAGGCCGAATAATGTCCTCAATGAAAGTACTAATTTTTACTGAATTTGATCATTCTAATTTCCCAAATTCCGTTACGGACGTAATCCCGGCTAAACGGAATAATTTCAACTCTATATGATAGATTCACGATTTTTCGAAATGCTGAAAATACTCCGCAGCTTGGAGTTGAAACGAACACTGGAGCTTATGAGACATGAAAAGCCTCAGGCGGGCCGATTATTGGAGATCGGTGCCGGCACGGGCGAGCAAGTGAAAAAATTATCTGACGAGGGGTATTCGGTTGAGGCGATCGACATGCAGGAAAGTGATTACCTAGAACATCGAATTTGGCCTGTGCTCGATTATGATGGCGAACATATTCCTTTTCCTGACGCTGCATTCGACGTTGTTTTTAGCTCAAATGTTCTCGAGCACATTCCCCATGTGATCGAGTTTCAAAAGGAAATACATAGGGTGTTAAAGCCGAACGGTATCGCCGTCCATTTATTGCCCACCGGCACTTGTCGATTTTGGACTAACATTACCTATTACCTGTTTTGGACAGGTCTTGTGTTCAAGAGAATTTTTTCTCGTTTGTTTCGCATAAAGGCAGAAAAAAACCAAAGTCCTGACGAAAATTCGGCCAACACTGTTTCAAAGCGCCTAGGAATAAGAGCGGTATTACGCAGATTGATCCCGCCCCGGCACGGCGAATTTGGAAACACACTAACCGAGATCTACTATTTCAGCAAAATTAGATGGGTTAAACTGTTTCAACGGGCCGGTTGGGAGATTAAAAAGTATTCGACCAGTAAATTATTCTATTCTCAACATTTGATCTTCGGCCCTGCGATATCGCTGAAAACCAGGACCAATCTGAGTTTCCTATTAGGAAGCTCATGCCATGTTTTCATAATGACGAAAAGTAAATAGGCGATCGATTATAGTTATCGGATCTGAGGCTTCGGCTCATAAAAATAAAGGACATTCTTTAATATTTATGAAAATGTTGATGTTTGTGGAGAAAAACACGGAGGACCGGCTTTGGGAAGATTCAGTGATCTTGTTAAAGCAAAAGGGTATCGACATATCCGTAGTGACACTCTGGGGGCGAGGCATTCTGCACGATAAACTTAAAACATATGGTATTCCAGCCTTTTCACTGGATGCCAAGACTTCGGTCGATTACCCGGGTGCGACCGTAAAACTTGCTAGGCTATTAAGGAAAGAGAAATTTGATCTGGTCAAATCATGCGAATGTATACCGGCAACAATAGGAGGGATAGCCGGTATGTGGGCGCCCCAAGGAGTCCGAGTATTTCTTCGCGGCCATATGAAACCGGAGAATCCCGGAGCGTGGAAACAGGGCTTTTTCAGCCAGATCGGAAGTTGGACAAATCATTTTGTGATTGCTTGCTCCGAGGCTACTAAAGTTGCGGCCCAAGATCTCGACGGCGTACCGGAGCACCGCGTTATGGTAGCTCTGTTGGGCATTAAAAAGCTTCGCGACGTGCCCAGCGAAGAGTTGGTGGAGATTCGACAGCGGCTTGGCATTCCGGATAATGCCCTGATCATTTCTATGGTTTCCCGCTTGCGCACGATCAAAGGACATCGAACTCTTTTTGACAGCGCTGAGATCTTGTCAAGCAGGATTGACAGGCCGATCCATTTGGTTATTGTTGGGGATGGGACAGACGCGAACCTTATTGTGAAGGACAGCGAAAGGGTAAAGGCGGCAACCGTCCATTTCGTCGGAGATCAGGCAGATGTGGCTCCGTGGTTTGCTGTCGGCGATATGGTCGCAATGCCAAGTTATCGAGAGCCTTTTGGTCTTGCCGCAGTCGAAGCAATGATGTCCGGCAAACCGCTTATCGCGTCGCGGGTAGGCGGTTTGACTGAGATCATCACCGATGGCGTGGATGGCCTTTTGGTTGAGCCCGACGATGCCGAGGCTCTTGCCACAGCCTTTATTCGCATATCGGAAAATCCGGAGTTTGCAGCCGGGCTAGCACATCATGCGCGTTCTACTGCCG
>Ga0138256_10007092_pt1 | contig 11839 bp, 12 predicted proteins | sample KNB2016incub_MG_FD_105486 | JGI IMG/M metagenome (GOLD analysis project Ga0138256, IMG submission 105486) | Active sludge microbial communities from wastewater in Klosterneuburg, Austria - KNB2014incub_MG | ecosystem: Engineered > WWTP > Activated sludge > Unclassified | place: Austria...
CCAGCCGCGCGCCGACGTGCCCACCCTGGTGCGCGTGCACGTCAAGAACCCGCTGTCGGACGTGCTGCACTGGCAGCGCGCCGATTTCGGCGTCAGCGCCAGCGACGCGCTGTCCGCCGTGGCGCAGGCGGGCGAGGGCGTGGTGGTGGTGCTGGCCGAGCCGGTGACCCCCGACGACCTGCTGGCGCGGATCACCGAAAACGGCCAGGCCCAGGCGCCCAAGGCGCGCGAGTGGCGCCGCAACGGCGCCGGCGCACAGATCCTGGCCGACCTGGGCCTGGGCAAGCTGCGCGTGCTGGGCACGCCGCGCCGGCAGGTGGGCCTGGCCGGCTACGGCCTGGAAGTGGTGGAGTACGTCGCGCCCGCGCGATGATTCCGGTGTGCGTGTAGGCATACGGCTCGACGACGCCATCGCCGCGTCGCGCGGCTGCCGTGCGTGGCTAGACTCGCGGCCAGGTTCAGAGGCCGCGCATGGACGAATCGCTGTTCCGCCAGCAAGTGCTTGAGTCGCGCCAGTCCCGCTGGCTCGGCGGCATCGTGCTGGGCCAGCCGCTGGGTCCCTGGCTGCTGACCGGCGTTTCGCTGCTTGCCGCGTCGCTGGTGGTGGCCCTGCTGGTGCTGGGCGAGTACACGCGGCGCACGCGCGTCACCGGTCAGCTGGTGCCGACCCTGGGCGTGGCGTCGGTGGCGGCTCCCGGCGCCGGCACGCTGGCCCAGGTGCGCGTGCAGGAAGGGCAGCGCGTGCTGGCCGGCGACGTGCTGGCCGTGGTGGCCACGCCGCGTTCCACCCTGGCCACCGGCGACACCGCGCTGGCGCTGCAGTCGGCCATCGCGCAGCGCCAGGACAGCGTGGTGGACAGCTACGCCTCGCAGCGCGAACAGCTCAAGGCGCAGCACGACGGGCTTGGCGCGCGCATCGGCGCAATGGCCGCCGAACAGCGCCAGGTGCAGCTGCAGCTGGCCACGCGGCGCCAGCAGCAGGCGCTGGCCGAACAGACGCTGGCGCGCTTTCGCGGCCTGCGGGAAAAGCAGTACGTCACCGACCTGCAGCTGCAGCAGCAGCAGACGCTTGCGCTCGAACATCTGGGCGAAATGCAGGCGCTGGAGCGCCAGGCGCTAGCGCTGGCCGGTCAGCGGCAGGAGCTGGAGCAGGCGCGCCGCGAACTGCCGGCGCGGCTGGCGGCGCTGGACGCGGCCGAGCAGCGCGATCGCGCCACCCTTTCGCAGGAATCGGTGGAAGCGTCTTCGCGCGCCGAAGCGGTGATCCGTTCGCCGGTGTCGGGCACCGTCAGCACGCTGCTGGGCCAGGCCGGCCAGGCCGTGCAGGCGGGGCAGCCGGTGCTGAGCCTGCTGCCGGCGGCCAGCGCGCTGGAGGCGCACCTGCTGGTGCCCAGCCGCGCGGTGGGCTTCGTCGAGCCGGGCGACGCGGTGCGCCTGCGCTACCCGTCGTTCCCGTACCAGAAGTTCGGCCACCACGGCGGCAAGGTGCTGCGCATCTCCCGCAGCGCACTGAGCAGCGGCGAGCTGGGCACGCTGGTGGGCAAGGGCAATGCCGGCGAGCCCTACTACCGCATCGTGGTCGCGCTGGACCGGCCCACGGTGCGCGCGTTCGGCCGCGAGGAAGCGCTCAAGCCGGGCATGCTGCTGGAAGCCGACATCCTGGGCGAGCGGCGCCGGCTGTGGGAGTGGGCCATCGAGCCGCTGTACGCGCTCAGCGGTTCACTGGCCGGTGCGCCATGAGCGACGCAAGTTCATGAAAGCCATCCTCCAGGCCCAGGCGGCCGAATGCGGCCTGGCCTGCCTGGCCATGGTGGCCAACCACCACGGCCACCGCACCGACCTGGCGGCGTTTCGCCAGCGCTACCCGCTGTCGCTCAAGGGCGCATCGCTCGACCGCCTGGTCGGCATCGCGCAGGGGCTAGGCCTGCAGACGCGGGCGCTGCGGCTGGAGCTGGACGACATGGCGCAGCTGCGCACGCCCTGCATCCTCCACTGGGACCTGAACCATTTCGTCGTGCTCAAGCGGGCGGGGCGGCGCGGCATCACCATCCTCGACCCGGCCTCGGGCGAGCGCCGGCTCACGCTGGCCGAAGCCTCGGGCCATTTCACGGGCGTGGCGCTGGAGCTCACGCCGGGTGCGGACTTCCAGGCGCAGCCGGCGCCGCCCACGGTGAAGCTGTCGCAGCTCACGGGACCCGTGCGCGGGCTATGGCGTTCCCTGGCGATGATCCTGGCGCTGTCGGTGGCGCTGCAGGTGTTCGTGCTGCTGGCGCCGTTCTACATGCAGTGGGTGGTGGACCAGGCGCTGGTGTCGGGCGACCGCGACCTGCTGACCGTGCTCGGCCTGGGCTTTGGCCTGGCGCTGGTGCTGCAGGTGATGATCGGCGCGCTGCGCGGCTGGTCGGTGGTGTTCCTGTCCACGCGCCTGGGCCTGCAGTGGATGGGCAATGTGTTTGCGCACGCGCTGCGGCTGCCGATGGGCTTCTTCGAGAAGCGCCACCTGGGCGACGTGGTCTCGCGCATGGGTGCGGTGCAGGCCATCCAGCGCACGCTGACCACGAGCTTCATCGAGGCGCTGGTCGATGGCCTGATGGCGGTGGCGACCCTGGCGATGATGCTGCTTTACAGCCCGAAGCTGGCGGCGGTGACGGGCGTGGCGGTGCTGCTGTACCTGGGCCTGCGCGCGCTGGCGTTCCGGCCGCTGCGGGCCACCACCGAGCGGCAGCTGGTGGCGTCGGCGCAGCAGCAGTCGCACCTTCTCGAATCCCTGCGCGGCATGCAGAGCATCAAGGTGGCCGGGCAGGAATCGCACCGCCAGGGGCGCCACCAGAACCTGATGGTCGCCACGGTGAACCAGGAACTGAGGCTGGCGCGGCTGGGCCTGGGTTTCAGCACGGCCAGCCAGCTGCTGTTCGGGCTCGAACGCGTCGCGGTGGTCTGGCTTGGCGCGCGGCTGGCCCTGGACAGCGTGTTTTCGGTGGGCATGCTGATTGCCTACCTGGCCTACAAGGACCAGTTCGCCGCGCGCGTGTCGGGCCTGATCGACAAGTGGGTGGAATTCCGCATGCTGCGCCTGCACGGCGAGCGGCTGGCCGACGTGGTGCTGACCGCGCCCGAACGCGACGATGCCTCGGCGGTGGAACAGGCAACGCCGGTCGAGGCGCGCATCGAGGTGCGGGGGCTGTGCTTCCGCTACGCCGAAGGTGAGCCCTGGGTGCTCAAGGACTGCAGCTTCACCGTCGAGCCGGGCGAGTCGGTGGCGGTGGTGGGCGTGTCGGGCTCGGGCAAGACCACGCTGGTGAAGCTGCTGCTGGGCCTGCTGCCCGCCAGCGCAGGCGAGGTGCGGGTGGGCGGGCAGTCGATCGGCAGGCTGGGCCTGCGCAACTACCGCGCCATGATCGGCGCGGTAATGCAGGACGACCAGCTGTTCGCCGGATCGGTGGCCGACAACATCGCCTTCGGCGACAGCCAGCCCGATGCCGCGCGGGTGGAGGCCGCGGCCCGGCTGGCGGCCGTGCACGACGAGATCGCCGCCATGCCGATGGGCTACCACAGCCTGATCGGCGACATGGGCACCACGCTGTCGGGCGGGCAGAAGCAGCGGGTCATCCTGGCGCGCGCGCTGTACCGGCGGCCGCGCATCCTGTTCCTGGACGAGGCCACCAGCCACCTGGACGTCGAGCGCGAGCGCCTGGTCAACGAGGCCGTGAAGCGGCTCAGGCTGACCAAGGTGATCATCGCGCACCGGCCCGAAACCATCGCCTCGGCCGACCGGGTGCTGGTGATGCACGGCGGGCGCATCGTCCAGGACCTGCGGTCCGCGGCGCTGGCCACGCCGGCCGCCGCCACCGCGGGCGGGGCGGCACCGCAGGCCGCGGCCCGGGCCCGTGCGGCCGCGCGGGACGAGGCGCCGGCCCGCGGGGTAAACTAACCCCCTTTCCTTCGGCCACCCCCTTCCGATGAGCCACTTCGAAGGCGACGTCCAGAGCCCCGGCTCCGCTCGTTACGCCATCCTCGCCAGCCGCTGGAACCCGCGCATCACCGACACCCTGGTGGACGGCGCGCGCAAGGCCTTCCTCGACAACGGCGTGCCGGCGGAGAACGTCGACGTCGTCCGCGTGCCCGGCGCCTGGGAGCTGCCCATGGCGGCCGCCCAGGCCACCGACCGCGGCGGCTACGTGGCCCTGGTGGCCCTGGGCTGCGTGGTGCGCGGCGACACCCGCCATTTCGAACAGGTGGCCGACGAGTGCGCCCGGGGCCTGATGCGCGTGGCCCTGGACAGCGGCGTGCCGGTGGCCAACGGCGTGCTGGCCGTGGACAGCTACGCCGATGCCGAGGCCCGCGCCGGCGGAAACCACGGCAACAAGGGCGAGGAAGCCGCGCTGGTGGCCATCGAAATGGCGAACCTTTTCGGGAAATTCGAATGAAGCAGCCCCGCCCCGACGGCGTTGATCCGCACGCCCGCTCCCGCGCCCGCCGCCGTGCGCTGCAGGCGGTCTATGCCTGGCAGCTGTCGCACACCGCCATCAACAAGGTGATCGACCAGTTCCAGAGCGAGCAGGACATGGACGTGGCCGACCAGGAGTATTTCGAAGACCTGGTGCGCGGCGTCGAAGCCCACCTCGGTTCGCTGGACGAAGCCCTGAGCCACTTCCTGGACCGCGACATCGCCCAGGTGGACCCGATCGAGCGCGCCGTGCTGCGCATCGCCGCCTACGAACTGCGCCACCGCGTTGACGTGCCCTACCGCGTGGTCATCAACGAAGCCATCGAAACCACCAAGCGCTTCGGCTCCGAACACGGCCACACCTACGTCAACGGCGTGCTCGACCACGCGGCCGCGCAGTGGCGCGCCGCCGAGGCGCAGGCCCCGCGCCGCAGCTGATGCCGGGCGAATTCGCCCTGATAGACCGCATCCGCGCCCGCGTGCGCGCCCGCGCCGACGTGGTGCTGGGCATCGGCGACGACGCCGCCCTGCTGCAGGTTCCCGCCGGCCACCAGCTGGCGGTGAGCTGCGACACGCTGGTGTCGGGCGTGCATTTCCCTGCGGAAACCGCGCCCGCCGACATCGGCTGGAAGGCGCTGGCCGTGAACCTGTCCGACCTGGCCGCGATGGCCGCCACGCCCGCCTGGTGCACGCTGGCGCTCACCCTGCCCGACGCCGACGGCGACTGGGTGGACGCGTTCCTGGACGGCTTCCTGGAACTGGCGCAGCAGCACGACGTGGCGCTGGTGGGCGGCGACACCACCGGTGGTCCGCTGTCCATCACGGTCACCGTGCACGGCTTCGTGCCCGAAGGCCAGGCGCTGCGCCGCGACGGCGCGCGCGCGGGCGACGAAGTCTGGGTGACCGGTTCCATCGGCGACGCCGCCGGCGCGCTGGCGCAGTGGCGCGCGCGCGGGCCTGCGTCGGCCAAGCTGCGGCACCGACTGGACCGGCCCACGCCGCGCATCGAAGCCGGCCTCGCGCTGCGCGGCCTGGCTACGGCCGCCATCGACCTCAGCGACGGCCTGGCCGCCGACCTGGGCCACGTGCTGGCCGCCAGCGGCGTCGGCGCCCGCGTTGACCTGGGCCGCCTGCCGACCTCACGCACGCTGGCCGATCATTTCGACGAAGCCCGGCGCTGGCCGCTGCAGCTCTCGGGCGGCGACGACTACGAACTGTGCTTCACCGCGCCGGCCAGCGCCGCGTTCGCGATCGAACAGGCGCTGGCCGCATGCGAAGTCACGGCCACGGTGGTGGGCGCGCTGGAGTCCGGACCCGGCCTGCGCTTCACCACGCCCGAGGGCGAGGACTACGCGCCCGCCGCCGCCGGCTTCCAGCATTTCCAGGGCGTGCACTGATGGCCGTGCTGCCCGTGGGCACCCGCCGCCGCCTGATGAAGCACCCGCTGGGCTGGGTGGCCGCGGGCTTCGGCGCCGGCTTCTCGCCGCGCGCGCCGGGCACGGTGGGCAGCCTGGCGGCGCTGCTGCCGTGGTGGTTCCTCCTGCGCGACCTGTCGCTGCCGGTGTACCTGGCGGTGCTGGCGGTGGGCTTCGGCATCGGCGTGTGGGCTTCGCACTGGGCCATCCGCGAAACGAAGATCGAAGACCCCTCGCTGGTGGTCTGGGACGAGTTCATCGGCATGTGGATCGCACTGCTGATGGCGCCCGCGGGCTGGCCGTGGATGCTGGCGGCGTTCGTGCTGTTCCGGCTGTTCGACATCTGGAAGCCCTGGCCGGTGCGCTGGGCCGACCGCAAGCTGCACGGCGGCTTCGGCGCAATGCTCGACGACGCCATTGCCGGGCTGTATGCGCTGGGCGCGCTGCAGCTGGCCGCGTGGTGGCTGGGCTGAGCGAGCCGTAGGAAGACTCGGACACCACGCCGCGCGTCCGTCCTATCCTCCCGCGCTCCCCACCGCGGGGATCATGCCGCCTGCCTGGTCGCGGGAAGAATCTGCTGATGGCTGCGTTGGATTCCGCCTCACGCCGTCCGGCCCGAGTTCGCGCGTCCGCCGCAGCCGCCGCTGACGTTGCGCTGCAGCCGTCTCCCAGCCCGGCCCGGGCGTTTCGCCGGCGGCGTGGGCGTGTCGCGGGTGCTTCCATGGCCTTGCCTGCAAGCCGCAGGCGAAGAAGGGAGCAACACCATGAGGGCACTGAGCCTGGAAGAAAGCGCCGCGGTCAGCGGCGGCGAAGGGATCATCGGCACCATCGCGCTGATCGCGGTGGCCGGCTGGATCTGGCAGAACCGCGAAGCGCTCAACGAAATCGCGCAGAGCGCCGCCAGCAAGCTGGTGGACATCGACGCCGAATGCGGCAACAAGCCGTGAACCCCACCCCGGAGAATCCCATGCGAATCCTCGAAAGCGCGGAACTGCAGTCGGTCGCCGGTGGCGACAGCGTCGAAAGCAACCTCGGTGCCGGCCTGGCCCTGGGCATCCACGGCGTCACGTCCCAGGAAGCCAAGACCCTGGGCATGGTCTCGCCGGCGGGCTGGTTCGCCGGCGCCGTCATCCACTACTTCACCACGCACTGAGCCTTCCGTTCCCGCCGGCGAGACGTCGCCGCCGGGAACGGTTTCCCTGCCCGCCGCCAAGGAATCCACGCATGACCACGCCCACGCCTCCCGCGCACACGCCCGCGCCTGTGCCCGCGCAGTCTCCCGCGCCCGCGGCCGCGGCCGCCTTGCCGCCCGGCCTGCCTGCGCTGGCCTCCCTGCGGCCGCTGCTGTGGCTGCTGCTGTTCTTCGCCGTCTGGAGCCAGCGCGTGGCGCTGCAGGAGATGGCCGACGCCACGTCCGCCACCCTGGTGCAGCTGGCCGCGGCCTGCGGCGACCCCAACCGCTGACCATCACCGGGTCAGCGCGTGTCGCCCGGTGCGGGCGGCAGCACCTTGCCCGGGTTGAGGATGCCGTCGGGGTCGAACTGCTGCCTGATGGCGCGCATCAGCGCCATCGCCTGCGGGCTGAGCGCGCGCGCCAGCAGTTCGCGCTTCACCAGGCCGATGCCGTGCTCGCCCGACACCTGGCCGTCGAGCGCAATCACGGTGTCGAAGACGGATTCCAGCGCCGCTTCGGCGCGCGCCGACTGCGCCGCATCGGCCGGGTCGTAGAGGATGTTCACGTGCAGGTTGCCATTGCCCGCGTGGCCGAAGCACACGATGGTCAGCGACTGCGCCGCAGCGATGGCGCGCACCGCGGCCACCAGCGCCGGGATGCGCGACACCGGCACCACCACGTCTTCGTTGATCTTGCCCGGCGCCAGCGTGCGCAGCGCGGGCGACAGCGCCTTGCGCGCGGCCCATAGCTGGTCGCGCTCGGCTTCGTCGGCGGCGGCGGTGACCTCGATGCAGCCTTCGCCGCGCGCTGCGGCCGTGAGCGCGGCTACCGCGGCATCGAGCACGGCGGCCTCGCCGTCGGCTTCGATCATCAGCAGCGCGCCGGCGGCGGGAATGCGGGCGCCGCCCACTTCGCGCGCCAGGCGCACGCCGTCGCCGTCCATGAACTCGAGCATGGACGGGGTCACCGGCTGCGCCATCAGGCGCGCCACTGCCGCGGCCGCGCTGTCCACGTCGGCGTACAGCGCCCGCAGCGCGCGGCGGTGCGTGGCCACGGGCGTAAGCCGCAGCGTGGCCTCGACGATCAGCGCCAGCGTGCCTTCCGAACCAATGAGCAGGCGCGAGAGGTCGTAGCCGCTGGCGCCCTTGGTGGTGGGCGCGCCGAAGCGCACCAGTTCGCCGGCGCCGGTGACGGCGGTGAGCGCCAGCACGTTGTCGCGCGTGGCGCCGTACTTCACCGCGCGCGGGCCGCCGGCGTTGCAGGCCAGGTTGCCGCCCACCGTGCAGTACGCGGCGCTGGTGGGGTCGGGCGGCCAGAACAGGCCGTGCGGCGCCAGCGCCGCCTGCAGGTCGCCGTTGAGCAGGCCCGGCTGCACCACCGCCACGCGGTCGCCGGGGCGGATGGCCAGCACCTGGTCCATGCGCTCGAACGACACCACCAGCGCGTCTTCGCTCGGCACGCTGGCGCCGGTGGTGTTGGTGCCGCGCCCGCGCGCCACGATGGGCAGCTTGGCGGCGCGGCACAGCGCCACGATGGCCTGCACCTGCGCGGCCGTGGTGGGCAGCGCCACCGCCAGCGGCAGGCCCTGGCGGCGCGAGTTGTCGTAGCCGTAGGCCAGCCGCTCGGCCGCGTCCAGCAGCAGGCCGCCGGGGCCAAGCAGTGCGGCCAGGGGTGTCAGGAGCGCGGGCGGCAGTGGGTCAGGCATCGCGCGATTGTAGGGCTTGGCGGCGAGGTTGGCGGGAAGCGAGGTTTGGCCACGGATTTACGCGGATGAACGCGGATGAAAAACAGGAAAATGAAGCGGAGCGTGAGTGGTTCGCGGCAACGCGGACCCATCCCGCCTGTGCACTTGAATCCGCGTTCATCCGCGCAAATCCGTGGCCAAAAGCCCTTCAGGCATCCTCCAGCGTGAAGGCATTGCGCAGCCACTCGCACGCGAACGGTTCGTCGCCCTGCACGGTGACCACGTCGAAGCGGCAGGGCGCGTTGGCCAGGCCGCGCTGGCCGGCCAGCCAGGCGCGCGCGGCCAGCACGATGCGGCGGCGCTTGCGGTAGTCCACCGAGCCGGCGGCGCCGCCGAAGCGATCGCTGCTGCGATAGCGCACTTCGACGAAGGCGACGGTGTCGCCGTCGCGCATCACCAGGTCGAGTTCGCCGAAGCGGAAGTTGACGTTGCTGGCCAGGGTGCGCAGGCCCTGCGCTTCGAGCGTGGCGCGGGCGGCCGCTTCGGCCGCCGCGCCGGTGTGTCGTCGGTCAGGGCGTGCCGGCATCGGGCAGCAGCGCGCCGTCCAGCGCGGGCCGCGAGCGGCCGCCGCTGAACACTGCCCATGCCGGGCGGCGCTGGACGCCGCCGAAGGAGTCCATCTGCAGCTCGCCCGTGGCGCCGCGCAGCTGCGCGCCCGGGTCGCTGGCCAGCTGGTCGAGGTAGCCCGACAGCAGCCAGGCGTCCATGCCGAAGGCGAACAGGCGCGCGCCGCCGCCCTGCGCCGAGGGCAGGGTCTGGCCGATGGTGTCGGGGTCGGGCATGCCGCCGCGCAGGCCCAGCAGCCAGGGCAGCTCGGGGTATTCGATGCCGTCCAGTTCGGTGTCCATGCGCAGGTTCGCGCCCGACAGGATCAGGGACGTCGCCACGCGCGGCACGCCGATCAGGCCGGCCGCATCCATCTGGCTCGACAGCAGGCGCGCCTGCGCCGCCTTCAGGCTCAGGAACAGGGCATCGGGCCGGGCACCGCCCAGCGCGGCCTGCAGGGCCGGCACGTAGTCGGGGTTGGATTCGCTCACGGTGACTTCGGTCAGCACCTGGCCGCCCAGCGCCTTGAGCCGCTCGCGGAAGGCGCCCAGCGCGCGCTGCGCGCTGTCGTCGGCCTGGGTGACCACCAGCACGCTGCGCAGGCCACGATCCACCAGGCGGTCGGCGGCCGCGGCGCCTTCGTCCTCGGGCGACAGCGCATACGCGGCGCTGCCCGGGGGCGGCGGCACGGTGCCGCGGTTGAGCGCGACCACGGGCAGGTCCAGTTCCGGCAGGCCGAACAGCGTGTTCACTTCGTCGCGCGTGAGCGGGCCGACGATCATCTGCGCGCCTTCTTCGCGGGCCTTGGCCAGGGCGCCACTGACGCCGTCGGGGCCGGCGGTGTCGTGGAAACGGAGCTGCGGCCGGCGGCGGTTCTCGCCGTAGTAGCCGGCCAGCAGGCCGTCGCGCACGCTGTGGCCGGCGGCGGCCATGGGGCCACTGAGCGGCAGCAGCGCGGCCAGGCGCAGCGGCGGGCGGTAGCCGTCGCGTTCGGCGGGCGGCAGCTGGTCCAGACCGGGCGACGACGCACTGCGGTCGTAGGGGCGCGGCAGCGGCAGGCCGCGCTGGGTCAGCGCGCGCCCGGCGTACAGGTACACCGGATGGCCGGCGGGCACGGCGGCGCTGGCCGATGCCAGCGTGGCGTTGGACAGCTTCGCCAACAGCCCGTCGATGCGGCGCACGGCGGCGGCGCGCGCGCCGCGGTCCAGGGTTTCGAGCTGCCATGCCAGGTCGGCGGCGGCGTCGAAGGGACGGCCCTGCGCTTCCAGGGCGTCGGCGCGCAGCCCGTGCCAGCGCTGGCGCTGCGCGGCGGGCACCGACTCGCGCGGCTGCCCCAGCAGCGCCAGCGCCTCGGCGCTGCGGCCGGCGCTGGCCTGGAAGCCGGCGTTGAGCAGGTCGTGCAGCAGCAGGTCGGCGCCTTCCAGGCGGCGGCGGTTGGACGCCGTCCAGGCCTGGTTGGCCGCGCCCTCGTCACCGGCCAGCCGGTACTGTTCGGCGGCGTAAAGCCAGGCGCGGTCGCGCGCGGCGCCGCGGCTGGCGTTGGCGACCGCGGCCCAGGCGCGCGCGGAGTCGCGATGCTTGCCGTCGGCGGCCAGCTGCGATGCGCTGTCCTGCTGCACCGAGGCCTCGGGCGAAACGGCCACGCTGGCGCATCCGGTGGAAACGGCCAGCACCAGCAGCAGGGGGATCAGTCGCAGCATGTGGGAAGGGTCCAGGGTTCGATGCGGTTACGATGATACCCCGGTGCACACGGAGGGCGCGGACATGGCGGCAACCAAGGCGGGGACCCTTTACGTGGTGGCCACCCCGATCGGCAACCTGGGCGACCTGACCGCCCGTGCCCGCGAAGTGCTGGCGTCCGTGGACGCCATCTGCGCCGAAGACACCCGCCACACCCGCCAGCTGCTGGGCGCGGTGGGCATCGAGCGCCCGCTGCTGGCGCTGCATGAGCACAACGAGGGCGAGGTGGCCTGGAAACTGGTCGAGCGCCTGCGGGCCGGCGAATGCCTGGCCCTGGTGTCCGACGCCGGCACGCCGCTGGTGAGCGACCCGGGCTACCGCCTGGTGCGCGAAGTGCGCGCCGCGGGCCTGGCCGTGAGCCCCGTGCCCGGCGCCTGCGCCGCCATCGCCGCGCTGTCGGTGGCCGGCATCCCCAGCGACCGCTTCTGCTTCGAAGGCTTCCTGCCGGCCAAGGCATCAGGCCGCCGCGAGCGCCTGGCCGAACTGGCGAAGGAGACCCGCACCCTGGTGTTCTACGAAAGTTCGCACCGCATCCAGGAAGCCCTCGCAGACTTCGTGGCGGCGTTTGGCGGCGAACGCGAAGCCGTTCTCGCACGCGAGCTGACGAAACTGTTCGAGACCGTGCTGGGCGACACCCTCGCCGGCATCGCCGAAAAGGTCGCGGCCGACGAAAACCAGCGCAAGGGCGAGTTCGTGGTCGTGGTGCGCGGCTGCGAGGACGACACCGCCGCCCGCCTGGTCGAGGGGCAGCGCCTGTACGCCAAGCTGGCCGA
>Ga0138256_10007093_pt1 | contig 11839 bp, 8 predicted proteins | sample KNB2016incub_MG_FD_105486 | JGI IMG/M metagenome (GOLD analysis project Ga0138256, IMG submission 105486) | Active sludge microbial communities from wastewater in Klosterneuburg, Austria - KNB2014incub_MG | ecosystem: Engineered > WWTP > Activated sludge > Unclassified | place: Austria...
CCGATCAGGGTTGGAAAGCCTGGACTCAGGCTCAACACGCTGCCGGTACTGTGGTGCAATTTGCGGGTTTCTGCCGAATTGCGTTGACGACTAGCGTGGTGCCGTATTTTACTGCTCCTATGAGCTTAATCAAGGTATTATTGCCGGTGATTCTTGTTCTTTTTTCCGCCGCACCGGCAATCTTTGCCTGCGAATACAGCGTGCCCAATCCGAACCGGCGCAACACAAATGTCGAGGCCGATTTTCTGAACGCGGTCGACAGTGACGCGAGGCTGAGTTTTCTCAAAGACTGTTTTGCCATTCTGCCCGACCCTAACTTGCGCCATAAGAAGATCCTGAGTAATAGTCCGGTACTGCATTTGGCAATTAGCCGTATCGAAAAGCGCGGCAATACCGAAGTTGTCGATTGGCTGCTCGATAAAGGTGCCGACGTTAATCTCGCAGACGACGATGGTTACACGCCGCTGATGCTCGCAGCTCAATATGATCATGTTGCGGTGGTGAAGCGGCTGCTCAAGAAAGGAGCGAACCCAAAGGCGCGCACAAATACCGGCCATACCGCACTCACTCTCGTCTGGGGTACCGATGGCAAAGTGGTACCGCTGCTCATCAAAGCCGGGGCTGACCCAAATGCCCGCAACAACGACGGCGAATCACCGCTCTTGGTCGCTGCGCACCATGATTCGACCGGGCCAATGCGTGAGCTGCTGAAGGCCAAGGCAAACCCCAACCTCGCCGATAACAGCGGCATCACGCCTCTCATGGAGGCCGCACGCAAGGGCAACCTGGCTTCGGTCAAGCTGCTGCTTACGGCGAAGGCAGACAAGCTCGCAAAAGACAGCGCGGGCAAGACCGCGCTCGATTATGCGCGCGCAAAAAAGAAAGCTGCAATTATCCAGTTGCTCGAATAGCCCCGACATCGCTGTACGCGTTGTCTAAATCACCCGCGCTGACGCGTGCAGGTCACTGACCACCACTTCAGATACCCCCGCCAATACGACGCAATTGTGGTCGGCGCGGGGCATGCTGGCTGCGACGCGGCGCACATCTGCGCAAAGGCGGGGCTCAAGACATTGCTTGTGACGATGTCGCTCGACACGATCGGGCAGATGAGCTAACCCTTCGATCGGCGGCGTCGCGAAAGGCCACATGGTACGCGAAGTGGATGCCTTAGGCGGTCTGATGGGCATCGCCACCGACCGCACCGGCATTCACTACAAGATGCTCAACCGCAGCAAAGGCCCCGCAGTGTGGGGCCCGCGCGCGCAGGCAGACAAAAAACTTTATCAGAATGAAGTGAAGTTCATTCTCGAATCGACACCGAATCTGGATATTCTGCAAGATAGTGTGGCGGATTTATTAACCGACAACCATGGGGCGGAGAACCGCCCCATGGTTGTCGGAATTGTAACCCAACGCAAGCTAGAAATCCTCGCTCCGGCAGTCGTCATCACCACCGGCACATTTCTCCGCGGCCTGATTCACGTCGGCGACTTTCAGACGCAGGCGGGGCGCTATGGCGACAAAAGCTCGCAGGAACTTTCGCCTTCACTCATGCGCATCGGCTTCGAGCTCGGCCGCCTCAAAACCGGCACACCTCCGCGCATTCATGGCGACACAATTGACTACTCGGTGATGCAGCTGCAAGAACCCGACGAAACGCCGCAACCATTCAGTTTTTCGTTTGAATACGCCAATGAAAAACTCTGGCAAAAGCAGATCGACTGCCATTTAACCTATACATCCAACGAAACACACAACATCATTCGCGGTGCCCTCGATCGTTCGCCGCTCTACTCGGGCAAGATCAAGTCGGTCGGCCCGCGTTACTGCCCGTCGATTGAAGACAAGGTCGTGCGCTTTGCTGAAAAAGAACGCCACCAGATTTTTCTTGAGCGCGAGGGTCTGCGCACGCACGAAGTTTATGTGAATGGTATTTCGACGAGCCTACCCGAAGACGTGCAGTGGGATATAGTGCGTTCTATCAAGGGCCTCGAGAATGCGCAGATCATGCGCCCCGGTTATGCGGTTGAATACGATTTTATTCAACCGACCGAACTCTACCCGACGCTTGAAACCAAGAAAGTGCGCGGGCTCTACCTTGCAGGCCAGATCAACGGCACGACGGGTTATGAAGAGGCCGCCGCACAGGGTCTCATTGCGGGTTACAACATCATCTACCGTGCGCAGGGCCGCGGTGAATTTATTCTGAAGCGTGACGAAGCCTACATCGGTGTGCTCATCGACGATCTCGTGAACAAGGGTGTCGACGAACCCTACCGCATGTTCACCTCGCGCGCCGAGCACCGCCTCACACTCAGACAAGACAATGCGGATTTTCGCCTGATGCACTTCGCGGCCGAACTGGGAATTGACTATGCAACGACCTCCGGAAGCGGAGATGCGAAGACGCATCTGATGCCCGAGTGCACCGAAAAATATGCACGTTATGAGACATATAAAGAAGCAATCCGCAAGAAGAAGATCAGCGTGCCGCTGATCGAAAAACTTGAAGCGCAGGGAGTCAGCGTGCAGAAGGGGTCTGCGTATGAGTCGCTGCTACGGCGGCCGCAACTGACCGAAGAATCCATCCAACTTGTTTTTGCGGATATTCGCGAGACTTCGCCGGCACTCGAGCCGGTGAGCGCAGAAGAAGAATTTAAGATTGCGATGGAAGTGAAATACGACGGTTACAACGAGCGCGAGTCGAACCGCATCGAGCGGCGCGTCGGCAGCGAAGACCGCCCAATACCTGAAGATTTTGACTACGACCTGCTCGACAGCATCAAATTTGAGGCGCGCGCCAAACTCAAGAAGATTCGCCCGCGCACGCTGGGCCAGGCCGCGCGTATCAGTGGGGTTGATCCGAGTGATATTGATATTTTGTTGATTACGCTCGAAAACCAGCGGCGTGCGAAATCGGCGTAGGGCCCCCTGAACAGGGGGGTAAGTGCTCTGCATTTAAATTGACTGTTCGCCTTGAATTGTGCATGCCTCCGCGGGTATGCGTGCAGTTATTGCCTCTTTGGGGTACGTGCTTTTGGCCGGTTTCCTGAGTGCCCCGTTTCTGTCGGCGCAGACTGCCGCGTCAGAACCCACGCCGGCGGCGGCCCCAGCAACAACTCCGGCTCCAGCGCCGACTGAGACGCCCGGGGCCTCCTCCGCGAATACCGCTGTGCCTGCACCCGCGACTACTCCTGCTGCGTCTCCAGCAGCGGCGCCAGCGCCGAGCGGCTATTCGGGAGGAACTGTTCAACGTAAGGTACTGATATTCGATTTTGAGAACCAAACCGGCAAGATCGAGTTTGATTACCTGTCGGGCAGTATCTCTGACGCGCTTGCCGATTCGATAAAGAAGACTGGCAAATTTCGGATAATGCTGCGCGAAGATGCGCGGATGAATTCTGTTACAGATCCGGTGAACCCTGCAGCCGCCCTACCGCCCGCTGAAACGAATTCAGCCAGCAAACCGCCAAAGGACAACACAGGCAACCCGAGCACTGTCCTCATCATGAACGTCAAGGTTGCGCGCAAAGAGGCGATCAAGCGTGGTGCTGAAGCCGGTGCGGATGTCGTCGTGTTGGGAAAATTTTCCGAGCTGAATGGCGTACTACTGCTGAGCGCGCAGGCATTTGAGGCCGACACGAGGCAACTGAAGGTCTCTGAAGAGATACTCACCAAGTCTGACAGCGAAATGTTCAATGGTATTAATATACTCGCGGCAAAAATTGCCGAATCGATGGCGCGCGAGCTGCCGATGTTTGACGCCGCCGAAGCCGCACGCCGCCGTGCGGCGCTCACAACCGATAAGATCGAAGAGCGCGATTGGGAGATCCAACTTTTTGCCGGCATGCCGCTGCTGCACCCGCTGTACAGTAGCAACGGCACGATCACCTATTCAAAAGGATTTCCCGTGCAAAAACTCACCGGCTATTCTTTGGGCGCCACCGTCTGGAACAGTTCGCTGGCACGCAAAATTTATTTTCTGCCAAAAGACTCACGCTTCGGCCTGCAGACAAAGCTAACGCTGCTTTCGGGCACTGCCGACGCCGTCGATGCAGCGGGGACGCTAATCGTTTCGAATGCGCCGCTCAATGCTGTGTTTGTTTCAAGCCATTTGATGTTCGGGGTGCCTTATTTTCAATGGCGAAAGTTTGCCGCCTTTGCCGATTTTGGCCTAGGCGCCGTGTACACGAACGTCACGAACAGCGGCACGAAAATTTTTTTGAGCGTGCAGCCGAGCGCAGTCGTCGGCACTTCGGCAGCCTGGCATTTTTCATTCTGGAGTCTGGGCTTAAGCTACCGCGCACAAGCGGCTTTTTTTTCGCAGAGCCAGGCATTCATGCAGCATGACCTGTGGATTTATGCGGGGGTGAGATTATGACAGCGAAATTCAAGATTCTATTGCTAATGCCGCTCTTCGCCTCTTGCACGGCGATCAACCAGAAAGACGCGTTTCTCGACGCGCTGCCGAGGGGGGTGCCACCTGTTTCCAATGTCATTTTCTCCGACGATTTTGAAAGCGGCCTCGGCAAATGGACCCTGAGCGCCGGGACGTGGACAACCGCTGCGGCCGGCGTGACGGGAGTTGCCTTGCTTAGCCCAACCAGTCTGGGTGCGGAAAATTTCAGTATTGGCACAGTAGATAGCCTCGACCTTATTGGCAAGAACAATTGCCTGCTCGAATACGATATTCGTTTTCTCATTAAGGGCGTCTCCGGTGCATCTGCAACAGTGCTTTTCAACTCGACAGTCATCGGTAATTTCAAGGACACCAGCGGGCTGACAGATATAACCAGCGCGGGCAGCTTTGTGCATCGCAGAGTCCTATTACCGAATAATGGCGTGGGTCGAGTATTCTTTGCCACTTCGGTTACCAATGCCACAACGGGTTATGCCGACTTACGTATAGACAATGTCGTCGTGTCGTGCAACAATGCGCCTTCAACCAACTTGACGGTCGTGGACGACAACTTGAACACCTCGGCCGTAAATTGGACTTTGACGGGGCCATATTGGCTATGGGTCGCTTCCGGGGGGTCTGGTAACTCTGCTGCTATAAGGTTCAGTACCACGTCTACACAGGCTGGAAATCTGCTGGCGACTTATGTGCCGACACTGAATCTCACCAATCGCCATAGTTGCATACTCAGTTTCTATTATGTAGAAACGACCAACCATGGTCCCAATTGCCTAAGCGCAGAATGGAATGGCAGTCAAGTTTGGTCTTTGTGCGGCGCGGCTGCGGCTGCCGGAAATATTGCTACTTATTTGACGGCATTCGAGGGCATCTCAACCAATACCCTGGCTTTTCGCTGCAACGACACCAGCGGTACCAACCCGCAAAATATCAATTGTCTCATAGACGAGGTCAAGTTGACCTGCCAGCAGTGAGATGAAGCACATGACACTCCGAATAATATCCCTCACGCTCTTCGCCTCTTGCACGGCTATTAACCAGAAAGATGCGTTTTTGGATAGTTTGCCGCGGATAGTTGACAATGTTGTATTCCGCGACGATTTTGAAACCGGCCTCGGTCAATGGAACCAGACATCGGGTTCATGGACAACCTCAACACCGGGAAGCGGTGGCTTGGCTCTGCAAGGCCCCTCGAGTGCCGCGGCAGCAACTTTTACCATTGCGACCGCAGCAAGCATTGACCTATCGGGAAAATCCGGATGTGTTTTGGAATATGACACGCAATTTCTGCTCAAGGGTGTCGCAGGCGTCTCAGCGAATGTACAGTTTGGCTCAACAGTCGTCGGGACGTTTAAGGATGCGAGCGGAACATCCGATATCTCGAGCGCGACCAGTTTTGTGCATCGGAAAGCTGTCTTGCCGGCGAACGGCAATGGGCGTCTTTCGTTCGTTTCAAGTGTCACGAACAACACCACTGGTTTCGCCGATTGGCGTATCGACAATGTCGTGGTTAAATGTAACGACAAGGCCTCGACAACGACGACCGTGCTCGAAGAAAATCTGGATGTCTCGGCGGCCAACTGGTCTCTAAACAGCCTCTGGACTTATAATGCCACTGCCGGCTTAGGCGGTACGGGCGGCTTGGTGACCATCAGCGGTGGTGGCAACGCATACATGGGAACAAGTAACGCAACGTATGTTCCCTCGATTAGCCTTTCTGGCCGTTTCGGCTGTGAATTGCAGATGTTCTACAATCATGCAAATAGTGCTACCGAGAACTGCCTGGCGATTAACTGGAATAGCAACCGCATTTGGGCGCAGTGTGGAACTGGCACTGCCGGCACGCTCAAGCTATTCTTGACGGCGAACGAAGACACGGCGGGAAGCACGCTGCAATTCCGCTGCATTGATGCCAACGGCGCGCTCGGCGGCAACAACACCTGCACCATCGACCAGCTGAGGCTGACCTGCCATCAATAGGATGATGCGCACGACACTCCGAATAATATCTCTCGCGCTGCTTGCGTCTTGCACGGCGATTAACCAGAAGGATGCGTTTCTCGATGGTCTACCGCGGCCCAGTAACATTGTCTTTTCAGACGATTTTGAAAGCGGCCTCGGCAAATGGAATATCGGCAACGGAAGCTGGATAACTTCCACACCGGGCAGCGGTGGGCTCGCATTGCAAAGCCCCACCAGCACAGGCATTGCAACATTCAGCATCGCCACTGCTGCAACTATAGACCTTACCGGAAAATCAGGATGTTTCCTGGAATATGATGCCCGGTATCTGCTCAAAGGGTTATCCGGAGTATCTGCGAATGTGCTGTTCGGTACACAGAAAGTCGGTACGCTCAAAGATACCACCGGGCTCTCAGATATTTCGAGCGCCACTGCCTTTGTGCACAGAAAAGCGGCGCTACCAGTCAACGGGAGCGGTCGTATATCGTTCGTGACGACTGTAACCAACGACACGACAGGCTATGCAGATTTGCGCATCGACAATGTGGTTGTGAGGTGCGACGGTACTACCTCCACGGCGGTAACGCTCGTTGACGAAAACTTTGAAGTTTCGGCGGCCAACTGGTCTTTGCAATCGCCCTGGGCTTTAAATGCAGGTTCGGGCGTAGGTGGCTCTACGAGCCTAAATGCTCCTTGGAACGGTGGCGCGACATTCACATCGTTTGCAACCTATTCACCGACGGTCAATCTAGCAAATCGTTTTGGATGCCTGCTGGTATTTTACTACGGATACAATTCCAATGATGCGGCAGGCTCCATGAGTCTCGAATGGAACAGCAAAAGCATATGGGCAAAAACTGCTGGCGGGACCATTACGGGCAATGTGGATGTTTATCTGACAGCCTTTGAGGACACCGCTGCAAATACCCTGCAATTCCGCTGTATTGACGCGAACTGGCTCACCGGCGGAGTGCAATGCACGATTGACCAGGTGAAGCTGACTTGCCAGCAATGAATAATCTCGTCCCACCCCCGCGCTGGCGCATGTTGTTCGAAGCGCAGGCCGCCGCAGAACTCGCGAATCTCGGCCTCAGATACCGTGAGCTCACCCGCACCCGCGCAGAGTTCAAATATCCCATCGTGCTTTTTCCAGGCTTTGGCACCACAGAACTGGCCTTAACTCTACTGAACGGCTATCTCAAAAGCATCGGTGCCGAGGTCTTCGACTGGGGCATCGGCCGCGACCACGGCTATGTACCCGACTTGCTCTCACAAATGGTCGAGCAGGTGCGCACGCTCGCGGCGCAGCGCGATACCCAACTAAACCTCGTCGGTTGGAGCCTCGGCGGCTACATCGCGCGCGAAGTGGCGCGCGAGCTGCCAGAAGCAGTAGCGAAAGTTGTGACACTAGGCACGCCGGTGGTCGGCGGCCCGAAATACACGACGATCGGTGCAATGTATGCAAAATGGGGCTTCGATCTCGACGCGATGGAGAAAGATGTTGCGTCACGGGAGGCAAATCCGATTAAAAAGGAAATCCTCGCGATTTATTCTAGGGGCGACAATATTGTCAGTTGGCAAGCCTGCATCGATCAGACTTCACCGCATGTGCGGCACGCAGAAGTGACCGGGTCGCATCTGGGACTGGTAGTGAACGCTGAAGCCTACGCCCAAACCAGGGATTTTCTTTCAGCCTGAGTCAGACGTAGATTCTGCAATCATTTTTGTAGTCGTAAAAACGATATATATATTTTTTTAACGATCGTTAAAACGATATATTAGTTGACATTACGACGAGACAGATTTGAGGTATGGATCATTATGGAATGGCGCGCACCCGAATTCTGGATTCGCTCTTCTCCCGAACTCAATGATCCGATGAGCTTTGTTTCAGGGCCCCGCCAAGTCGGCAAAACGTGGCTCGTCAGAAATCGTTTCGATACAAAATACTTCAATTTCGACACACCCGAAGTGAAAAAGGCTTACGCTGGTGATCCCTATTTTTTCCGCTCGGAAAAAAAACTGGTCGTACTCGACGAAATACACAAAAGGCGCGACTGGAAAAAGCTACTCAAAGGCTGGTATGATTCGCCGACACGACAGGAAAATTTCATCGTCACAGGCTCCGGGCGTTTAGAAATCTTTCAGAAGGGCGGTGACAGCCTGCAAGGTCGCTATGAATCCTTTCACCTGATGCCCATTGTCGCCGACGAACTGCGCAGCCGGCGGGGGCTCAAAGAAGTAAATGCCCGGGACTGGAAAACATGGGAGCCCGATGCGAAGGGCACCGAGGACAAAGATCTTATTCGTTTCGGCGGTTTTCCGCAGCCGTTTCTGTGGGGTAGCGAGAAGCGGCTGGCGAAGTGGCTCGACGAATATGTCGACCGGCTGATTCGCGGCGATGTGCGCGACATGACACGCGTCATCGAACTCGACAAAATGGATCTCTTCGCGCGCATCTTACCCAAGCGCCTTATGTCACCACTCTCACTCAAGTCGTGTGCTGAAGACTGCGAAGTGAGCCCTGTGGCCATCAAAACCTGGGTAAATATCTTTGAGAATCTGTACTACGGCTTCATGCTGCCACCCTGGTCGCGCCGCATCGAGCGCGCGGTGAAGAAAGAACGCAAATGGTATTTCTTTGCGTGGAACTATGCTGAGAGCGAGGCCGCACGCTTCGAGAACTATCTCGCCGTCCAGCTTTACTCGGCCTGCACCTACCTCAGAGACCAGGGCCATGGGCGCTACGAATTATATTACCTGCGCGATCAAGATCACCGCGAAGTGGATTTTCTGATCTGCAAAAATCTCGAACCGGTTTGCCTGATCGAAGCCAAAACATCCGAACAGAAAATTCCGTCTGCGCTGAAATGGTATGTCGAAAAACTAAAAATCCCCGGTTATCTTATTTACCCTGACGGGCCGACGCGACGCCATGCGAAAAATCTCTGGGCAATGAGTTCGGGCAAGTTTCTCAAAGGAATCACCGGCCTCGGCAATTAAGTTCATGGATTTACTTTCGCTGTCATGATCAAAGCTACATTTTCGTCCCTACGCCACCCCAACTACCGCCTGTGGTTCGCCGGTCAGCTCGTTTCGCTGATCGGCACCTGGATGCAGAATGTCGCCGTGCCGTGGCTGGTGTATCATCTGACGGGTTCGCCGTTTTTTCTTGGGCTCGTGAGTTTCACGTCTGCGGTGCCGATGCTGACGCTGACGCTGTGGGCGGGTGTGCTCGCTGACAGAATGAACCGCAAGTACCTGCTGATGATTACACAGAGTGTGATGATGCTGCTGGCATTTCTGCTGGCGGCCGCCTTTTACAGCAACATGCTCGAGTGGTGGCATATTTTGTTCTTTTCGGCAGCATCGGGCATGGCGCAGGCATTCGATGCGCCCGCGCGGCAGGCAATGGTTGCCGATCTCGTGCCCCGCGGCGAAATGATGAATGCGATTGCGCTGAATTCGGCGATGTTCAACAGCGCACGCATCATCGGCCCGGCGCTGGCAGGTATCACGCTCGCTGCCGCCGGCCCCGGCTGGTGTTTTATCATCAACGGCTTCAGTTTTCTTGCGGTCATTCTTGGTCTGTTGCTCATGCAGCTTCCGCAGCATGAAGCGCCGGCGAATAAGGGCAGTGCGTTTTCTGAAATTCGCGAAGGGCTGATCTACATCTGGCGGCACGATGCGATTCGCGCACTGATTCTGCTTCTGGCTGTGACCAATATTTTTGCGATCGGTTATTCGAGTCTTCTACCTGCGTTCGCCAGAGACATTCTGCACTCCGGTGAATATGGTCTCGGCTTCATGAGTACCGCGATTGGCGTCGGCGCTTTGGTCGGCGCACTGCTGCTTGCGGCTTTGTCCGCCTATCCGCGCAAAGGTTTGCTGCTAACTGCCGGCAACCTGCTGTTTCCTGCTGCCGTGATAGCATTCACCTTTTCGCAAACGATGTGGATTTCCCTCGTGCTGCTGGGTCTAACCGGTTTCGGATTTATGGTACAAAATGCGACGGTCAACACGCTGATACAGTCCCGTGTCGAAGATCGCCTGCGCGGTCGCGTGATGAGCGTTTACACGATTGTATTCCAGGGATTTTTTCCGATCGGCGCGCTGTTTGCCGGCACGATTGCGCAGCAGTTCGGTATTGAGCTGGGCGGCGCTGTGGGTGCTGCGATTGCACTCATCTTTGCGGGCTTCTTATGGTGGAAGGTGCCGGGCATCCGGCGGCTGACCTGATGGTAATTATACACAAGTGCCGGAATTTCTGGCTGACATCCCAGATGAAGCAACGAGACCAGCCACAATAATGGACTCGCCATTCCACTATTTGGTCCATCCGCCCTCTTGCCGGAATTCTTAAAGTCCATGAGCCAGCAATCCATCAAACTCGGGCTGATGCCCCCTCTCACCGGCGTTGTCGGCCTGTACGGCGAAGAAATCGTGCGGGCGGCTAAGATTGCTGTTGAAGAAGTGAACGCACAAGGTGGTGTTCTTGGCCGGCCGCTTGAGCTCATCATCGAAGACGATGCGAGCCTGCCCGATACCGCTGTGCCCGCGGCGTTCCGGCTGGTCGATTCAGGCTGCTCGGCGATTATCGGCAACCTGTTATCCAATTCGCGCATTGCTGTGGCCCAGCAGGTTGCCGAAACGAGAAAAATTCCGTATCTGAATTTTTCTTTTTATGAAGGCAGTATCTTCAGCCGTTATTTCTTTCACTTTGCCGCGCTGCCGAACCAACAGATTGAAAAAATGGTTCCGTACATGCGCCAACAATACGGGCCAAAATTTTTCTTTGCCGGCAGCAACTATGAGTGGCCACTCGGATCCATCGCGGCAGCAAAATCTGCGCTGGCCGATTGCGGCGGCGAAGTTGTCGGTGAAGAATACTTGCCGATGGGCAGCGATAACATTGCCGCGCTGCTGGAAAAACTCAAGCGGTCGGGTGCAGATGTTTTCGTGCCCTATTTTGCGGGTGCGGATCAAATGAATCTGCTCGCAGGCTTCACCGAGCTCGGCCTGAAACGCAGAATGGCCGTGGTCATGGGCCATTACGACGAGGCCATGGTCAGCCACCTGCATCCCGATATCAGGGAAGGCTTGTATTCTTCTAACACCTATTTTATGTCCGTGAATACGCCGGAAAATCTCAGCCTCCTGGCCCGCGTGAACAGTTTCCCGGGCGTCAGCGGCATCTGGCCGGCGGGCAATGGCATCGTTACCAATTTCGGTGAAGGTACTTATGTCTGCGTCAAAGCTTTTGCCGCGGCTGCAAATGCTGCCGCATCTGTCGAGGCCGAAGATCTGGTAAAAAGCCTCGAGATGATACGGCTCAGGGCACCGCAGGGTGAAGTCACGATGAACAGCACAACGCACCATGCAGCGGTGAATTCGTATCTGGCCCGCTGCAATAGGGACGGATCATTCTCGCTGGTGGAACGATTCGGCCAGATCGCC
>Ga0138256_10007094_pt1 | contig 11838 bp, 10 predicted proteins | sample KNB2016incub_MG_FD_105486 | JGI IMG/M metagenome (GOLD analysis project Ga0138256, IMG submission 105486) | Active sludge microbial communities from wastewater in Klosterneuburg, Austria - KNB2014incub_MG | ecosystem: Engineered > WWTP > Activated sludge > Unclassified | place: Austria...
AGACTTTTTTTACTCCTCAATCCTATAAAGTATCGGCCGCGAAGGGCTCGCATCATTATCAAATGCTGCATACTGCAGTTCCAATAGGTAAATGCCATCAGCAACTTCATCATCGACGTACATTAACTCTGTAATTGTGCAATCAACTCTTGGACTTGCCGGATAATTCCAAAAAGCATGATGTGCAGATAATTTTCCGCCATCATCCTCTTTATCAATACTGGGAACATCGAGCAACAAATGTTTAACTCCCTCTTCTCTTAAATACAATGCAGCATCTGCTGTCATGTACGGCGGATTCGTTCCTGAATACTGTCTCGTCTTTTTATCCGGAGAATTTGGAAGCGTTCGAATTATCAATGCCTCCGCTCTTTTCAATTCAAATGATTTCAAGAGATCCAATGTCAATACTGAATCTCCTTCAATAATTTCAGGAGTCAACGTGACCACTTTTGCATAGAAGAAAAATTTATTCAAACTATTCCGGATCGGATATTTCTCCTTTGAAATATGTCCTACAGTTTCTGTATGTGTTCCATTGCCATGTGGATTGATAGTGATCGTATTCACATTACACGATCCACCTTGATTTACATCGCCGACAAAACTCCCTGCCTGAAATGGAATGTATGTCACCGGATCAATATAAAATGCATTCACATTTTCGTTTCCGGCCATGATGGGAATGGAAAGATCGATCGGCATAGAAAAGTCGACACGATATTCTCTACCATGAATTTTGATTATTGCCCGCATCTATAAATTCGTAAATAAATGTGCGAAGAAATATGCTGCTGCTGCTGCTAATACTCCGATCATCGTTGTCCTGAAACCACCTTTGACAGGATCTTGTCCGGTAGCTTTGCTTTTAAAATATCCGAAGAACATCAGGCAAACAACAGTAATGATTGAAGAATAAATCAGTCCTTCATTAGGCGTTTCGGTAAAAATGTAAGCCATTAACGGAACTGTCCCACCAACAATATATGCGACTCCAATATTCCGTGCACTCATGCGTGCTCTGTTTATGTCCGGCTTTTCTAAACCCAACTCGAATCTCATCATGAAATCTACCCACTTGTCATGATCTTTTTCCATTTCACACATGATCAACTCTTGTGATTCGGGAGAAAGTCCATAACCGGCAAAGATCTCCTTCACTTCTCTGCGCTCTGTATCATAATGCGTAGTCAATTCAGAGTATTCTCTTTTCAATTCAGCATCATAATGCTCGATCTCCGTTTTACCGGCCAGATATCCGCCAAGTCCCATTGCAATCGATCCGGCAACGATCTCAGCAAAACCTGCAGTGACGATAATTCCATTCGTTGAAACTGCTGTACTTAACCCTGCTGCTAAGGCAAATGGCACTGTTAGTCCATCCGCCATACCGATAACAATGTCGCGAACTGTCGCCGACTGTTCAAAATGTTCTTCTGTGTGATGATGGTGATGATGTGATGATGTCGTACTTTGCATTGATTTTGGATTGAAAATATGTCCAAAGTAAAGAAATTTGTTCCATTCAAATGAAGGATTCTCTCGTTTATCTCGACAATAATTCAACAACTCCAATTGATCCTAAGGTTTTGGATGCTATGTTGCCCTATTTCACGCAACATTACGGAAATGCAGCCAGCCGATCTCATGCTTTTGGGTGGATTGCTGATGAAGCCGTGAAACGCTCACGCGCAATGATTGCAAAATTTATCGGAGCGGAAGACAATGAAATCATTTTCACATCGGGCTCAACGGAAGCGATCAACCTTGCAATCAAAGGTGTTGCAGAAGCGTATCATGCCAAAGGAAAACACATTGTAACAATTGCCACTGAACATAAAGCCGTTCTTGATACGTGCAAACATCTTGAATCACTTGGTCATGAGATCACAGTTCTTCCTGTTCTGGAAGATGGAATGATCGATTTGAATGTTCTGGAGAAAGCAATTCGCAATGACACAATTCTTGTTTGTGCAATGCTTGCCAATAATGAAACAGGTGTAATTTTACCGATCGATCAGATTGCAGAAATTGTTCATGCAAAAAATTCTATCTTGTTTTGCGATGCAACACAAGCCGGTGGAAAGATCAGAACGGATGTCTATGATTTAAAAGCGGATCTACTCTGTTTGTCGGCTCATAAAATGTATGGACCAAAAGGTGTTGGGATGTTATATGTGAGACGGAAAAATCCGCGTGTAACATTGATCGCACAAATTGATGGCGGTGGGCATGAACGAAACCTTCGTAGTGGAACATTGAATGTTCCGGGAATAGTAGGTTTTGCAAAAGCCTGCGAACTTGCTCATGAAGAGTTGATGGAAATGAATGGAACGATGTCCATTCTTCGCACTCGATTAGAACAAGCCATGTGTGATCTTGGCGCTTCAATCAATGGAAATATCAAACACAGATTACCGAACACTTCCAATTTAACTTTCCATGGAAAGAAAGCGGATGAGATCATGAAAGCCATTCCATCTGTGGCAATGGCAACGGGGAGTGCTTGCTCTTCTGCTCTACCAGAACCTTCGCATGTTCTCACGGCAATGGGATTGAAGGAGAAAGATGCATATGCTTCGATCAGGTTTTCTCTAGGAAGATTTAATACAGGAGAAGAAATTGAGGAAGCGATACTTTTAATCTCTGAATTTTTTTTTAACACAGAGAAAATAGAGAAAAAAAGGGAGAAAAAGGAGAAATAAATTACTCTCCTTTTTCTCCCTTTTTTCCTTAGTGTCCTCCGTGTTAAAATCCAACTATAAAAAATGGCCTCAGCCTTCACCCACGCCTTCGCAGCTTTCGCAATCGGTAAATCCACATTAAAAAAGTACTCAACAAAGATTGCTGTACTTGGAATGATCTGCGCCATTTTTCCTGATGTCGATGTTTTGAGTTTTCACTATGGAATTCCATACGGTTCATTTTGGGGGCATCGCGGATTCATTCATTCAATACTGTTCGCCTTGCTATTCTCATTGATCATAACTTCTCTTTTCTTTCGCTCAGAAAAAACATTTTCAAAAACATGGTTTACACTTCTCACTTTCTTCTTCATTGCCACTGTTTCTCATGGCGTATTGGATGCACTTACAAATGGCGGATTAGGGGTGGCTTTCTTTTCTCCCTTCGACAATACAAGATATTTCTTCCCTTGGCATCCGGTTCAGGTTTCTCCGGTAAATGTTCACAGCTTTTTTAGTGAATGGGGGATTCGGGTTTTGAAGAGTGAAATTGTTTATATTTGGATTCCAAGTATTCTATTAATGATGGCTTCTCTATTAATTAGAAAATCCGGGAAATAATTTCTTAGTTATACCTCTTCCAATATTAAGCGCTTAAGGAATAATTTAATCATTAAAAGAATAACATGAAATTCAGCCTTTCTTCAATTGCAATCTGGATAATTGTATTAGCATGCCTTACAATTAACTTCAGCATTGGCAAATTTGAAAAGCCTAAAGATGTTATTAAAGACGATGTAGTTATTTACTACCAATATCTTCCGCTTATTTTTATTTATAATGACATTAAATTTGAAAAAAAATACGGAGAAGGTAGTACCAAAGACTGTATCTTTTGGCCCATGTATACTCCGGAATGGAAAAGCGTGATCAAGATGACAACGGGTCTGGCTATACTTTATTCCCCATTTTTCTTTATTGCACATTCTATTGCTCTTCTATTCGATTATAATGCAGACGGCTATTCTCAACCTTATACAACCATGTTGCTAATCAGTACTATTTTCTATTTAGCACTAGGATTATACTTTCTAAAAAAAACATTGAACCATTATCTGTTTTCTGATACCATAATCGCAATTACAATTCTACTTCTAGGACTAGGCACGAATTTACTTTGCTATGCTTCACAATCTGCACCAATGCCGCATGTATATTTATTTTGCCTGATATCCATTTTCTTTTACTACACTATAAAATGGTATCAATCTCCAACAATAAAAAACTCGTTGATCGTAGGATTTACAACAGGACTCACGACCTTGACCAGACCTTCTGATGGTATTATTATAATTCTCTTTATACTATACGGAATTTCAAATTTTGCCGATATCAAAACCCGTATAATCTTATTCAGAAAAAAGTTTTTCTTTTTACTTCTAATTATCGTTTCAGCATTCCTGGTTTTTGTCCCACAATTTGTCTACTGGAAAATTGCAACCGGTCATTTCTTTTATTATTCATACAACGATGAAAGATTCTTTTTTAATCAACCACGAATCATTGAAGGATTGTTCAGTTTTAGAAAAGGCTGGTTTGTCTATACACCGATGATGCTCTTTGCATTTGCAGGAATGTTCTTAATGACGAACGAATTGAAAAAACTCAGATCCGCCATTTGGCTTTTTACATTTGTCAACTTTTACATCATCTTCTCCTGGTGGTGTTGGTGGTATGGCGGTTCGTTTGGACTAAGGAGCATGATTGATAGTTATGCAATTATGGCACTTCCACTTGCTTCAACATTAAGTTACATCAATACAAACAAGAAAATATTAAAAATTGGATTCTACTCAACCGCAATTTTCTTTATCTGGTTGAATATTTTTCAAACATATCAATTCGAAAATAAAGTAATGCACTATGATGGTTTAAACAGAAAACTGTATTTCAAGATCTTCGGCAAAACAAAGTGGAAACCTGAATATGATGAGGCAGCAACATCGATCGACGCGCGTGAAGCTAAGTTAGGGCGCAATGGAATTTACGAACCTGCCTTTCCTTCTGCTTCATTTGTTAGTGAAGATACAGTATTCATCAGGTCGCTTTCAGGCGGCTTTTTAACGTTGGATTCAACTGAAAAAAAATTCGGATTGTTCTCAACGAATGTAGAATTGCCGGGTGAAAACGAAACCTTCATACTTAAAAAATTGCACAACGGTCAATATGCAATTACCGGAACCAACAAATTATATGTTTCAGCAAATCTGGCAAAGAATGGTGAAATTTCAGCGAGTGAAAGAGAAATGAGATTGTGGGAAACGTTTACATTAATTGATCTTCCAAATGAATTCTTTGCAATAAAAGCTGCAAATGGGAAATATATTTCAACTGATAAAAATTCGCTTCAACTATCAGCAAAGAGTGATGTGATTAGCGATTCTGAGACCTTTGAAATTATAAAACCGTAAATTTTACAAATTGATTTACTAATTTTTTTTGAAACCTTAATTTTTCAAACACAGAGGGCACAAGAGAAAAAAATAAGAGTCAAAAGTGTTGCTTAAAGTATGCTGCAATTGACCCTTGACCCTTTACCTTTGACCTGTTTGGGATTTTTGATTTCCCCTTTCAAAACATATTCTTCAACTTCCCCATCAAATCCCCACTTGCTCCTCCTCCGGTCAACGAACCTATCACGCCATTCAAGTCAAAACTTTTATCGTTCGGATCGTTTGTTTTACTGACAAGTGAACCCATAACTTTTGGGATCAGCGATTGAACAATACCATTTGCCTGTTCATTGCTGATACCAAATTTGCTTACTAGTGTTTTGGCTACACCATCACTTATGTTTTTTACCATTGGACTACTTGCGGCATTTCCACCACTGAACATGTCAGTGATCTGTCCAATTCCTCCGCTTGAAACAGCAGATTTTAATTGGTCCATGATTCCTGTTGTTGCAGTGGAGATTGCAGCATCATTTTGCTGATTAGGAATTGCGGGATTGTCTACTATTGCAGAGCCGGCATTTTCTTTTACTAATTTGAGAAGTTCATCGAACATGGTTGTGTGATTTAGTTAGGTAAGATACGAATCTTTAGGTTATGTAATTAATTGTATCAGGTCAAGGGTCAAAGGTCAAGGGTCAATTTGCTAATTACAAACTACATTACTAATCGGAAGGCTCGAATGTCTAATTTATAAAACACAAAGCACAATAAAAAACACTAGTGACACAAGAGTTGCGATTGCTTGGTCACAAATAACCTTTGACCCTTGACCTTTGACCCTTGACCGACTATGAGATATCAAGATTATCAATCAACCTCACCCCTCCACAAAACACAGCAGCAAAAACTCTTGCACTTGTACTTTCATCGGTATTCAAAATAGGTTGAAGATCTTTTGCATCGGCGATCTCGAGGTATTCAACTTTTAATGGCGGATGTGAATTGATCCTTTCAATTGCATTCTTCAATGCTTCCTGTTGTCCAAGAGTTTTCCAGTTGTCACGAACATACTCCATTGCTTTGTAGATCTGCGTTGCAATTTTTCTTTCTTCTTCTGACAAACGCAGATTGCGAGAACTCATAGCCAGACCGGATTTCTCTCTTATCGTTTCGCAACCGATAATTTCAATATTATAATTAAGATCGGACGTCATTTTACGGATCACTGCCAACTGCTGAAAATCCTTCTCGCCAAAATAAGCTCTGTCGGGACGAACGATGTCAAATAACCGCGCAACGACCTGAACCACTCCTTTAAAATGACCCGGACGATGGGCGCCTTCCATGACCCTTTCCAATTTACCTAAGTCGATTTCCTTGCCTTCCTTAAGTCCATGATTATAGACTTCATCGACTGTAGGTTGAAAAAGGATGTCTGTTCCTGCCGCATCCAGCATTTTATGATCGGCTTCCGGCGTTTTCGGATAATTTTTCAGGTCTTCGGGATTATTGAATTGCGTAGGATTAACAAAAATGCTCACAATTACCAGGTCATTTTCCCGTTTAGCTTTCTCAACTAAAGCGATGTGGCCGTTGTGTAATGCTCCCATTGTGGGGACAAAACCCAGTTTAAGGGCAGAATTGCGTTGAATTGCCAAGAAATCGGCGATTTCAAGGGCTTTCGTAAATATCAGCATCTTTTTATTATCAAATATTATTTTAAATAATCATTTCAACTAAAATGACAAGATTTCCACCTTAATAATCAGGCACTTAGAGGACTACTTGAAGCTTTAACTGTCACCAATTGCTTGAATCCCCGTTAAAACCACTTGCAGATTTGAAGAACTGCTCTATATTCACTATCTTTGCGTCAAATTTATAAATCCAATCTCAAGAATGAAGAAAGCGAAAGTTTTATTTATTTCACAGGAAATGACACCGTTTCTTGAGTTGACTGAAATTTCGAAAATTGCCAGATTCCTTCCCCAAGGAATTCAGGAAAAAGGAAAAGAGATCAGAACATTCATGCCACGATTTGGGATGATCAATGAAAGAAGAAATCAGTTACATGAAGTTATTCGTCTTTCAGGAATGAATCTTATCATCGACGATTCAGATCATCCTTTAATCATTAAAGTTGCTTCTATTCAGAGTGCGCGGATGCAAGTTTACTTTATCGACAACGACGAGTATTTCCAACGAAAATCAATCTTCCGCGACGCGAAGAAAAAATTCCACAAAGACAATGAAGACCGTATGGTATTCTTCTGTCGTGGAGTATTAGAAACAGTAAAAAAATTAGGTTGGGCTCCTGATGTTATCCACTGTCATGGTTGGATGACTTCCTTGATTCCCTTCTTTATCAAGACCGGTTACAAAGACGATCCGATGTTCAAGAACAGTCGTGTTGTTTATTCTTCTTATTATCAGGATCTGGACGATACAATGAGTCCAAACCTTTTGAAAAAGCTGAAAATGGACGGTGTTACCCTTGAAGATTCCAAACTTTACAAAGAGCCATCAATGGTTAATGTAAATCTTGCAGCGATGAAGTTGTCGGATGGAGTGATCAAAGGTTGTGATGGTAAAAATGCAATATTGGATGCTTATCTTAAAAAAGCAGGCAAACCGGTGTTGGATTACCAAAACTTCGAAGACGAAAGCGCATTTGTTGCTGCTTGCTCAGACTTTTATGATGAACTATTAGAACAAGAACCAGTTCTTGCTGAATAAAACATGAATCAAAAATTTCCGGATGTCTCCCCATCCAAAGGAAATCTTGTAAAAACAATTTTACAGAACCTTACGAAATCAACTAAAAAGACTTCCTCTACCATTCGGTGGGGGAAATCTTTTTTAATAGTTCAGCCTCTTCTGGCAGGAATACTACTTTTTTCCGGCTGTAATGATCCGGAAACTCTTCCGGTCGATGTACTTCCAAATGGCGATGAACTTCTAACTGTATTCTCCGATACTAGTACGATCATCAACCGGATTCTAGTTGAAGATTCTTTGCAAACCGATGAACTTTCTGCATCATTGCTTGGAAACATCAACGATGCAAATTTCGGTGTTACCACTGCTTCGATCTATACTCAAGTAAATCTTGCGGGCACACCAGCATTTGGTACAACGCCAATTGCAGATTCATTGGTACTCATCCTGGGATACGACGGATATTATGGTGATACAACAGAATCTCAGACGGTAAATGTTTATCATCTCACTTCTGATCTTTCGACCGATAGTACATATTATGCCTATTCATCATTTGCATATGACCCTACGCCGGTTGGCACGAAAACATTTTTACCCGCGCCATTAAGCAATGTTGTACTTGACTCCGATACAGCAAACAAAATGGCTCCGCATTTAAGAATTCGTCTGGACAACAGTCTGGCCGATTCAATCCTTGCCCAAAACGGAACCGTAAACCTGACCACTAATACACTTTGGCTGGCTTACTTTAAAGGATTAAAAATTGAGGCTACACCTACAGCAAGTCTTGGAAAAGGCTCGATTTCATACTTCAACTTTTTCAATTCTTCACTTACAATATATTTCCACAACGATACTGTTCCAAAGAAATACAACTTTTCTTTGTTAAATGCCAGGACAAACAACTTTACCCATGATTACACGGGGACTCCGGTTGAAACCTTATTAAATTCAGGTACAACTGATTCGCTCTGTTACGTTTCGGCAAATGGAGGTGTTAAAACCATGATTTCATTACCTTATTTGAAACATTTTGTCGACTCAGGCAGTATTGTAGTTAATAAAGCGGAGATAGTTGTAACACCTCAAGGAAATGTTCCGGCAAATTACCCAGTGCCTGCAAAATTACTATTGACAACACGGGCTGACAACGGAACAGTAATATTCCCGATTGATTATTATGAATCATCAGGATACTTTGGCGGTACTTACAACACCACTAACAACACGTACACATTCAATATTGCACGACAAATTCAGGGAATCCTGGATGGCACTTACAGCAGTTCTGATTTTTATATTGTTGTATCAGGTGCGGGTGTTTTATCGAACAGAGTGATACTTGGAAGTAGTACGAATCCGAATTATAAAATGAAGTTGAATCTTTATTACACCAAAATAAATTAATCACACACCATGTGCGGAATCGTAGCATACATAGGACACCGCGAAGCCTATCCCATCATCATTAAAGGATTACAAAGACTGGAATATCGTGGATACGATAGTGCCGGCGTTGCCATCCTTAATGGAGATCTAAAAGTTTATAAGAAAGCCGGAAAAGTAAGTGACTTACACGACTTCGTAAAAGGAAAAGACATTACCGGGAAGATCGGTATGGGTCATACTCGTTGGGCAACTCACGGAGAACCGAATGACAGAAATGCCCATCCGCATAATTCACAATCCGGGAAATTCGCTATCATTCACAATGGAATCATCGAAAATTATTCTTCCATCAAGGCAGAACTAATTAAACGTGGCCATACATTTAACAGTGATACGGATACAGAAGTACTTGTACACCTGATCGAAGATATCCACGAAAATGGAAATGTAAGTCTGGATGAAGCAGTACGTTTAGCATTAGGCGAAGTCATCGGAGCCTATGCCATCGTTGTCCTTTCAAAAGAAAATCCAAACGAATTGATTTGCGCTCGTAAAGGCAGTCCAATCGTACTTGGAGTAGGAAAAGCAAATGACGAATTCTTTGTCGCTTCCGATGCTACACCTATCATCGAATATACAAACAATGTCATTTATCTGAACGACGGCGAAGTTGCTTACATCAAAGATGGCAAGCTAACGGTTAAGACGATTGAAAATCAGGTAAAGACTCCATACATCCATGAACTGGAACTCAAATTAGAGCAGCTTGAAAAAGGCGGCTATGAGCACTTCATGTTGAAAGAGATCTACGAACAACCTCGTTCGATCTGGGACAGTATGCGTGGACGTATTGATGCCAAAAAAGGCTTCTTACGTATGGGTGGTGTTGCAGAATACGAGAACAAATTTGTGAATGCGAAACGTATCGTGATCATTGGTTGTGGTACTTCATGGCATGCCGGTTTGGTTGCTGAATATTTGATCGAAGATCTTGCACGTATCCCTGTAGAAGTTGAATATGCGTCTGAATTCCGTTACCGTAATCCGGTGATCTACGAAGATGATATCGTTATTCCGATTTCACAATCAGGTGAAACAGCAGATACTCTTGCAGCTATTGAACTTGCGAAATCAAAAGGCGCTACCATCTTCGGTGTATGTAACGTAGTAGGATCATCGATCCCTCGTGCTACACATGCCGGAGCATATACTCACGCTGGTCCTGAGATCGGTGTGGCGTCTACAAAAGCATTTACTGCACAGGTAACAGTTCTTACTTTGATCGCTCTTCAAATGGCGCGTTCAAGAGGAACCATTACTGATTCTCGTTTTCATCAGTTGCTGAATGAGCTGGAAGCCATTCCTGCGAAAGTTGAAAAGGCGCTTCAGTCAAATGATATGATCATGAAACTTGCCGCTAAATTCAAAGATGTATCAAACGCTTTGTACTTAGGTCGCGGTTATGGATTCCCTGTTGCCCTTGAAGGTGCATTGAAACTGAAAGAGATCTCTTACATCCACGCAGAAGGTTATCCGGCTGCCGAAATGAAACATGGTCCGATCGCTTTGATCGACGAAAATATGCCTGTAGTCGTGATTGCAACTAAAAATGAGACTTACGAAAAAGTAGTAAGTAACATCCAGGAAGTAAAAGCACGTAAAGGTATTGTGATCGCCATTATCACGGAAGGTGATGAGACAGTAAAAGGAATGGCAGATTATTGCATCGAAGTTCCGGAGACAGATGATATCCTTGTACCATTGATCTCTGTTATTCCATTGCAATTACTTTCTTATCATATCGCTGTGATGAGAGGATGTAATGTTGATCAACCACGGAATCTTGCCAAGTCGGTGACCGTAGAATAAATCTACTTCATACATAATTAAAGCCTGCCTGGATTCGTCTGAGCAGGCTTTTTTGTTGGTTTTAGTTTGAGGTCTTAGATGATGGTTTTGGGTCAAGTGTTAATTTGGGGTCTACAAATTGAATTACTAAGTTTAAAATGCGAAACTTTAATTTTTTTAAACACAAAGAACACAAGAAAAAAATAAGAGACACAAGAGTGCCCAAAGTAATGCCTTAACTCACCTTTGACCAAAAAATATATTGTCTGAAAAATACAGATTCACCACAGAATCTCGTACTATGATTTTACTTAACTTTACCCAAACAATAAAACTTCTATTAATCAGATATGAAATCAAAACTGTTTTTGGCAGCGACATGCCTGCTTTTTGCAAATGCTACTTCAGCATTGAATCCGTCAAAAGAATATGCGACAAAGCCGGATAAATACGGAATGACCTATAAAGAAGAAAAGGTACCAACAAAAGACGGCGCTTCTCTGAATGCATGGTTCTTTGAAACTGCAAAAAAAACCACCAATTGGGTGATCATCAGTGGTAGTGGCGACGGCAATATGGCTGACAACATTGAGATTGCAAGCCAGTTTCTTTCTGCGGGATGGAATGTTGCCATGTACGACTACCGTGGTTATGGAGCCAGCAGCGATTTCGCAATTGATCCTGAGACCTACATTTATCCGCAATTCATTGCTGACTTAAATGGTGTAGCAGATTATTTA
>Ga0138256_10007095_pt1 | contig 11836 bp, 10 predicted proteins | sample KNB2016incub_MG_FD_105486 | JGI IMG/M metagenome (GOLD analysis project Ga0138256, IMG submission 105486) | Active sludge microbial communities from wastewater in Klosterneuburg, Austria - KNB2014incub_MG | ecosystem: Engineered > WWTP > Activated sludge > Unclassified | place: Austria...
AACCGACCTCCAGAAGACACGCGGGCAAGATTTTCCTGACGCCTAAGAAACAATCTTCACTTGGCGTAGGGTGTGGCCACAGGCTGGAAACACGTCGCGAAGCCATTTTTCAGACACGCACAAACTATTGGAACGCAGATTCAAGAAGCCATTGAGTCCTAAATTGATGGAGTCGATCGCGCGTTCGAAAAATGGCTGGGACTGTCTTTCCAACTTGAATCGACTACGAAAATACCCGACGTTTCAGCGATTCGAACGGAAGGTTCTCGGTGGTCACTGAGGCCCACTTACGTCAAGACCATCGTTCGCCTATCGGGCCGCACCTGGACAGTTGGGAGGTTGGCCTTGACCCGGAATTTGGGTTTTAAGAAGCGATGGCTGTTTCGGCAATAATTTGTTTCGCAAATTCAGGCAAACAATTTGGCTCGGCGACGGTAACTCCCAAGGGATTCATTGATTCGTGGTAGTCCTGTTCCTCAGTTGTTTTTGCCACGCAAAACCTTGCGCAACAATTCTCGTGTGATAAAAAAAAACCGCAATTTCTAATTTTCAACAGCCTAGGTCTGACCCGCCGTCGTTCAACAAAAAATGCGGCCAGGGACAATTGTCCAAAGTCGACTGTCGCCGGCTCATTCTGGTCGCGACTCGCAATGTACGCGGTGGCCTTCGGGATTCAAGCGGAATTTCCACCGGCATGCATTGTCTAATCTATTCTGAGGGTAAGCCACTCTGATTGCGGCTGAAGGGAGCGTTAGAATAGAATGGACTTTTTCAACGGAGGACGTGCAATGCTGAAATCTGTTAAAGGTGTCTACCGAAATGGTCATATCGAACTACTCGAGCCACCACCGCACGGAGGCGATGGCCAGGTGATCGTGACCTTTCTGGATTCAAATTCGGTTCCACTTTCTGAACGCGGAATCGATGAAACGCAGGCGGCGGACCTGCGCCATCGGCTGGCCGCTTTCACCGAAGACTGGGATCGCCCGGAAATGGATTCCTACGATGCCCTTTAGTCGCGGCGATGTAGTGCTGGTGTTGTTCCCCAACTCCGACCTTCGCACGGCCAAGCGCCGTCCGGCGGTGGTCGTCCAGGCGGACGATCTTCAAACAGGGTTGGCCCAAACGATCGTCGCTATGATCAGCAGCAATATGGCGCGTGCAGGGCTTGCGTGCCGAGTCTCGGTCCATCACTCATCGCCTGAAGGCGGACAGATGGGGATACACAGCGACTCCGTGATTCTCACGGACAACCTTGCCACTGTTCTCGATGTGGAAATCGATAGGGTCATCGGCGTGTGTCCGGTCCTCCCCGCCATTGATGCTGCACTGCGAACAACTTTGGGATTGTAACTCCTTCGACGGTCGCAAGAATCTGCTGTCGCTGTACGGCGAGAACTGTCCGTCAGGTACGTCCCCATAATTCCAGCAACATCTACATTCCCGACATCGTATAAAAAAACCAGTGAATATTGCGTCTCCCGGAACGAATTCCGGGACCGCATGGCATGTACCGATTTTTGTTCACTGGCCTTTCACACGAATACCTTCGGCTTGAACCCCTGGCAAGTTGAACCTTTCACTTTGAAAACAACCCGATGACCGACCGTACTCGCATCATCCTCGAAGACCTCGGAGCGGTTCGAGAAAACCTGTTCACCGAAATCAATCTCTCTGCCAACTCAATCCGCGATATCATTCGTCGGGTGCTGGATATCTTTGACATTCCCGTGACCGACCTGAAAATCTTCCTCCGCCAGGACCGAGACGCCAGCGAGGCTCCGCAATGACTTCGGCTGAACTCGAACAACTCGTTCGTGATGCTCAGAGCGCCAACGGCGAGCTTGACCGGCTGGAGATCAAGTCAGCGAAAGGCGGCTTTCAGATTGTCCGAGTTGCGCTGATCGAAGAGGAGCGTAAGAAGCTGCGGTTGATGGCCTGAACGTAAAGAAGCCCGGCTTTTTGAAAAAGCCGGGCTTCTGATTTGCGCATGGGTAACGGCATCGCGTCTATTTGGGTGGCCCGGCGTTGGCACCTTCCTTGATGGCATAGAGTCGATTGCGGTTAGCAATGAACAGCGTATCATTGGCGACGATCGGGGTGGTGTAGACCGATGACCCCATATTCACTTCTCCCACCACTTCCATTTCGGGCGACAGTTTGAAAATCGAAATGTCGCCATCTTCATCGCCAATGTAGACGTGATCTTCAACAATCAGCGGAGACGCCCAGCTGGCGGCGAACATATCATAGGTCCAGTGCGGCTCGCCCGTCTTTGCGTTCAGACAGTGAAGCAGACCGCTGAAGTCCGCCAGGAACAGCAGGTCGTTCTTGATCGCAACGGTCCCGCAAGTGCGGTGCATCGTACTTTCAAAGCTTGATGGGTCGCTGCCTTTGTAGTGCCAGACAGCCGCTGAATTCGGGTTCTCACGCTCGAAGTCACCGTCTTTTTCAACCAGAGCCTGCAAGCGTTTTTGAGCGATTGGTTTCTTTGGATCTTTCGAGTTGTAGACGATGGTTGGACTCACATCGCCCCGTTTTGTGGGATCGATGCACCACAGATGGCCCTGCCCTTCTCCGTGTTCCGGGTCTTCGCCGACACCGATGTAAACCAGCCCGTCGTAGATGGCCGGAGTGGCAATCAGGTGATTTCGAGTGGCTCGACCGCCAAGCAGATAGATTGAGTCTTTCGGATTGCAGTCAAACTTCCACAACAATTCCGATTTCCCATCCTTGCCGGCAGCCGAGAAGCTGTAGAGATAACCATCTCCAGCTCCAAACAAAATCTGTTCAACTCCGTCAAAGACACCATAGGCCGGTGAGGACCATTGCCCGTGGAGAATGTTGCCACCTGGTGAATTGTCCGTCCACAGAACTTTGCCTGAGTTGCGATTGACACAAATGAAGCTTGGGGCGTCTACTTCAGGAATCGTAACATGACCTTCATCGACGCCGTTTGATGTATTCACGAATAACAGATCGCCAACGCACGTGACAGAGCAGCTGCACATATTGTGCTGCGAAACCTTCAGTTCGCTCATCATGTCCAGGATCCAGACGATGTCTGCGTCCGTCTTATCCTTGACGGTTTCTTCGACGTAGGGGCCGTCGTTTTCTCCGTCCAGAAAGCCTTTCGTGTCCAGACAGACAACCTGACCGCGACTGGTCACGTACCAAGCTCGTTCGCCTTCGACGTAAGGCGCACAGCAGATACCCTGATGCGGCCAGTCGTTGACGCGACCCGTGGACAGCTTCTGGTTGGAATGCTGCCACAGGAATTTACCGTCTCTTTCATCGAAGCAAAGCAGAACGCCAAGATCGACAGAGCTCGGGTATCGTTCGATGTAAGCGTTGCCGTTGTTCGTGCCGACATACACCTCACCGTTGGCGACCACGGGATTGCCATATGTTTCAGAACCCAGCGGCATGGACCAGAGGATATTTTTACCTGTCTCAACATTCCAGCTGATGGGGATATTTTTGCCTTCCGGAGTGTTGTTGCGCGAGTAGCTTCCGCCCCACTGCGGCCAGTCGCTTGCTTCGACTTTCATTTTCGCGATTTGTCCGGTGACAAACGCCGTCGGGTCTTCCGCAACAGTGATGCTGCCCGAAAACATCGCCATAAGTGCAAGGCTTAGCCCTGCCATGAATTGAGCCTTGACCTTCAGCATAATTATTTTCCTTTGGTGGATTTGTGTCATTTAAGACGAGATCTGCGAGGTTTTCGCGTCTGATAAGAAACGCCAAGCTCGTCTCGTTGTGGTGTGCGCCTTGAGTCTCATCGGATCACTTGTTGGGAGTGACCTGAACATTGTCGATGTAGAATTCCGCATTTGTCGCATTTCCAAACAGACCGGGGCTGCCGACAGTATTCGGAGTGGCATCGGTGGCTTCAACGGTCCATTCCTTCGGTTCCGGCTCTCCGCGTTCCCACACCTTGCCGCGCAACGTGACTTTTCCATCACTGTTTTCGCTCTGGAACTTGAGTGTGTACCAAGTATTCGCGGTCCATGCCTGTTCAACAGTTTTCGCAAATCGTAATTCCAGCCGCGGGGTCCATGACCGGATCTGGAGACTTTGAGAACCCTGCATGTCGAGAGTGTAACGTTGGTTGATGAGGCCCATATCGGGCAGACGACCGTTGCTTTCCGTGGCCTTGAAGTCGGCCTGCACCGTGTAGTCATGCAGATCCGGCCATCCCATCCATGACTGACTGCGGGTTCCCAGCGGAATGGTACTGATTTTTACGAGTCCGTTTTCACCATCGAGTGGTGCGGGCTTGTATCGATAGTTGACACCGATCCAAATCGGTGGGACTTTTCCGTCGGCGAAATCAAACTTCCACGGCAAAGCCGGGATCACGCGGATGCGGGCTGTCGCCGACATTTCTTCCTTTTTTGCGGTGAGCACAACGGCGGAAAATCCTGAAGCGGGAGCCGTGTAAATCAGGTCTTCGCTGACGGCCCCACCACCCTCGACCGAGATTACCGCATCGTTCACCAAACTCACGAATTCGCCGTTCTTGTTGAAACCCTTGACCTGCAGAGTTTCAGTCATACCTGGCTTGAGCAGCATTTCAACTGGAGTGAGCATGATCTGGGTGATCGTCTTGTCCTGACTCGCAGGAGCATGGCTGTTCGAGGCCTTTACAGTCTTTGGTGCCTTCACCGCTACCCCTGGTTTTCCAATGCAGTACAAGGCTTCGTTCGATGGCAGATAGATCCGACCGTTGGAAATGGCCGGGGAACCGAATACTTCCTCGCCCTGCGCAAGTCTTGTGTCACTCACAACATCGACACCGGTCTCGGATGGTTTCAGTACATAGAAGCGACCTGTGTTTTCCACGACGTAGATTTTGCCATCCGCCACGACCGGGCTACCGAACATAATTCGGCCAAGTTTTTTCTGACCGACCAGTTTGCCGGACTTCGCATCGACGGAAATCAGCGTTGCGCCATCTTCGATGAAGTAAACTCGAGCTCCTACTTTGACTGGTGAGCTTCGTCCGAGTGCTCGTTTCGGGATCTTCCACAATAACTGATCTTCCTTGATTTCACCTTCCACATTACCGTCGAAGGCGAAGACGGCCCCAAGGATCGTAGTATCGCTGGCGTTTTGTTCCGCATGCCCGGCGTAAACAATTCCCTGTTCATCGATCAGTGGACTGGAGTTCATGCCGCGCGTGGATGCCTGATACTTCCAGATCGTTTTTCCGGTTCGTGGCTGGAAGGCGTACATCGCACCATCGCCTGCTCCCACAACCATGGCTGCCTGTCCATTGAACGTCGTGAAGGCCGGAGTGCTGTAAGTCGTATCATTCGGGCGGAGACGAGTTGACTTGAACCATTGCGCCACGCCAGTCTTCTTGTCAAACGCGATGTAGCGGTGTGCTGGCATCGCGGTCTCACCCCAGCCAGTGATCACCCCGCTGATAATCACAAGGTCTTCAAAGACAACCGGGAAGTTGGTTCGTCCGCCGTAGGTCGAAAGCATCCCATATTCTTCGCTCATGGAATGTTCCCAGATGATTTTCCCTGATTTTCCATCAAGGCACTGGAAAACGCAGCCGAGACCCAGCACGAACACGGTGTCAGTTTCAGGATCACCCACGACGCTGGACCAGCCAACTCGTTCTGCCGGAGCGTCCGAAAGAAAGACGTTATGGATACTCTCCCAGATCAGTTCCCCACTTTTCGCATCCAGGCAGACTGTCTTTTCGCCTTCCTGAGTGGTCTCAGGAAAAGCGCGGCAAACGACGTACACTCGACCGTTCATCACGACTGGTGACGAGCGTGTCGCGTACTCTTCTTTCCGCCACAACAGGTTTTCACCTTTTGGCGACCACTGGTCAGGGAGGCCCGTTTCCGCAGACTGGCCGTCGTTGTGCAGGCCGCGCCAATTGGGCCAATCGTCGCCAGCGGCGAACTGACTCAAGGCGCAGAGAACTAAGATTGTCAGGAGCGACGTTTTCATGTTTTTCTTCCTCCGCAGACTTGCGGGTAATTCGGTGGATTAGCCAGTCTTCCAGATAGAATTCAGTCTTCCAGATAAAGTCACCACGATTCCTGCGTGAAAACAAATCGTGGTCTGAGTCAGTTCTCTTCCTCATCAAGCCAGTCACAACTGGCGTCTTCATGCGGTTCTCGAATTCGTTTCAGCAAAGCTGTCAGGTTACGTTGTTCTGTGCGATTCAGATGACCCAACTGCCGCTTGTGCATTGCCTGCACGGCCTGCATCATTTTATCCAGCAGGTCCAGTCCCTGCTTTGTAATGGCAATTTCAACCACACGCCGATTTTCACTGCGGCGCTCTCGGACAATCAACTGCCGCTGTTCAAGTCGATCCAGCATGCGTGTCGTGTCGGGGCTGCGTGAGATCAAACGCCTCCCCAGCGCCAGAGTCTGCATCGAAGTGGGATAAACTGAACGAAGCAAACGGAGCGCGTTGTATTGCTGCGCTGACAATTGAAATGTTCCAAACAGCTCTTCCTCCAGTGCCTTCAGGCAGTCATAAGTTCGCCACAGGTTCAGGAATGTTTCCTGTTCCGGTGAATCAAACCGTGGCTTGCGTGAGGTCGGAGGTGTGGGTGAGGTCGCCATGCTCAGAACATTACCGTTTTGACGACAATTGTCAAGACAATCGTTGATTACAAACTTTGCCAGGCGCATGAAAACAGCGGCATTGCTGCCGCTGTTTAATCTTCAGGTGAGCGACAAGAAGACCCAGTTTGGATCTCGTCTCTATCGCTTTCCATCAGCACAAGTTAACTAAGCTGCTGGAGCTGGTGCTGGTGCTGGTGCTGCTTCAACTGGAGGAGCTGGAGCTTCTTCGACGGCTGGAGCAGCTGCCGCTGGTGCTGCGGTCGCTGGAGTAACAACGCCGCATCCGCCCGCTCCGCAACCTGTGCTGCCACATGAGCTGCAAGAACTGGTCGAACCACATGAGTTGCAAGAACTCGTTGAACCGCAGGTGTTGCAAGAATTGCCGGTGCTGCATGAATTGCAGCTGTTGCATGAACCACAGTTTTGAACTGGGGCACAGCAGGTGTTGCACGACTGCGTGTGGCAGTTCTGTACATGGCAATGCTGCACGTGGCAATGCTGCACATGGCAATGCTGCACTTTGCATGGCTTGCAGCAATTGTGTCGAGCTTCAGCGGTGTTGGTCAGCATCATTGCAGCCAACGCGAACAGGATCCCAAGATTTCGCATCATTCTTTTCCTTCATAAATCAACATGCCGCACTAAACAATTGGCGGCTGTCCACGCAAAACTTCCCGAAACACGCTTTCAGGTTGCGAGAACCTCTTCAAACTCCGCAATACCCTATCTTTCCTGACAGGAACCTGTCAAACAACCAGCCCATTTTTTCACAGATGAACCGGCAAAGTTGTCAGGGCAACGAGATCCTCAGGAATCCGCTGGACTTCTCCGGCTCGATTTACACAAGCAATTATTGAGTCTCCTTCGGTTAAAACCACGGATTCCCGCATTAAGCAATAGTGATGCTCCAGCTTGGCAGGTGACGCGCGAGCAATCTCAGTTTTGAGGGACAGCACGTCGTCATACCGAGCTGGTCGACGGAATTTGACTTCAATTTTTGCCACCACAAAAAATATTCCCAGTTCTTCCAGGCGTCGATAGTTGCCTCCCTGAGCGCGAAATAATTCGGTTCGGCCAACTTCGAAGTAGTTGAGATAGTTTGAATGATGCAGGAAACCCATCGCGTCGGTTTCATTATAGCGAACGCGAATCTCGATCTGATGCTGGTGAATCATGGGAAGTGTCCGAACGCAAAATGTTTGTCGTGAAAGTGATTGTGACCCAAGATCAAAAGACGTCCGTCAGGGTTTCAGCCAGACATTTGATTTGCACCGGGTGACATGGTGAAATTCGAGTCGCGCCGAACGGTTCGGTAACTCTAACGAATGCGGACACTCTCGTGTACGCTCGCGCCGTTCAGGACTGCGGGTGAAGGGCATTTCATCATGCGGCAGGCTTCGCGCCGTGTCTTTGTTTATGGATCTTTGAAGCACGGTTATGCGCTGCATCGTCTGCTTCAGTCGCAGCAATTTCTGGGCGTCGCCGTGACTGCGCCGCAGTATCGACTCTTTGATCTCGGCGAGTACCCGGGACTTGTCGAGTGGCCTCAGGGGCTGCCAATTCATGGTGAAGTTTATGAAGTGGACCTGGATTGTCTCTGCCGACTGGATGCCGCTGAAGGCGTCGCGGAGTGTTTCTACGCCCGCCGCCCTGTGGCGTTGCAGTCGGGATTCATTAACATGAACGTGGATGCCTGGTTTTGGCTGCGGTCGGTGTCAGGACTGCGAGACTGCGGCATGAGCTGGCCAGGTTCAGAATCATCCCCGGTGAAATAATCGCGTCAGAAGCATTGGACCGGGAGGCATTCACGGCCTCGTGGCAGGCCGGGGCGACCGATTCCGATTTGCCACCAGCGAGTTTTGCGGCTTCTGATGCTCCTGATTCGGCCTTCGACTCTAAAGTTTCGAGCCGAGTGGCCTGGACTGCAAAAAATCCAGCATTTTTAGGATTTTTCTAAAAATGGAGTCCGATGCTGCTGCTGTTGTCTTGACCAACGTGGGCTGCAGCAGCTATGACTTCCCGATGATCGTCGCCAACTCGCGCTGATACCAGGCGAATTGAAGGACGAATTCAGACGACTCTGATCAGTTTCACGACGATGTTCCGGAAATGGATTCCGGACTCGGATCGAGTCACTCAAAACCGAATCATGGTCTGTGCCGGAAATGACCGACTCGAAGATCATGGATGATCGCTGGTCAGGACTGAAAAGTTCTGTCCAGTATTCCTGAAGGAGGATCCAAAAGTGTACAAGGCCATCGGACTCATTATATGCGCTTCGGTGATGGCCGTGTCGCTGTATTTGTTCAGCGGCGGCGATCCGTCACGAGCGCTGTCAGCCCGGACCGACTCCGAAAGCGGAGACGGTTACGGTGCTGTGGCGAGACGATTTCTTCAGGACGCGCGAGAGCAGGCGCAGAAAGGCAATCTTGCTGAAGCACGCCGCCTGGCGGGAACGGCGGCTTCGCTGTGTTCCGACTGGAGTGCATCTGAACAGTCACCGGACCAGTTCCTGAAGTCGCTCCATGCGAATGGTCAGGCGACCAATGACGACAACCTGTTTGCTCCGGCGGACCGTGCGGCGGACAGCCGGACAGATTCGATGGAAGTGAATCCCTTCGAGGAAGCAGTCACTGGCAGCGAAAGGACTAGTGCCGGTGCAGTTCCTGCCGGAGAACAGAACGCCGACGTTCCTGTCACCAGTGGTGAGTTGCTGAAGAAGAAGCAGGCTCAGCGGCTGGTGAAAGAGGCTCGACAGGCGTTGTCCAGTGGCGATATCGCTCTGGCCCGCTCCCGAGCGTTGCAGGCGCGTCAGCTAAATGCGTCGTGGGGTCTGTGGGACGACCGTCCGGAACACGTTCTCGCCGACATTGAAAAGAAAACAAAGACATCAACCTTTGTCGCTGGCGGACGATCGACACCAGTGACTCCGGAGCTTCGTTCCCGCGATACAGAGCACGACTATCAGCAGGCGACAGTATTGCTCAGCCGGGCTCGTCAGGCAATGGATGCGGGCAATCTCGCGGAGGCGCAGAAGCTTACCGATGAAGCCGCAACTTACGAAGTGGCTTACGGTATTTTCGAAGATAGTCCTGCCATTGTCAGCCGCGACATTACCCAGCTGTCCAGATCAGGTTCCGGGGCATTCGAAGCGTTCTCTTCAATGAACGCTGATGAATCGCCGGAGGCTGAAAAGGCTCGTCAGCTACTACGCGACGCTCGTGAAGCACTGAATCATGGTCGCCTCACGGAAGCACGTGACAAGGCGACGATGGCCTCGAATCTGAATGTGTCCTACAACGTCCTGGACGATCGTCCGGAGCTTGTGCTTCATGATGTTGACTCGGCAACGCGGGGTCAGGGCGGCGCGCAAATTCCTGATACAGCTCCTTCAAACCTAGCGCAAAATGACTCGTCCGCATCGTCCGATGCCCGTCGGCTGGTGGCCAATGCCCGAGGGGCGCTGGAGGCTGGCGATACCAAAACCGCGCAGGAGTTTGCCGTTCAGGCTCAGCAGCAGGATGCGGCCTTTGGTCTGCTGGAAGATCGACCGGAACTGGTGCTGGAAGAAGCGCACATGCTGGCTCAACGTCAAAAGGATGCCGACAACACGCAGGGACTGGCCCAACGAAATCCAGTGGACGTGACGCAGCCCGGCAAACAGGGCACCGACAATCCATTCGCGGCAACCCCATACGACAATTCCGAATTTGCCACGGCAGATTTTCCGGTCATCGCACCGGAACAGTTGTCGGCGGATCGATCCTATCGTCGTGGCGTCCAGTTGTATCGCAGCGGTGATCGCACCGGTGCCAAAATAGCCTTTACCGAAGCATGGCAAAAGGCGGGTGAACTGAGTGGTGTGCAGCGACGCCAGTTGCAGGACTTCCTGCAGGATCTTGCCACCACGCCTGCCGGAAAGGTTCAGCTTGCCTCGGCTCAACAGGAGTTTACCGGATCCGCTGATGCTGGTGATTCGCCGAAAAAATCAGCTGGTTCTACCGACGAGAGAGATCCTTTAACGGTGGCCTCAGAAGCGTCGGACGTGCGCTTTGATCGCCTGCGGACCGAAGTCATGAACAGCGTCTTCCGCGCTGAAAAGCTCAAGCAGGATAGTCCAGACGAAGCATTGCAGATTCTTGATAATACTCTGGCAACCGTTGAATCCGCTCCGCTTAACAAGGAGTCGCTGGAAACTCTGGCGGGCTATATTCGCCGCAGTCAGGATTCGATTCGAGCCTGGAAGCAACAGATGGCACCGAATCTGGCGCGCGAAGAACGGAACCGCAACGTTCTGGAAGACATTAAACGAGAGACGGAAATCAAGATCCGCATTGAACAGGAATTCGCCGAGCTTGTGGATCAGTACAACGAACTGCTGAAGGAAAAACGATTTGCCGAGGCAGAACTGGTGGCTAAGAAAGCAAGGGATCTGAATTCGGATTCCCCCGCTGCCACACTGATGGTCGAAAAGGCGAAAATGTATCGTCAAAACTATTTCAATCAGGATATTCGAGAACGCAAGGCGGACAGTTTTACGCGACAGCTGAATGATGTGGATCTCTCCTCCATCCTGCCAGCTGGTGAATACAATCTACCGGATGCCAAGTCGTGGAAGGATTTGACAGATCGCCGGAAAAAGTACGGTCGCCCGGATAATCGTGACCGAACGGACAGTGAACTGCAGATTGAAAAGAGTCTCGGCGAAAAGGTCTCGCTGCACTTCCATGATATGCCGCTGACGGAAGTCATTCGACACATCGCGACCGTGCATGGGATCAATATCGCCATGAAAACACGGTCCATAGAGACTGAGGGTCTGACAGCGACTCAGCCGGTTAGCATCGACGTGGATGGAATCACACTGCGAAGTGCGTTGAGTCTGCTGCTAGATCAGGCTGGCGGGCTGGTGTTTTCCATCGAGAACGAAACGCTGATGATCAGCAATCGTCTTGAGCAGGAGACGACCTACGAACTGGCAACATATCCAGTCGCGGATCTTGTCGTGCCGCTGAGTATGTCGGTCTCCAGCTCCTCGGATCTCCCGCAGCTGGGAAGTGATCGAAATGCTATGGGGACGGGTCTGTATCAGGTGGATGACCAATTGACAGTGGGCCTGAATGGATCACGCAGAGGTCGCGGGAACGACCGGCGAAATCCGGCAGTAGACGGAGTGGATTTTTCCGGTCTGATTGATCTGATCACCACCTCGGTGGAACCAGGGACTTGGGATA
>Ga0138256_10007096_pt1 | contig 11834 bp, 13 predicted proteins | sample KNB2016incub_MG_FD_105486 | JGI IMG/M metagenome (GOLD analysis project Ga0138256, IMG submission 105486) | Active sludge microbial communities from wastewater in Klosterneuburg, Austria - KNB2014incub_MG | ecosystem: Engineered > WWTP > Activated sludge > Unclassified | place: Austria...
AGGGCTTGCAGTTCGCGCCGCACGTCGCGGCAATCGCGGGCCATGAATGCCACGCCACCAGCGGCGCGGATGCGCTCCAGAAACACCACCTGGGACGGGCGCAGTCTGCCGGTCGGCCCCTTCACCTCGCAGCCCAGCAGCCGGCCGTCCCTCAGTTGCCCCAACACGTCAGGGCAGCCGGGCCAGCCGAACCGAACGAACCGGCCACCAATCCGCACGGCGCCGGAGTTCATCCGTTCGCACCAGGCCACGGCGGGATGCACTCGCAGGGCTTGCAGCACCTCCAGCAGCGCAGCGGCTTCCTTGCGGTCGAGGGTGCGCGGTTGCTGTTGCTCCAGGCCGAACAGGTCAACGGCCGCGCCTTCCCGCCCATCGTTCCCGTTTCTCCCGCCCCCTAAAGGGGGCGCGGGAAGTTCGGGAAAGTCTGGCGTTCCCGTTCGGGACGTTTCGGGAAGTTCGGGAAGGCTCACGGCAGCCATAGCCAGCCCTCCCGACAGGTCACAACACCCGAAGCGGTCAACCCGGTCAGTGCCTGCCGTACCCGCTCCTTCTGGCGCTTCGGTTCGCACGTAAGGCGCGGCGCGATGGCTTCCACAGCTGGTTCAAGTTGCACGCATGGGCGAACCGGCGGCGCACCGGCCCGGCCGAACGTCGCCGACTTGCGCAACAGCTCGCCCAGCGCATCAAGCACCACCTTCTGATTGCCACCCTTCGGCAGCCGGGAGCGGGTCACGTCCTGGGGCGACTCATCGGGCGCAATCACGCAGCTCGTGACGGTCTCGCCTTCGTCGTCTTCTCCCAGGTCCACCACGTCCAGGCGGAAGGGATGCCCGGCCCCGTCCTGCCCGTCCTTCGCCTTCGCCACCTTCCATTCCCTGCGGTCGCCCTCCCGGGTCACTTCCACGGCAGCATCAAGCGCAGCGAACAGCGACGAATGCCCACGCAGGCCCCGGGTCGCATCTTTGCCCGTGTGATGCACCACCAGCACCAGGCCACCGGTCAAGCGTTGCAGTTCCTTCGCGGCTTCAAGGATGCGGCCCATGTCGGCGGATGCGTTCTCATCGGCCTCTGGGGCGGCGCGATTCAGGGTATCGAGGATGACCACGGCACCAGCGCCAGCGGTCAGCACTGCGGCGGCCAAGTCTGCAACGTCTTGCGGGTCGGTCAGCTTGAAGGATTGCAGCACCAACCGCAGGCCAGCCGGCAGCCTGCGCCCCTTCGCTTCTTCCCACGCGGCCACCCGCACGCGAAAACCTGCCTCACCCTCCAGGGCGCAATACACCACGGGCGCCCGCTTCACCCGATAGCCGAACCACTCGGCACCGTCAGCAATGGCGGCGGCAGCGTCCAGAACAAGGAACGACTTCCCCGAACCGCTTGGGCCGTACACGCTTGCAAGCCCGTGCGCGGGCAGCACGCCACGCACGCACCAGGCCAGCTGCGGCAGCGCGTGAAGGTCGGCCGAACCCAGCAGCCGGAACCGTTGCGCCGGAACCTTCGGCGCCAGTAGCAGCGCCTCCAGTGCGTCGAACCCGTCACGCTGGGCCAGGTCGTTTGCATCGGCGTTCGCCGGCCAGCCGTCAGGCATGGTCACGAACTGCGCTGCCACCTCGCGGGCGATGGTCTCCGCTTCGGCTTCCTTGCCCACGTCAGGCACCAGCACCAGCCGGGCCGACGGGTCGCGCTGGCGCAGCTCGGCGGCCACGCTCCGCACGCGGCCCCATCCGAAGCACACCACGGCAGCGGCGCCGGTCGCTTTCCAACAGGCCCACGCTTGCCCGATGCCCTCGCAGAGATAGACGGCGCCAGCGGTCGGCAAGTCGCCCACGATGAACACGCCGGCCACCGGGGCGCCGGGCAGGTTCAGCTTTTTGCCAGCACCGGGCGGCGGGATGAACTGCAACGATGCCGGTTCGCCACCATCCAGCGGCAGCACCGGCACCACCAGCCAGCCGGCCACCGATGCGTCAGCGATGCGCAGCGAGTCACCCGCAGGCACCACGCGCAGCCCTTCGGCCGTGCCTTGCTTGGCTTCGATGTAGGCATGCGATGCGGCGGCCGGTTCGCAGCGCTGCCACACCTCGGCGGCACCCATGCCAGGGCGCGGCGCCTTCGTGCGCTCTGCGGGCCTTCCTGGGGCCTTGGCATACCTTGCGCGGTCGCGCTTGTTTCCGGGGCTCCAGCCAGCTTGCGCGGCCATCTTGAACAGCGTTCCCGGGCCAAGCCCTTTGCCATTCTTGAAGCTGCGCCAGGTGTCGCGGGCCGCTCGGGCGTCATAGTTGCCGCCTCCAGCGCTCCAGGCGTCGAACTCATCGAACGGCAGTCCGGCAGCGTGGGCGGCCATGCCGGCGCGCACCCATTCATCGCGGGGAAGGTCGGGCGGGATGGCGTGCAGTGCATCGCGTGCGCGGTCGAGGTCAGCCAGCATCGGCAGCCCCCCAGCGAATCAGCAGCGACAGCACGGCCACCGCGAACGGCGCCAGCACCAGGGCGCAAGGCCACCACGCGGCCAGCAGCACAGAAAGCCGGGTCATGCTTCACCCCCGGTCAGCCATGCATCGTCATGCCCGAAGTCATCCCCGGCCGGCGCTTGGCCCGGTGCTTGGGGTCGCGCTGCCGCCTGCCCGCTGGCCTCGCGCTTCTTCTTCAGCCCGTACACCGTCAGCACCTGCGCGGCCACCATGTCAACGCTCGGGCGGGCGTTGCCTTCGCGGTCGGTCCAGGCTCCAGGCTTGAGCGTGCCGGCCAGCGCCAGCGAGTCCCCAGCGTCCAGCGCGAGCAGCGCGGCGCACGCCGTCTCACCGAAGGCGATGACGTTGACGAACAGCGAATCACCGTCACCCGCAGCGGTCCGGGCCTTGGCCGTCACGAACGGGCGGCCCGTCTTGCTGGTGCGTTGCTCTGCGCGCTGGTGCAGCTTTCCGAGAATCAGGGCTTCGATGCTCATTGCACGGCCCCCGTCATCGTCGCCAGCGCCTGCGCCGCGTACTTCGCGGGCAGCTTGTATAGGGCGATGGTGCGGCCCGGGTGTTCCTCGCTCGGCGCCGGGATTTCGAGGGTGTCGATAGGCCAGCCCAGCGCCCGCAGTTGGAACACCACGGCAGCAAGGCGCCACGAACCGCAGCCCTCCAGAAAGTCGGGATGGTCGAACACTCGCCCGTCAAGAAACATCTTCAGCGCGCGGTCGGCCAGGCTGTTGCGCTTGGGCCAGGCGGGGCAGAATGGCGGCGGGTCGATGAACGACAGTTGCTCACCCAAGGCCCCGGCAGCCGGCAAGTTGTGCGGGGCCTTCTTCATGCCGTCACCCCCAGCAGGCGGCGGATTTCAGCGGTCGGCCATGCCAGCCGGCCATTCACGCGCAGGGGACGCAGCGGCCCGTTTTCCTTGCACGCCCACACCCGCAGCGTCTGGGGCTCGCGGCTCAGGTGATAGGCGGCGGTCTCGGTATCGACTGCCGCGCGGGTCTCGCGGTCAAGCGGGGGAAAGGCGAAGGCGCCGGCCGGGCCTCCGGTGCTTTGATGCGTTGCGTTTGCCATGCTTGCCCCGTGGGGTGCGTTGAACATGGTTCCGCATCATTTGCACCCGGCACCTTGCGGCAGCTATCCGGGAAGGAACTCGGCAGAGTCTCGGCAGCAATCCGGCAGGCTCAGCCCCTCATGCGATGAATCGTGCCCGTCATGCCGGCCAGCCCGGGGCCAACGTCCTGCACCTTTGCCCGTGCGCGCGCCCATTCAACCGCGCTGCCTTCCCACCACCACCCAACAGCGGCGCCATCCTTCGCGGCCTCGCTCAGCCCATTCGTTGCAGCGTCCTTCAGGTCGCGTTCGATGGTCGGCCAGCGGCGCACGTTGTCTGCAATCAGCGCCGCGCGCTTCACCCGCCTGCCACGGTCGGGTGCGGGTCCTTGCGTCACGGTAGCCCGCACGGTCGGTGCCGGCAGGCCGGCGCCTTCCACCCTCGGAAACCCATAGCCCACCGAAGCGCGCAACCAGGCGTCAAGCTCGCTCACCTCCACCGTGTCCCAGAAGTCTCGGACGGTCTCTCCCATCTCCAGGGAGAAGCGGCTCCCGCCCTGGTGAATCGGCAGCTCGCCCTTTGAGTGCGCCAATCGGAAGCGCTTCACGGTCTCCCTTGGGTCGAGTCCCGGGCGGCTATCCGCCAGCACCTGCGCGGCTTCGTTCAGCGTGAAATGGCCCTCAGCCTGCCGCGCCATCGTGTCCCAAATCGACTCACGGTAGTCGGCCGCGTTCGTGATGCCGCTTCCGCGCTGGCGTGCGATGTTGTGTTCGTAGGAAACCCGGGCATCGTCGGGCAGCGCCAGCAGTGCGGCCGGCACTTCCAACGGTCGCGCGCTGGTGACGAAGTGCGGCATCTCCACAACCTGCATTGCCAGTCGCTCCGCGAATGCCTTCAAGCCTTCGCGCGTCAACACAATGTGCTCCAAGTTCACCATGCCAGCCGGCGCAGGCACCAGCGTTCCAGCCATCCGGGCTTGAATCTCGCCCCCCGCAATGGCGGCCCTCAACAGCTTGCGATGTTCCTCGGCGGCGATGGCCCACGCTAACCGCTCCGCATGGTGCGGGTCCCTGGGCGGAATCAGCCCGGCCCACCAGCCGCGCGACTCCGCGTCATGGTTGAACGCTTCGAGGTATTCACCCCATTGCCGATACCGCAGCTCATCGGTCAATTCGTGCAGCCCCGCCGCCTTGCACTTGCTGGCGAACTGCGACAGCTCGCGGCCATTCAGCTTACGTCCCGCAGCGCGGTTCTTGAGGTCGGCGGATGTGAAGCGGCGAAGCTCGGCCTTTGTCACCACCGGGTCGGGCTCAGGCTCGAATCGATACAAGGCACTCGCAGTCAGGTGCGGCACCTCTTCGGCAGGCCATACGGTTTGCCCTGCGAGAACGTGAATCGTTGCGACGTAATCGGCCACTGCATCCCCCGATGCACCCCGATTGAAAGATGCCCCAGCGGGCCGCTTCGGGGGGTCGCGGCGTTCGGTTCGGATTGCGGCCGGGCCTAGCTGGGGCGGATGACAGTCTAGGCGGACGGCATGCCGAGTAGGCGCCGCTTGAACGCTTGGAACTGCGTGTCCTGGTGCGCCTTCCAATACCGATTGAACATGCGCCCTCCTTCTGGGCCACGGCGCCAAAGCTCGTGTTTCAGCGCCTGCTGCTTTTCGTAGAGGATGGCGCCACCGTTGCCCCGGCCCTCGCAGTACCGCATCAGGTGCCAGTTATCGACGCCTACCCATGAGCGGCCACGGGTGCCGCCAGGCAGTGGCTTTCGCTGAATGGCGCAGTCAATGCCGTTGTGAGTGAAGCTCTTTCGTTCGGTTCGCTTCGGCCACTCGAACCCGGCTGGAATCAGTCCTGCCTCGGTCAGTTGCGCAGCCGTTCCCAGCCACGAATCGTGCTGCCTCGCGTACAGCGTGATGCTCAGTTCGCCCGCTGTGAGGTTCGGGGACGGGGTGTGATACTTTGTAGCAGCCATGCGGGCACCTCCAATGTGCTTGCTTGGTTAGGGGTCGGTCGGTGTTCGTCGCACCTTCCGGCCCCGTCTGTTTCCGGCATCCGGCCGGCGCGGTCCTGAGACTGTCAGGCAGCAGAAACTACCTTCAAGCCAGAAGCGGGCGCAGCCTTCGCGTCGAACCGCACCCCGGCCTGTTCAAGAACCCACGCTTCGATGCGCTCGTGATGCACGCGCAGTAGGTCCAACGGGCGGCGCTTGTAATGCTTCTCAGCGGTCGCGCTGGGCTTGTGCCCTTGAATCTGCGCCACCACGCCGGCCGGCACCTCCAGCCATTCAGTCAGGCTGGCGAAGCTCCGGCGCAGGCCATGCAAGGTCAGCCCGTCGAGGTTCACAACCATGCAGGCGCGGCGGTGCGCTTCGTCCGGGTCCATCAACCGGCCGGACTTGCTCACCTGGGCCGCGTCTCCGACAGGCGCCGCAGTGCCCCGGGCCGCGTGATAGCGCTCGCGGCGCTTGATGTGCTTCGGGTCGAGGCTGATAGCGCGGGCGCTTGAGAACACCCATTCATTGCGGCGCGGCAGCGCAGCTAGCAGGCTCCAGACATAGGGCGTCAACGGGATTTGCCGTTCGCCTTCCACCTTGTCCCGAATGGTCAGGCTCATCCATTGCGTGTTCACGTCTTCCCAGCGCAGCGCCAGCACTTCGCCGGGCCGGGCACCGGTCAGCAGCAGCGTTTGCACATAGGCAGCCGTCACAGCGTTCGGGATGCCGATGACGGCGCCAAACCATGCCGACAGTTGCCCGCGCTCTAGAACATCGTCCTTGGGCTTCGCCTTGCCGGCAGCCTCGCGGGCCTTCTTCGCGCTGGCGGCGGCTGGTTCCACCATGTCGGACAGGTCAGACTCGGCAGCGGCCCAGCGCAGGAACGCTTTCAGCAGGCGAAGCGCCAGCCGCACACGCGCCGGGCGGGTCTTGGCTTCTTCGATGGCCCACGCTTCCACGGCCTTTGCGTCGAGGTCCACCAGCCGCATTGCCATGATGGGCGCCAGCGGGCCGGGCTTGGTCGCCACGCCAGCCAGCCGCTTGCGAGCCTTGCCGCCTTCGTCGGTCATGTTCAGATGGTCGGCATAGTTGCGCTCACCCCAATGCGGGCGGCGCTCGGCGATGTAGCGCGCCCATGCTGTGCCCACGGTCAGCGCCCGTGCGGCTTGCGCTTGTGCTTCGGCTTCGGCCCTTGCTTGGGCTTCAAGCCGGGCCAGCTCGGCGGCTTCGGCCCGCTGGCGCTCAAGGTCGCGCGGGTCGGTCTTCTGGTCCACCAGCACCCGCAGGCGGTTTGCCTCAGCGCGTGCGGCTTCGATGGTCCAAGCGTCCGGGTTGCCGATGGTCTGTCGCAGCGTCTTGCCGTTCACCTTCGACTCGAACACATAGGACTTGGCTCCGGCAGCGGTCACGCGCACCCGTAGGCCCTTCGTGACGGCATCGCGCAGGAACGCTTGTTCCTTGCCTTCCGGGCAGCGCAGGGCGGCAATCAGGCCAGCCGTCAGCGCGTGCGGCTGTGCCAGGTCAATCGGTGCGTCTGCCTTGCGTCTTGCCATCGCTCACCCCGTCATGTAGCCACCATGTAGCCAGTTGCCCGGCATTTTGGTGAATCCTCATCAACGCGCTGGCTGTATGCTTCGCCAGCAGTGAGCGCCTAACGTGTTGATTTACATAGATTATATGCATGGCATTCAACGCATGCAAACACTTTCACGACAGGACTGTTAATCCGTAGGTCCCTGGTTCGAGCCCAGGTCGGGGAGCCAACCTCTTGATTTGACGGGCCTTTCAGGGCTCCGCGTGTCGTCCGCCGGTTTCGGCGGGTCTAACCTCACAAGGAGCGAGAAATGGCGAATCGTCTTAAGTCCGTCGGTGGCGGCGCAGCGTCTGACAGCGCGGCGCAAACCGAACAAGAAACCTCCCCGCTGGCGCGCGGAGGCATCAGCCCGCGCGAGTTCGAGGCCGAGCGCGCCGGCGTCGTCGACAGCGACATTCCGACCCTCCTGATGCACGCCGGCGAAGCGCTGGTATACGCGCGCGACAGGATCGACACCCACGAAACGCTCGCGCGCCTGGCGTTGGCGGGTTTGCCGAAGAAGCTCCCGGACGAGCTCGACATCAGTCCGTCCGTGCTCGCGGGGTTGGACGACGCGCGCGCGTTGCTGCGGCTGCTGCGCAGCGACATCGAGGACGCCTATGCGCAGTTCTTCCAGCTCGGCGCGATCGTCGAGGAGATGGCCGCGCGCCTGCAGGCCACCAAGGGGGCGCAATGAACGCGCCGGCACTGCCTACCCTGCCGCTGCGCAAGGGCGACATCGCGGTGAGCGCGCTCGTCGACCTCTACATGGCCCACTACGCCGGGCGCGACAGCTCGCGCGTGCAGCGCCTGTCCTGGTGGGTCGCGCAGATCGGCGCGATGCAGCTGCAGGACGTCTCGGACGACCAGGTGCATGCCGTGCTCGAGGCGCTGGCCAGGCGGCCGGCGCGCTACTGGGCCGGCCGTGACGCGGACGGCGCGGCGATCTTCAAGGCCAAGCGCCCGGCGATCTCGCCGGCGACCGTCAACCGCTATCACGCCAGCATCGCGGCGGTCTTCACCTGGTCGATCAAGCAGCGCATCGCGCCGAAGGGCTGGATTCATCCGTGCCGTACGGTCGAGCGTCGACCCGAGAGCAGCGGCAGCACGCGCTTTCTCGACGCCGACGAGCGCGCGCGGCTGCTGCAGGCCTGCCGCGCCTCACCCTGGCCGCGGCTCTACCTGCTCGTGCTGCTCGCGCTGACGACTGGCGCACGCAGGGGCGAGCTGCTCGGACTGCGCTGGTGCGACGTCGACCTCGAGCACGCCGTCGCCCACGTCGGGCGCACGAAGAACGGCGACCCCAAGACGCTGCCGCTCGTGCCGGCCGTGCTCGACGAGCTTCGGCGCTTCAAGGCGGCGCCGGCGTCGCTCGTGTTCCAGGCGCCGGGACGCCCCGACCAGCGATTCCGCTTCGAGGAGCGATGGAAGGAGGCCATGCGCGCAGCCAAGGTGCGCGGCTTTCGCTTCCACGACTTGCGCCACACCTGCGCGTCGATGCTCGCTCAGAACGGCGCGACGCTGCTCGAGATCGGCGACGTGCTCGGCCATCGTCAGCTGCAGATGACCAAGCGCTATTCGCACCTGGCCACGGGCCACAAGGCGGCGCTGGTCAACCGGGTGTTGGGGGACCTGCGATGAAGGACGAAGCACCACGCGCGCAGCGAGAGAAGCCCGAGTTCGGCGTCCCCGGTGGAACGGTCAACCCGAACTTCGTTCCGCCCGACGAGCAGCGCTATCTGCTCACGATGCTCGTCGATGACGCCAAGGTGCCGCGGCCGAAGGCCTCGGAGTTCCTCGCCGCCTGCGTGAGGCTCGCGCAGTTCGCGCTGACCGGCGATCGCGACACCACGTTCGATAAGGAGCGCCGGCAGGCCGACCAGGTGGCGACGCGCGCCGGCGCGATGCTCGACACGCTGGCGGGCCTTGGCGGGGCGACGTGCGACTCGATCGACGCCTGCGCAAGTGGCGACGGCAGCTTGTTGTCGCGCACCTGGGATGCTATCGCGGAGCTCGAGCATGCCGCGCAGGAGGCCGTCGAGCTCGTGCGCGTCGATCCTCGCAATCGGCGAGCCGAGGCGGTCGCACACGGCCTGGTGCGCCTGATCGTGCGGGCGCACGTCGGGCACTTCGGCAAGCTGCCGCCGGCCGCGCAGCAAGGGTGGTTCGTTGCCTTCGTTCAGCACCTGGGCAAGTGCCTGGGCGTCGAATGCGGACCTCGAATCGTCCGCGCCGCCATCGCCGAGGCGAAGCCAGATGCGCTGCGAGGCCCGCGCGCCGGCGCAGCGTAATACCTCCGGACGCATCGCCGCGCGTCCAATCACGTTGCCCCAACGGTTCACGCCGAAGGGGTGAGCCCTGTCAGGGGCCCGCCAAGTCAAGAGGGCAACGTGATGACCGAAACCATTGATGCGCTCGTGCCACTGCAGCAGTACCAGCAGGGCCGGGCGCACCTTCTTCCATCCATGGAAAGCGCGCGCTGGTACGTCCGCCAGCACCGCGCAGAGCTGATCGACGCCGGCGCCACGCTGATGGTCGCCGGGCGCCTCATGGTCGCTCCGGCCGCCTTCGATGCGTTCGTCCTCGAGCAGGGCAAGCGCGATGCGGTGGCCAGGGCGCGTGACGGAAGGAGTCGATGAGTCGCGCGACATCGCAGACGTCTGGACGGCTGCGGCGATGAAGCCCGAGATCTTCCCCACCCTCGCGCCGGCCGTCCAGATCGAGGGCGACGGCGACCTGGCGCGCGTTTGCGACGACGTCGAGCAGCGCCTCTCGGGCCTCGGGGACGCAAACGTCTACGCGCGCGCCGGCATGCTCGTGCGTGTGATCGAGGACGGCACCGCGCGCGCCGGCATCAAGCGCGACCCGTCTGCGCCGCGCATCGTGCCCTATGACGAGCTCGCGCTCGCCGACCTCATCACGCGGCGCCTCGAGATCTACCGGCGCAACCGCAAGACGATGGAGCTGCAGCGCGTCGACTGTCCTCGCATCGTCGCGCAGACACTGCTGGCTCGCCGCGAGTGGGAGTTCGCGCCGCTGGAGGGCGTCGTCGAGCATCCCATCATGCTCGCCGATGGCCAGGTGCTCTGGCAGAGCGGATACCACGCTGAGACAGGCCTGCTGCTGCAGCTGCCGCTGCACGCATTCCAAGCCCCGTACGAAACGCCATCCCGCGAGGACGCGGACAAAGCGCTCGAGCTGCTGCGCGAGCTGATCAGCGGGTTCGACTTCTCGGAGCCGCTCGACGAAAGCGTCGCGCTGGCGTACCTCCTCACGCCATTCGTGCGGCCGATACTCCCCACAGCGCCCGCCTTCGCGTTCGACGCGCACACGGCCGGCAGCGGCAAGTCGACGCTGGTGCGCACGGGCTCGATCATCGCCACGGGGCGGGACCCCGCATTCATCGTGCTCCAGGCCGACGACCCGCACGAGATGCGCAAGCTGCTGTTCGCTGCGTTCCTCGAGGGCGACTCGCAGATTGCGATCGACAACGTCGACGGGCCCGTCGGCGGCGCCGACCTGGCCGTGATCCTCACCTCGCCTGTCTACCGCGGACGCGTGCTCGGCCAGTCAGTCAACGCCAGCGTGCCGACGCGAGCGACGATCAGTCTCAACGGGAACAACCTGCAGATCGTCGGCGACCTCACGCGGCGCGTGCTCGTGTCCCGTCTCGACCCGATGTCGGACCGGCCTGCCGAGCGCGAGTTCGAGTTCGATCCGATCGCCGAGGCGCGCGAGGCGCGCAGCGACTACGTGCTCGCCGTGCTGACGATCCTTTCCGCGTACGTCTGTAGCGGAGCACGCGTCGCGGTGCGCCCTTTCGGCAGCTTCGAAGAATGGTCGCGCCTGGTGCGCGAGCCGCTCGTGTGGCTGGGCCTGCCAGATCCAGTTGATTCGCTGCGCGTGCTCGAGGAGGCAGACCCCGAGCGGACGCAGCTGCGCTCGATGCTGATGGCCGTGCATGGCGCCGTCGCGTCGCGCCAGTTCAAGGTTGCCGAGCTACTGCAGTCTGCGCGAGTCAAGCACCAGGCCGGCTGGATCGACGAGGACTCGCCCATCGAAGCGGGCAGGCAGGCGCTCGAGGAGGCGCTGCAGGCTGTGTGCGAGCGCAATGGCGAGCTCAACGCGCGTGCGCTCGGCAAGTGGTTGAGGCGCATGAACGGCCGGATCGAACAGGGCCTGCGTTTCGTGCAAGTGCGTCAGACGTCAGTGGCAGTGATCTGGCGAGTCGAGTCCGTTGAATAAGGTTAGGAAGCTTATGAAGGTTTCTCCTGTAGTCAGCATAGCGATATGGTGCGCTGCGACATATGCATTAGGGAGGCACGGCACAAACCGTGGAAACCTCGGAAACCTTATGCCGTGGTTGAGGTGGTGGGGGGGTCGAATCTCTTCAGCCCTCATCGCTGGGACCGAGCCCCCGCCACTTTTTTGCACGCGCGAGTTGCGGGGTGGGGGGGGGTTCTGTGAGTGCCGGCCATGCACTCGACGTGCAGGCGCTGAGGCTCATCGAACATGACCTGGCGACGCTGCTCCGAGGTGAAACGCTGTCGGTCGATGACGAGCTGGCGCTGCTGAACGCGCTCGAATCCGCCGTCGCATCGAAGCCGCTGCAGTTCCTGGTCGGGAAGGGGCCGACCGGCAGACTGCGCCCGTCCCAGGTGGTGTTTCTGGAGCGCATCCGCGCCGCTGGTGGCGTGGCATTCATGGCCCGCGATTGCCGCGACGTGCGGCGCGAACTGCAAGCCCT
>Ga0138256_10007097_pt1 | contig 11834 bp, 10 predicted proteins | sample KNB2016incub_MG_FD_105486 | JGI IMG/M metagenome (GOLD analysis project Ga0138256, IMG submission 105486) | Active sludge microbial communities from wastewater in Klosterneuburg, Austria - KNB2014incub_MG | ecosystem: Engineered > WWTP > Activated sludge > Unclassified | place: Austria...
ACACGAGCACTCCCGGAAATAGTGCGTGCACTGCATCCGTCAGCTGGCGCAAAAATGCAACCGCTTCGAGGTTCTCGCGACCCCCCGATTCATTCGGCACCCATTCGTTCGCGTGTTTGGCGCCGTAATCCAAATACAGCATCAATGCAACGACATCCACTCACAATCCATCAGCGTGAAATGATTCGATCCAATGAAGAACGCTCGCAATCAAGAAATTTCGTACGGCTGGTTTGCCGTAGTCGAACACGAACGTCTTCCATTCACGATGTTCCCCACGGCGCGGGTCACCGTGCTCGTAGAGCGGCGTTCCGTCGAATCGTCCGAGCGCAAAAGAATCTTTCGGGAAATGTGCCGGAGTCCAATCCAAAATCACGCCAATTCCTCGCGCGTGAAAACGATCCACCAAAGCCCGCAAATCGTCTGGTTCGCCAAACCGTGACGTCGGCGCAAAATACCCCGTCACCTGATACCCCCACGATCCATCGAACGGATGCTCCATCACCGGCAGAAACTCCACGTGGGAAAATCCCAATGCCTCCACATGATCCACGAGCCCCCCACATAGTTCGCGATACGTCGACCAATCGTTCGTCTTGTCCCCTCGCCGCACACGTCGAAACGAACCAATATGCACCTCGTAAATGCTCATCGGATGCGACGCGGCGTTTTCCCGAGGACGCTCGTCGAGCCATTCTTGATCCGCGAACGGATGGTTTTGCGCGGCCACCCGCGATGCGTGACTCGGACGCACCTCCGCCGCAAAAGCCACAGGATCGCTCTTCAACAGCACGATGCCTTCCGATGTTTTGATCTCGAACTTGTACGTCGCTCCTTCGGACACGTCGGGCGCAAAGATCTCCCAAACCCCGTACTTCGTCCTCCTCATCGCGTGCCTTCGCCCGTCCCACTTGTTGAAATCCCCCACGACACTCACGCGTCGCGCCGACGGAGCCCACACGGCAAACACCGTTCCACGCACGCCTTCACGCTGTGTCACATGCGCTCCGAGCCGTTTGGCGAGCGTTCGGTACGCCCCTGCCGCCCCCGGGTCAAACTCGTCATCGAGCGATGGGACAAACGCGTACGGATCGCGCGTCACCATCACGCCTCGCGAACTACGCGCTTCGACGCGGTACGGAAACGGTCGTTCCATACCGACAAACTTCGCAGAAAACACGCCGCCCGGATGCGATCGACCCATCACCCGAGGCCCGTGTCGACCATCTTCCGGCCGCAGAACCACCTGCTGTGCGTCCGGGCGAAACACACGCACCACGAGGTCCAAACCCTCCACATGGGGACCCAGGATCGCGTGAGGATCGGGATGATCGACCCGGACGATACGCTCGAAATCTGCGCCGTGCACGACTGACCTTTGCCGACGCACACGGTATCGTGAAACCATCACCAGCGCGAGCGAAGCGGACGGACACGCGCATCACCGAGCACACATCGACGCGATCCTTGCTTTCTCGATTGAACGTTTTGCCCGCCGCGAGTACCCTTCACCGCTCGAAACAGGACCATCCCGCGACGCACGCGCAGAGTCCGCTCGCCGTGATCACGAGATCAGCCGACACGGAGGAACACGACATGGGCCAAGTGGTGACAAACCGAGGAAACGGAAGCGGCGCGCTCGCGAGCGCTGGTTCCAACGGACAAACGCCCACTCGGATTCGGAGTTATGCACCGGCAACGGGGGAACTCATCGGAGAAGCGAAGGTGTGGTCGGCTGATGAGGTGAAGGAAGCCGTCACCAAAGCGCGACGCGCACAGGAATCATGGGGCGCGCTGCCGGCCGCGGCACGAGCTGAACGCATCTTGCGCTTCCGCGACGCGTTCGTCGATCGCGCAGACGAGGTCATCGATTTGATCGTGCGCGAATGCGGCAAACCCCGGCACGAGGCACTGCTCCACGAAGTGCTCATTGCTGCTGATTTGGCCACGTATTTCGCGAAAGCCGCCCCCCGCGTGCTCGCGCCGCACGAAGTCGACTTGCACCTTTTGAAGCACCGGCGCTCCTTCGTTCATTACCGTCCACGTGGCGTCGTCGCCGTCATTTCGCCTTGGAACTTCCCGTTTCAACTTCCACTACGCGATGCGATCGTCGCGCTGCTCGCGGGCAACGCCGTCATCATCAAACCAAGCGAAGTCACGCCGCTGATTGCTCTCAAAGCCAAGGAGATCTGGGATACGGCGGGTTTGCCCGAGGATCTCTTGCAGGTGTGCACCGGCTTCGGTCCCACAGGCGCCGCGTTGATCGACGCGATGCCCGACTTCGTCGTGCTGACGGGCAGCGTATCCACGGGACGCCGCGTCGCTGCTGCCTGCGGCGAACGCCTCATTCCGTGCGTGATGGAGCTTGGCGGAAAAGCGCCGCTCATCGCGTGTTCTGACGCCAGCATCGAACGCACCGCTCGGTCCATCGTCTACGGCGGCTTCGCAAACTCGGGCCAAGTCTGCATCTCGGTCGAACGCGTCTACGCGCACGCCGATGTGCACGATGCGCTCGTCGAACGAATCGTTACGCTCACGAACGAACTGCGCCAAGGCGACCCGAGTCGAGATTTCGTCGACGTGGGTGCCATCATCTTTCCGCACCAGATTGACGTCGCGGAAAAACACATCGCAGACGCCCTTGCAAAGGGCGCATTGGTGCGCACCGGGGGCAAACGAAAAGAAGGTCCCGGACAATTTTTCGAGCCCACCGTGATCACGGGCTGCAATCATTCGATGACCGTCATGACCGAAGAAATCTTCGGCCCCATCGTTCCCATCATGCGCGTATCGAGCGAAGAGGAAGCCTTGCAACTCGCCAACGATTCGCACCTCGGACTGAATGCCTACGTGTTTTCCACCGATCGCCACAAGGCGCAACGGCTCGCCGAACGAATCGAGGCGGGCGGCGTGCTCGTCAACGACGTTTTGACCAACGGTGGAACACCCGATGCGCCGTTTGGCGGAATCAAAGCGAGCGGATTTGGTCGCACGATGGGAGAAGAGAGCCTACGGGATATGTGCTACGTCAAGCACATCAGCGTCGATCGCGTTGCCATGGGCGACAAGGACCCGCTGCAATACCCCTACACGGCGAAAAACTACGGCTGGTTCCGCAAAGGACTCCGCGCACTCTTTTCTGGTGGAGGCGTCCTCCAACGCATTGGTGAATTGTTCTGACGTCGCAGTCAAAAACGGCTACGCCTCTTCGCTCTCCCTCATCCGCATTCTCGACGCATACGCCGCTCCATGAAGTCCTGTCCGCACTGCAACCTCCGCTATCCGAGCGACAGCACGACGTGCTTTCTCGACGGCGAAACGCTCGTCGGTCTACGCGACCCATGGCTCAGTGGTACCGTTGCCGGCCGGTACGTACTCGACGAACTCATTGGCATGGGCGGCATGGCCTCGGTGTATCGAGCGCGAATTCTCCTCACGGATCAACTTTGCGCCGTCAAACTGCTCAATCCGCAGCTTGCTCTCGACGATACCACGCGAGAACGTTTTCGCCGTGAAGCAAAGCATGCCCAACGTTTGTCGCATCCGAACATCATCGAGATCTTCGATCAAGGTGATGCAAGTGATGGCACGCCGTTTCTCGTCATGGAACTGCTCGAGGGGGAAAGTTTGTCCGAGCTTATTGCTGCGGGCCCAACACCGCTCGAACGCGCGTTGCCCATCATCGTGCAGATGGCCCGAGCGCTCGCGCGCGCACACGATTTCGAAGTCATTCACCGCGATCTCAAGCCGGAGAACGTCTTTCTTCTGCACGGCGACCGCGTCAAACTCCTCGACTTCGGCATTGCTCGATGCAACCAAGACGTACGTCTCACGAGCGCCGGCGAAGTGTTTGGCACGCCGGAATATATGGCGCCAGAGCGCGCCACTTCATCGGATGCGGGTCCCGGTGCTGATCTTTATGCGCTCGGCGTCATCATGTTCGAGATGCTCACACAGCAGCTTCCTTTCGACGCTCCATCGCCGGCAGGCATATTGACCAAACACATGGTCGATCCGCCGCCGCGCCTGCGCGATTTCATGCCCGAATTGCCCGCACAGCTCGAACAACTCATTTTGGATCTGCTTGCAAAAAGTCCAGACGCGCGACCTGTCGACGCGCATCAGGTCCTGAAAGTGCTCGGTGAAATTGCCGTCGACGCCCGGATAGCCATCGAGCCGGCGGGAGATCGGACGTCGGAGCGACCGCTACGACGACTCTCCAGTTTGCCCACGCAACGTTGGATTCGTCGCGCAGACGTCGTCGAGAGCATCGTGCGTGCCGTGCATGGCGAAAGTTTGCCGTTGGAAGCACAGGCAACGCTTCGAGTCATGAAGGCGTGTGCCAATGAATTCGCCGCGCTGCGTGAGCGAGGAATCTCAGCGCAAGAATCGCTCGATCACATGCACCGTGAGTGGAAGGAGGGGCGTGTGCAGCAGGGCAAAGCCATGGATGAACTCACCATTCATGTATCGAAGGTGCGTGAAGAGGCACGGGTGCTCCGAGCTGGCGTGATTCCACTGTCAAGAAACTCGAAGTCGTTTTTCGCGCGCGTACGCGAGGCGCATCAAAAGGTACGATTTTGGGAAGGTCGCAGCGGGTTTCAGGAGCCTTATCGCGAGCTTTCGCAGGCGTACCGCGACCTTGCCGACATCATCGATTTATGGCACGATGCGCGGCACGCCGAAATCGAAGTCGATGCGGCCGCGGTCGAAAAGGAACGCGCTGCCGCCGAAATTGATCAACAAATTCGAGAAATGCGCCACAACCTCGTCATTGCCGACCGTTCCATGGAGGATCAAAAGGCGCAGCACCTGCACGACATAACCGAAGCGGGACAACGAGCCGATCTGCTGGAACTCGAACTCATGCGGCAGTGCGGAAGGCTTTGCAATCCATTGCGAGAACGGGCAGACTTGAGTCCGCTTGCATTGGAATTCGCGCATTGACGGACGCGACACGGGCCCACAGAAACGAACTTGCGGCTTGACACCGCCGCCCTCTTGGTCGTTTCATGGCCAATATGCGTACCACTTCTTCTCCCTCGATGTTTTACACGACATGGATGATCGCGCTTGTAGCCATGGGCTCGGCGGGATGCGACATTCAGGACATCATCGATAACACGTCACTGGCCAAGATCGAGCCACGTTACGAAAAACTCGTTCTCACAACGACGCCACCGAAACTGGAGACACTCACCCCATCGAAGGTTCCGCGCATGAATCAGTGCTTCGAACGCAGCGGTTCGATGCTGTACATGATGGGCGGCACGGACTCGCTGCTTCGTCAGCTCGATACCGTGGAGTCGCTCGACTTGACCACCGGTGCATTCACGACGGGTGCACCTTGGCCCACGCCTCGATTCACGGTGATCTCGGTCGATGCCGCCGGTCGCGTGTGTATGGGCTACGGCACGTTGAACTTCAATGTGGTTGATCCAATCGAGGTCATCGATTGTTACGATACCCAGACAAACACATGGTCGACATTGCCTCCCCTGCCAGGCAAACTCAACGCGGGCGCCCACCCGCTCGCATCTCATGGCGGCGACATTTACGCATTCGGCGTCGCGGATGACATGGGGTTGACCAAAGCCGTCTTCGTGCATGAAGACGCGAAAGGCGCTTGGAGGCAACTGCCACCCATGCCGGAGTTCTGCCAGCTCGATCACCCGCTGACGATTGGCGACAAGATTTACTTATTCGATTGTGGTGTCGATAAGAATCAAAAGATGTTGCTGGCGTACGACGTCGTTGCCGAAACGTGGTCCACGCTCGCCCCGCCACCAGCGGGTGACGTTTTCGTGTCCTATGGTGAAAGACCGCATGCCTACAAGAATGGGTTCGTCTTTCGCCAACAGAACACGCATGAAGTGTGGCGTTACGATATTACGGCGGATCAATGGTCCAAGGGCCCGCCAATGCCCGTCGACACAGCACGCGCTACGAGCGCGATCGTCGACACGAAGCTTTACGTACGCGTTTTGGTCACGAAGTCGGGGGCCGCGACCGGCTCGATTCACGCTTATGACATCGAGACGCAAACGTGGTCGATCGCCTTGGATTTGCCAGCGAACAAAGGGAACGGTTTCCACGCCGAGGCTGTCGGCTCGGAAATTCATTACATTGGCGAGTACAGCGAACTCGCCCCCTCGATAGGGCAGTGAGCTTCATCCGAAGGTGTTGCAATCCATTGCGAGTGCAGGCTGATTTCAGCCCGCTCGCATTGGAACGCATCTACGGACTCGTCGCGCGCTTCTTGTAGACTTCGCCTTTTGGCGTGCCGGCCGCAATGAGCGCGTCGGCCTGCTTGATTTCTTCGTTGATGATCTCTTGGAACTTGTCGAAGCCTTGCGCTCCGACGAGGATTCGCCCATTGACGAAGAACGTAGGTGTACCGGACGCACCCACGCTGTTGGCGATTTTCTGATCGGCCTCGACTTGTTGCTTCAGCGCCGGATCGTCCATGTCCTTTTTGAACTTGGTCATGTCGAGCCCGATGTCTTTGGCGTACTTGTCGATGTCTTCGCGCGTCAGAGCGGTATTGTTCTCGAAGAGCTTGTCGTGCATCGCCCAGCCCTTCTTTTGGCGATTCGCCGCTTGCACGGCCAGGGCGGCACCCATGGCTTTGTCGTGAAACGGCAATGGCTGATGCTTGAACACGATCGCGACGTCGTTGCCATACTGCTTTTCGATTTGTTGGAGAGTCGGACCGACCCTCTTGCAGAATGGTCATTGGAAGTCGCTGAATTCGATGATCGTGACTTTGGGCTCCTTCGGCCCCTTGCGCACGTTGTATTCGGCCACCTCGATGTATTGCGGAGCCTTGGGCGGCTCAGGTGCAGCCTGCGGCTTCTTGTTGTTGGATTGCCGCTCGTCGATCGCGGCCAAGAGATCGTCGAGGTTTTTTCCTTGTTTGGCAAGACCAACAATCATTTTGGTGATGGCCGGACTGTTTGGACAATTGGGGTCTTTTTGAAGACACGTTGCAAGCCTGCCGAACGCACAACCGCACGTGCAATCGCGTTCGTTCAGTGCCTGCATCACCATCGTCTTTTGGGCATCGTCGAGGCCAGCGAACAGCGTCGCGCCGTTCGTCAGATCGGACGACTTCACCCAGCCCGCCGGAAAATCGGACTCGCGCGCATGACCACGCGACGGCGCTGCATTTTCGGCTGCAATGAATGCGGCCGACGTGTCGGGCGAAGCTTGCGTTGATGCGCCTCCTGGCCAGTTCAGCCGGTACGCTTCTCGCCCGGCGGCGAAGCCCACGGCGAGCCCGGCGACGAGTGCCCACACGACGTTCGCTTGAAAAGGAAACTGCCGCGCACCTTGCGGGGGAGGCGTTGCAGCAGCGGCAGTGGACGGTTCGGACTTCGAACGATCCACGGATTTGGGGGGTTTGGCCGTCTTGTCGCGACGGCGTGAGTCGATCGGTTTGTCGGTCACGGACGTGTCGTGCCAGTGTTTTTGCCATGCGGCAAGAAAATAGAGAAAGTGATACGAATTGACGTGTTTCGAGCGTGCTCGTTGCGCCTGCACTTCTGCGCCGGCGCACCGACGGACCGACGGAAGCATCAGGAAACAAGTTGCCCCCGGGCCGATGGATACTTGCGCCATCGAGCCTCGGTTCTACGTCCCATGCGTGCCATTCGCCGCGATCATCTTCGATGTCGACGGCGTCCTCGTCGATTCACCTCACGAGCGCGCTTGGCGCGAAACGCTCGACGACCTCATGCAGGGACCCTGGGCCGATGTGAAGTCGTCGACCACGTACGGGCCCGATCGCTTCGACAGTGCCGTCTATGAAACTCTTGTGTCTGGCAAACCCCGAAACGCTGGAGCGCTCGCCATTCTCGAATATTTCCGCGTTCCGGATGCCACCGAGCGAGCACTCACGTACGCTCGAGAAAAACAGATCAAGCTGCTCGCATTGATCGACGCTGGAGAATTCCGCGTTTTTCCCGATGCCATCCCGTTCGTCATGGATGCCAAGCATCTCGGACTCCCCCTGGCCACGGCGTCATCGTCGAAAAATGCTCCAAAACTCTTGTCGTGCATTCCCGTCGACGCGCCCGATGTTTTTCCGCACGCGACACTGCTCGATTTGTTCGACGTCGATGTTTCCGGGCGCGATTTTCCCCGGGGTAAACCATACCCCGATATTTTCCTCGCCGCCGCTCATGAATTGCACGTTCGTCCGAACGATTGCATCGTCGTCGAAGATGCCGTCTCCGGCATTGCTGCGGCCAAGTCGGGCGGCATGTACGCGCTTGGCGTCGCCCGCCACGGCGACGACGCTGCCCTCCAAGCAGCGCACGCCGATCTCGTCGTTCATTCCCTCGACGAAGTGAGCCGCGACGCGATGGCAACAGCGAGACTCGATGCGGAAGCACGCGGCTTTCTTCCTTGATGTGATGCCTCGGAAGTCCTCCGCCTCGACACGTCCTCGCTGAATCGACATCGAGCATCGTGATGGTGACGAGCAAAGCGACGCGCATGGCGTGCATCGCATGACGAATGATTTGCGGCCGCAACGACGGCAGTTGGCAGAGGCGCCATCGAATTGCCAACCAGGTAGCCAATCATCGGCGTGCGTTTCGCGGAAAAAACGCTTCCCGTGTGTGGTCTTGTTATTGCACGGCGCTCCCAACGTCGCTTCGATCGTTTGGAGGTGTCATCCATGAAAATGAAAATCAATGCGCGGGCAACCTCGATCCTGGGCACAGTCGTGGTCGCAACGTCGGCTGGCTGCATAGACAAGCCAGTGGGACCCGTCGACCCTTGCACGAATGTGGTCATCACAGAAAAACTCCAGCAGAGCTCCATTGACAAGATCGACCTGGTGCTCACGATCGACAATTCGCGATCCATGGCGGACAAACAGCAGATCCTTGCACTCGCCATTCCCGACCTCGTCAAAGGACTCGTCAACCCGCGATGCCTCGACGATGCCGGCATTCCGGCGGCACAGGCGAACCAACCGGTGTACCCCACCGACCCTTGTCCTGTCGGAACGAGACGCGAATTCGAACCCGTGCTCGACATTCACATTGGCGTCACGAGCTCCAGCATTGGCGGTCATGGCGCTGATTCGTGTCCCAACAGCGACAGTTCGACGAAGGAATGCCAGCCCAACCCCAACACGACGAACAACGATCAAGGTCGACTGCTCTCACGTACGCAACAGTGTGGCGGCGCGTTTGCCGATACGTACCCCTACGGTTCGGGCAGTGAAGACAAGGGATTCCTCGCGTGGGATCCGGGCTGCACGCGGAATCCGCCCGCATGCAAGCACAATCCCGGGGGTGAAACGGACATCGACGATGGCGCAGGCAACGGCCTCGTACCCACGTTGCGCGATATGGTGATGGGCGTTGGCCAAATCGGGTGCGGCTACGAATCCCAACTTGAATCGATTTACCGCTTCCTCGCCGATCCCGAGCCGTACGACACGATCAGCATCGAGGATTCCATGGCCACCCCATCGGGAACGGACACTGTGTTGTTGCAGCAGCGTGCGGAGTTCCTGCGGCCCGATTCGCTGCTCGCGATCATCATGCTCACCGACGAAAACGATTGTTCCATCAAAGAGTATGGCCAGTACTACTACGTCGGACAGCTTCGCAATGGCGCATCGCCCGTGCGTATGGCCCGCGCGCGTCAGGAGTGCGCAAAGGATCCCAACGATCCGTGCTGCAAATCGTGCGGACAACCCGCGGACGGTTGTCCCGAAGATCCCACTTGCAAAGATCCCAATGGCGGCACAGGCCCGGCGCTTTTGTCCGATACCGAGGACAACATCAATTTGCGCTGCTGGGATCAGAAACGTCGCTTCGGCATCGACTTTCTCTATCCCACCGACCGCTACGTGCAGGCGTTCACGAGTTCCAAAATTCCCAATCGGGAGGGCGACCTTGTTGACAACCCCATTTTCTCGGACCTCAATCCGAACGACACCAACACCACCCTGCGCGACCCGGGGTTGGTCTTCTTCGCCGGCATCGTCGGCGTTCCTTGGCAAGACATCGCGCGTGACAAGAACGACCTGAAGAAGGGCTTCAAGACGGCCACCGAAATGCAGGCGCCGATCGACGCCAGTGGCGTCAGCACGTGGGACGTCATTCTCGGAGACCCTGCCAAAAACATAAAGCCGCTCGACCCGCTCATGATCGAAACGTACGAGAAGCGAATTGGGACAAACCCCATTACGGGCGATCCCTTGGTCGATGCGACCATGCCAAACGCCAACCCGATCAACGGCCACGAGTTCACCATTGCCAACGACGACTTGCAATACGCCTGCACGTTCCCGCTCTTGCCTGGCACCGAGCGCGATTGCACCGACATGAGCCTCACCGCGTGCGACTGCTCAGGCGCGACCAATGACAACCCGCTTTGCCAAGCGGATCCAAACAACCAGAACAAACCCACATTGCAGGTGCGTGCGAAGGCGTATCCGGGTCTGCGTCAACTTGCCGTTCTTCGCGATTTGGGTTCGCAAGGCATTGTCGGGTCAGTTTGTCCTGCGCAGCTCAACGACCAGAGCGAAACAGCAACCGACTTCGGCTACCGTCCCGCGATCAGCTCCATCACGGATCGTCTGAAGATCGCAATCCATGGGCAATGCTTTCCCCGTACACTCGTTCCCGATGAGGAGGGTGACGTACAGTGCCTCATCATCGAAGCACGCAACTCGAATGGCCAATGCTCGTGCGATCCGACGCGAGGACGAAACGACATCCAACCCGAAGACATGCAAGCGAAGAAAGCAGCGGAAAACGATCCGCTCGCCGCCAAAGCAGGCTGGGACTGCTATTGCGAGATTCCGCAAACCACGGGAGCGCAACGCGAGGCTTGTCAAAACGTCAACACCAATCCGCTCACGGACGCGAATGGAGACGCCGTCAACGGTTGGTGCTACGTCGACGCCACGACCACTCCGCCGACGGGAAACCCCGAAATCGTCGCCAGGTGCCCGGACAACGAGCGACGCATCATCCGGTTCGTCGGCGAAGGCGAAGCACAAAATGGCAGCACCCTGTTCATCACGTGCCAAACCAACTCGTCAACCTGCGATTGATGCGGCGTTGGACAGCGTTTGTCCACTGATCACCCTTCCCCAAACCGGCCCCCAATCTATCGAAACCGATCGATGGCCTCCTTTGAGGAGTCAGAAGCTCTTTCCGGCTCCAGTCCTCCAACACCAGGCGAACACCGCTGCATCTCGATACAAATCACGTGGGTCATGGCGTACATCGCATGCGGAATGATTTGCGGCCGCAAAGACGGCAGTTGGCAGAGACGCATCGAATTGCCAACCAGGTAGCCAATCGTCGCGCGCATTTGGCGGAAAAACCGTTTCGCCTTTCGTGGCATCAATCTTGCCAATTGAACGCTCATGAAACGTTTGCATCTCGTCAATATGAAAGCGACAAATCACCCGCATACCTACTTAATTCTGGGAGCGCTCGGGCTCGCAACCATTGCAGCTTGTACGCCGGATGTGGTGGTGCCGGCAAAAAGCTACACAACCAAGAGCTGGACGACCACCAGATTTACCGACAAATTTCAGCGGACCCACGTTGACAAACTCGATCTGTTGCTCATGATCGACAATTCGCGATCCATGGCCGACAAACAGCAAATCTTGGCATTGGCCGTGCCGGACCTGGTCGAGAGCTTCGCCAACCCGCGCTGCCGTGACGACGCTGGCATAGCCACGTCGATTCAACCGAACGGGCCGAAGGAGTCATGTCCTCCGGGATCGGTTCGTGAATTTCCTCCGGTTCTCGACGTGCATGTTGGCATCATCAGTTCGAGCATCGGAGGAC
>Ga0138256_10007098_pt1 | contig 11834 bp, 11 predicted proteins | sample KNB2016incub_MG_FD_105486 | JGI IMG/M metagenome (GOLD analysis project Ga0138256, IMG submission 105486) | Active sludge microbial communities from wastewater in Klosterneuburg, Austria - KNB2014incub_MG | ecosystem: Engineered > WWTP > Activated sludge > Unclassified | place: Austria...
ACCTGATCGTCGTCTTATTCAGTGGCATGATAGGGGTCTTCTTTTCAGTTGGAGGCTGGCATCATGCTACCTATGTGGCTGGTGAGGTGATCAATCCCACCAGGAATGTCGCCAGGGCCATGATTCTGGGCATGACCATCATCACCCTGGCTTATGTATTGATTAATATTGCTTATCTCAGGTTATTACCGCTCCAACAAATCAGTCAAACTCAGACGATCGCCAGCGACGCGATGTCGGCACTGCTACCCTGGGGCGGCCGACTCATAGCAGTTGGAATAGCCCTGTCCATCTTAGGCACGATCAGTATCTATACCATGAGTGCTCCCAGGATTTATTATGCCATGGCTGAGGACGGATTGTTTTTTAAATCATTGGCAGGTATCCATGTGCGCTGGAGGACTCCGGTAGCAGCCATGTTGTTTCAGGCAGTCTGGGCACTCTGCATATTGTTTTTCTTTAGTGCCTTATTTGACAAAATCATCACCTTCGTCACTTTTATGGACGCTCTGTTTTTTGCCCTTGCAGCAGCATCTATATTTATTTTTAGAAAACGGTTTACTTCCACGCACCGACCTTATCGCACCTGGGGCTATCCGCTCATCCCTTTGATTTTTATATCACTCCAGAGTGTCTTTGCGATTAATATTTTTTTTCAGAAACCTGAGCAAGCCTTACCTGGATTGGTCTTGTTGGGATTGGGTATCGGAGCTTTTTATTGGTTTAAGAACAGCAAACACATCAAAGATTAGTATAGCCCATTTATGCTGCAAACTAAAAGTCCGAATATAATATAGCATATGAAAAAATCTACGATAGAAGAAATTAGAACACGATTTGATAAAGATGTAGAGCGATTTTCTAACCTTGACTCAGGACAGCTTTCAACGATAGATGCCAAGATTTCATTGGAACTAATAACTGAATCGGCAAAAAGAATTGTTCCGCATGCTGAAAATTTACTTGACATTGGATGCGGAGCCGGCAATTACACCTTGATGATGCTCACAAAAATTCCAAACTTACATTGCACACTGGTTGACTTGAGCAAACCCATGTTGGACAAAGCATTTGAAAGAGTCGTACCACAGACCGATAATAGCGTGGAGATTCTGCAAGGTGATATCAGGGAAGTCCAGCTAGATCAAAATCATTTTGATATCATTTTGGCGGGGGCTGTGTTACATCATTTAAGAGATGATCTAGATTGGGAAACAACCTTTGATAAACTTTTTAGACTGCTCAAGCCAGGTGGTTGTTTTATGATTTCGGATTTGATCACGCAGGATACCGTATCCATAAATGATTATACATGGGAAAGATATGGTGATTACTTAGAAGCCATTGAAGGCGTATCTTATCGGAACAAGGTGTTGGATTATGTGGCTAAAGAAGATTCACCAAGATCAATGAATTATCAATTGGACCTTATGAAAAAAGTAGGATTCAGTAAAGTAGAAATCCTTCATAAGAATATGTGTTTTGGAGCATTTGGAGGAATAAAATAGAAAACAATGTGCCACGGGCAATGGATAAAGGACTGTTGTTATTAGTGCCAACGAATAAGGGGTTTCCACGCTGTAAGGTGATCCTATCTATAAGTACCGCCTCCAATTGATCAGAGTTCCAGTTTTACCAATAGCGACAAATCCATTTTTTTCAAGCACTTTTGAAGAAGCGAAATTGGTTTCTTCAGAAGAAGCAACTACAGCAAGCACCCTTGTTTCGGATTTTGCCCAACGTATCAGTCCACTTACAATTTCAGTCATATACCCTCGGTCTTTATATTCATCATAGATTCCATAACCAATCTCGATTTCCCCTGCTGCATTGGGTTCACCGATGATACACAGATCTCCTACCATTGAGTTCTCTTCTTTCAAGACCGCTGTCCAAAGTGTTGAATATAAATAGTTTTTGTTCGGGTCGGCTACATTGGGTAGAATGGTTTGCTCCAAAGCCTCTTTCAATTCGGTCGATATCTTTCTTGAAGATGGCTGTAGATTGAGTTCGGCCTCCAGGGAATGGTCACAACGAATATATTTTAAAAGCTGATCGTAGGTCAGTGGTATGAGAATTAGTCGAGGTGTTTCTATCATCTTGAGGCTAAATATTTGGGATCAATAAAATAAGGTATGCCTCAAAAGCTGGTCATACTTTGTATCCTTATTAAAAATGTTCTTTTCTTTAAAAACTGGAAGTCAGTAATAAATTAATATCAGAATACTTCATATTAAACTGTTTGCCCAGGTATTCATTGGTGATATGACCCTTGAAAGCATATACTCCATGTCGGAGCCCTGGGTTGGCAAAAAGCATTTCTTCTATATTCTGTACTTCTGAGGTAGATAACAACAAAGGAGCTATAATATTGCTGATAGCAGAAGAAGCTGTACGAGGCACTTTAGAGGCGATATTGGGTACACAATAATGTATCACACCATGTTTGATGAAGGTCGGATGATCATGAGTACATACTTCTGAGGTTTCAAAGCAGCCGCCCTGATCGATGCTCACATCCACGATGACAGAGCCTTGTTTCATTTTCATGACCATTTCTTCTGTCACCACCATCGGCGCGCGACCTGTTTTAGAGTGTATAGCGCCTATGACTACATCAGCACTCTTGAGTTGATACTCGAGATATTTCGGATTGAGGACTGATGTATGGAGTGGAGTTCCGACACTGTTTTGCAGACGCATCAATTTATAGATATTGTTGTCAAACACACGCACCGAAGCACCTAGCCCGAGTGCTGCTTTAGTGGCAAATTCCCCAACGACACCAGCCCCCAGAATCAATACCTTGGCAGGTGGTATGCCCGCTATACCTCCGAGGAGTACTCCCCGGCCATGACTTGTAACAGATAGCAATTCTGCTGCAGTCAGCACTGCACTCAATCCAGCAATTCCACTGAGTGTACGGACTATAGGAAAGCTGTCGTTTTTGTCTTTTAAATACTCCATGGCCACCGCAGTGATCTTTTTCTTTCGGAGCATCTGCAGGTATTCTTCGGTGACGAGAGGCATATGCAGCGGAGATATTAACATCTGATCACCTGGCATAAGCTCTATCTCTTCAATTGTCGGAGGGGCGACTTTTAATATGATACTGGCTTTAAAGATTTCCTTTCTATCACTGGTGACCTCTGCGCCTGCTTCTGAATAATCTTCGTCATTGTAAAATGATCTTTTGCCTGCGCCTTTTTCGATAATGACCCTATGTCCGCTGGCTGTTAACATAGCCACTCCGTTGGGTATCAGTGCAACCCTGTTTTCCTGCATTCTCTCTTCAACAGGGATTCCCAAAAACAGCTTGCTCTGATTATTGGCATAGTCATCCAATTTTTCCTTAGGTGAGAGCACTTCCTGCTCCATAGCTTCGCGGGCCAATTGTCTACTGAGATCTTGCATCATACACTAGGGTGAATAAAAATTAAGGACCAAAAATAAAGAATCGCATCCATTCACTAAGATAATAAACATTTATCCAAGTGTGGCAATGTTCAACGGAATGCATCCTCAGTATTGCTTTATATTAAATCCTACCCAATGTCTGACAAAGATCTCCATTTTATCAAAATCCGTGACTCTACCGTAAGCATGCTACAAACAGTGAATGTCGAATGCTGGGAATTAGTGGATTATGTAGTGGAATAATTCGAATACAAACAAGCAACCACAAGCCCGTATTTTGCGTATTATTAAATCGAATGGGGGTGAGTATATTGCCGGAATCGACGCTAATTTCAATCTTAGATGACTGTATCCAGCAAAAAAGGGAAGGTCAAAAGAGGTTTTATAAGCATTTTTATGGATTTGGTTATACCATTTGCCAAAGGTATCTCTCATCCCACGAAGATATTGTAGAAGTCCTCAATGATGGGTTTCTCAAGGTTTTTACTGAAGTACATCGGTTTGAAAAAAGACAGGATAGTCTGGAAGGATCGTTAAAAGCCTGGATTAGAAGAGTTTTGGTCAATACCTCCATTGACCGGTTGAGGAAAGCCAACCAGAAGAAAAAATTAACGATTGATCATTCTCACGAAATGACCAATCTAAGTATACAGTCACAAGCGATTTCCAAACTCTCTTATGATGAATTATTGAAAAGCATCAATCAACTCACTCCCTCTTATCGGGCAGTTTTTAACTTGTTTGTCATCGATGGCTATTCTCATGAAGAGATTGGTAAAATGTTAAATATCTCCCCGGGTACTTCCAAATCAAACCTTGCCAAAGCGAGAATCAACCTTCAAAAATTATTATCCTCAGAGATTTATTCTAAAAAATATGAACCAAAAGCAATCTGAAGATTTTGATGAGTATATAAAAAAGCTAGCTGCTGATGCAGACAGCCCCTTTCATGAACAGTCATGGCATGAGATGGAATACCTGTTGAATAAAAGAAAAAGAAAAAGATTTGCCCTATTATTTTGGCCCTTAGGCCTTTTGATCATCGGAACCACATTATTGGCCATCATTAAATACTTGCCTTCTGACTCTCAAAAATCAATGCAACATCCTTTACCAGTACTTTCCAGCGAAGCTTATAATTCGATAAAACCCAATTTATATCCTTTAAAAGTAACCACTGATCGGATTTTTGGACAGGGACCAGTGACCTCAGATTTTGCACAAATAGACAATGCAAATCTTGAGGTTGAACAAAACAAAACTGGTCACGCAGACATGGCTAGCCCTATTGCCAATGCCGCTTCATTCAATCACGAATCTAAAACACTTAAGCAGAAAATTTCTGGCACTTTATCATCAACCGGAGTTAATAAAAGCCGTTTGAGTGGCCTGGACAAATCCCCTTACGCTGACAAATTTCCATTGGCCGATAAAGTCATTAGCAGGCACTCGTCTGCATCATTGACTGAATCCAAAGACCAATCTCCTTCTCCCAACCAATCTGCGAATGTACTCAAAATCGATCCTAATAATGATACCGTGGATCCTACTATTGGTTCGTCCCAGACCACTCAAAACAAGTTACTCAGCATTCAAGTTTTACCTCCCATTAATATTGCATCCATGGAGTATGACAGAGTGATTCATTTAAAACATTGGGATGATCCAATGCCTATCACAACCAAATCACCCAGGCACACTTCACTTTCTATTGGACTTGGTTGGTCTCCAGAATATACCAGCGTAGTTCAAAGATCTTACAGCCAATTAGGCAAGGCTTACGGTGTAGACCTTGGATTCAAGATGAACAGATTTACACTCAGCGCGGGGCTTCAGAAATCAACAAAATATTACAATGCTATGAAGGAAGATTACGAGATTCCCTACAATAGCTATTTTAAGAATTTAACGATTAATAATATCAAGGGTGCCTGCAGTGTACTGCAACTGCCTATCTATTTGAAGTACGACCTGATTAACACTAAATCTTTTGTTTTGGTTTTAAATGCCGGTATTAGTTCAATGCGAATGGATAGAGAGGTTTATGCTTATGATTATCTCCATGCTAATTCCAAACCTGGTCACTCTGTGGATGACTATACCCTAAAGAACTGGCATTGGCTTGCCGCGGCATCCGCGGGCGTAAGCATTCAAAAATCGATTTCACGACATTTAGGCATTTCCATCACTCCTTATTACCAACTACCCCTAAAAGGAGTTGGCGAAGGCCATGTTCGGTTAAGATCTTTTGGCAGTCAGTTTGCCTTATCCTGGACCATACCTACAAGCAAATAAGTGAGTCTGTAGACTTGCCGTTTGATTTCATTGCTTTTTAAGATTTTGGTTTCTATTTTTTTAAATTAACCTTTAGGATCTTTACTGGAATAAATACCCTACTATCATGGTTAATTCCTTATGTTCTAATTGATTTTGTATTCATTAAATGTGTATATACTTTTTAAGCATATTTATTCTTTTCATAAGACCATGAAGCATTAACTGACTTTAAATAATTATTCAATAAATTTGTAACATGCCGAAAAGTTTGTTACTCTTATCTCTATTGTTAGTTCAGTTTGTAAGTTTTGCTCCGCCTGTGCAGGTCCCTTACACACCAAGCATTCCGGCGGCTGAAGCCCAATGGGTAGATTCGGTTTTCACTTCTCTTAGTGTTGACGAAAAAATTGGTCAGCTTTTTATGATCAGGGCCCACTCAGACAAAGGTCCGGAGCATATAGCTGAAGTGGAAAGACAAATAAAAAAATATCATGTAGGCGGGCTTTGTTTTTTCCAGGGCACTCCATTGAAGCAAGCTGAATTATCGAATAATTACCAGGCTATGTCCAAGACACCACTTATGGTGGCCATCGATGCAGAATGGGGGTTGGGCATGCGACATAAATCTGCTGCAATTAGTTTTCCAAGGCAATTGACCTTGGGGGCTCTTAAGGAGAACAAACTGATCTATGATATGGGTGCGGAGATAGCCGATCAGCTTAGGCGCATTGGCACTCAAATCAATTTTGCTCCAGTCGTCGACATTAATATCAATGCGGCCAATCCAGTCATCAATGATAGATCATTTGGTGAGAACAGGATAGCAGTCACTACCAAAGCTTACCAATATATGCAGGGTATGCAGGATCATGGTGTCATGGCTTGTGCAAAACATTTTCCTGGTCATGGCGATACTGATGTAGACAGCCATCTTGATCTCCCGGTGATCCCTTATAACAGGGCCAGGTTGGACTCCATAGAGCTCTTCCCATTCAGATTATTGTTTGACCAAGGTATGCAGAGTGTCATGGTAGCCCATTTGCAGGTGCCTGCTTTAGAAACAAACAAATTGCTGCCTACTTCACTTTCCAGTTCCACCATGACAGGATTGATTAAAAATGAAATGGCCTTTGATGGTCTCATTTTTTCTGATGCCCTGGAGATGAAAGCTGTAACTAAAAATTACGATCCTGGTGCTTTGGAATTAGTAGCCTTTAATGCCGGTTGCGATGTGCTATGTCTGCCTAACGATATTGACCTATCCTTTACACAGATACTTAAAGCTGTAAATGAGAGCTCTGAATTAAAATCAAAACTTGATCAAACGGTGAGGAAAATTTTGCTTGCAAAATATCGCATGGGATTGAGTCAAGATCCACGTGTTTCACTAAGCAACCTGGATAAAGATGTCAATAACCCAAAAGCGCAGGCACTCAAAAGCAAACTTTACGAACAAGCCATCACTCTGGTCAAAAATAAAAACCGGTTGATTCCGCTGACAGAATTAGATCAGCATAAAATCGCCTCACTGTCGATTGGTAGTAAAACCAAGACTCCGTTTCAATGGAGGTTGGACAGTTACGCAAAAATCTATCACCAACAATCCGACACTGACATCAGCGTAACACAATCCAACAACCTATTAGCCAGCTTTAAAAATTCCGATATCGTCATAGTCAGCCTTCATGGTCTTAATAAAAACATCAAGCAAAACTTTGGACTCTCTGCCAGTGCTTTAAAATTCATCAACCAGCTCAGTCTAACTACCAAAGTGATCCTGGTGTCTTTTGGAAGCCCTTATGCTCTGACTAATTTTGGCGACAGTGATTGGCTCATACAGTCTTATGAAGACGATGCCTTGATGCAAGACCTCACTGCTCAAGCTATTTTTGGCGCCATAGGCATCAATGGGCGACTGCCGGTATCATCTGGCCCTAACATGCCCTTCGGCGCAGGGCTCAACTCAGAAAGTTTAATGCGATTTGGATATGCCATTCCTGAACGGGTACGAATCGATGGGCAAAAGTTAGAGGCTTTAGATGCCTTGACCAGTGATATCGTATCTATCCATGCTGCTCCAGGTGGTCAGTTATTGGTAGCAAGAGAAGGAAAAATTGTCTATCAAAAAGCCTTTGGCTATCAGGATTATGAGCATAAAATTCCTGTAAACCTGACCGACATGTATGACCTTGCCAGTCTTACGAAAGTAGCAGCAAGCACTTTGTCAGTTATGAGATTATATGACGAACGCAAAATCACTTTGGACCAACCTATGTCTGACTATCTACCAGATCTTAAACAATCTAACAAGTCATCACTTAATATAACCGAAATCATGAGCCACCAGGCAGGACTGCTTGGATGGATTCCATTTTACAAAGAAACCCTGGTCAAAACTGGCAAACGCACTTACAAATTAGATCCTTCTATTTACGCCACTACAGAAAGCTCAAAGTACAGTCTGCCTGTTGAAAAAGGGTTATATCTTAAGACAGGCTATGACCAACAGATCTGGCAACAAATTTTAGATTCTCAATTAAGGACTAATAAAAATTACCTCTACAGCGACTTAGGGTTTTATCTGATAGCCCAGATGGTCAAATATCAGTCAGGTCTTTCGATAGATCAGTTTGTGTCAAAATTCTTCTATACTCCATTGGGGCTCACACACACTTTATATAATCCTTACAAATTATATCCTTTATCCTCGATTGCCCCAACCGAAAAAGATACTTATTGGAGAAAAATGACTATCCAGGGTTATGTCCACGATATGGGAGCAGCCATGATGAATGGTGTAAGCGGTCATGCAGGACTTTTTAGTAATGCATTAGAACTGGGGACCATCATGCAGCTTTTTCTTAATGGAGGTCAATATGGTGGTGAAAAACTTATAAAATCATCGACGGTCAAGCTGTTCGCTACCAGGCAATTAGGTTCTACTCGCCGTGGCATTGGATTTGACATGAAAGAATTAGACCCCGCCAAACCTCAGCCAGCAGGCTATTTGGCATCCCCTGGTACTTTTGGTCACACAGGTTTCACGGGCACTTGTGCGTGGGTAGACCCTGAAAAACAATTGGTGTTCGTATTCTTATGTAATCGGACTTATCCTTCTATGAACAATAACCGGCTGCACAAAGATGAATATCGATCGAGATTATTAGATGCTGTCTACCTGGCCATGGAAGATCAAAAAATCCCACTTGACAATACAATGGAACTTGGCCAATAAAATTAGGCAATAGATATTTATTTAACCTCCTCTTCCTCAATCGGCTTGAGTTTAAAGGAAACCGGCAAATTAAATCTGACCCGAACTGCTTTGCCCTTTTGAGTGCCTGGTATCCAGCGCTGAGGCATTTGGTTCATGGAGTTCACTATGTTCAAAGAAGCTTCTCCACATCCACCACCGATATCCTTTAAGATTTTAGCTTCACTGATCGAACCATCAGTTTCAACCACAAAAGTGACTACACATCTTCCTTCAATACCATGGTCTTTGGCGTATTGAGGATAGGTGATATGACCATACAGATATTGGAGCATTTTCTGATCCGCACATTTTTTCTTTTCATCTATAGTCGATAAATCTTCACAACCCGGGAATCTGGGTGCTACTTCTACCACATGTAGAATACCTAGCTCTTCATCACTCTGTCCTGAAGGTGCGGTATTGGATTTGATTTCACTTTGTACTGTCGATTTAGCCTCTGAAATAAATAAGTTTCTAAAGATAAATGCTGCGATCACCGCTGCTATGATCAGTAGGTATTGCTTGTTGTCCAGAAAAAACCGCTTCATAATAATTAATTTGGATAAAGTTATAATAAAAGAAAAAGGCTGCTTGATCCATCAGGCAGCCTCTTTCATTGTATTGTAAAATAATTAATTGAGCTTAAACGTGACTGGCAAGTTAAACTGAACCCTCACGGCATTTCCTCTTTGTTTGCCTGGTTTCCAGCGTTCTCCCATTTCATTCATAGAATTAACCACTCTTAAAGCTTCTTCGCCGCAGCCTCCTCCGATATCTCTTACTACTTTGGCGTCAGTGATTCTACCATCCTTTTCAACGACGAAGGTAACCACACATCTCCCTTGTACACCATTTTCTTTAGCGATATTGGGATACTTGATGTTTTTATATAAGTATTGCAACATTTTTTCGTCGGCACACTTCTTTTTTTCGTCCATAGACCCCTTGTCTTCGCATCCCGGAAAACGGGGAGCTTCTTCAACCACCTTAAAGATTTCATCAGGCTCATTCTTTGGAGGAGGTGGTGGGGGTGGTGGTGGGGGAGCTTCTTTCTTAGGAGCAGGTGGTGGGGGAGCCTCCACTACAGTTTCTTCCTGTATAGACTGATCCACAAACTCTACTTTTTCCTCAATCTTTTCCTCAGTTACTTTAATCTCCTGAACCACAGGTGGCGGAGGTGGTGGCGGAGGTGGTGGCGGCTCGGCGGTACGAGGTACTTCTACCTGTATTTCATCATCAAAAGCAAGAGCTCCTGTTGGTATGATTACTTTCTTGTCATAAGAAGTCCAGTTAAGTCCTATGACAGACAGCGCTAATGCAGCAGCCAAACCGTATCTGAAAATAGGACCACTCATCCCAAAAACATCCACATCCGGATACTTATAGGTGCCTTCCATCGGCGAATCCCATTTTTTGTCTTTGTATTTGCTCGCAAGATCTTCAGTCGCAGTTTTCTTAAATATGGATTTAAGAACATAGATCACTGCAACCACAGAAGCCACGATAGCTAATACCAGCCAAATGCCGATTTTACCGTCAATTTCTGTTAAATTCATATAAACTGTTTTAAAGTTCGAAAAATAATTAATCCACTAAATGACCCGATAATATTAGCAACAATATCCCATATCTCAAAACTACGGCTAGCCGAAAACATCAATTGAATAAATTCAGTCCCTATTGCTAACAGCATACAGAATAATAAGCCCTTGATTATTAATGATTTTGAACTCACACTGCCTGACTCGTAGAGGTAAAAACTAATCAGTAAAAAATAAAAACCGAAGTGAACGATTTTGTCCAGATACTTCATTTGAAGCTTTAAATCGGGGAAAGAACTTTTAGGAAGTAAGCTAAGGAATATTATGGTCAAGGTCCATAACATACTTAGTTTGTACTTTCTGATAAATAAGATGAGGTTGACTACCAATTTTGGTGTGTGCAAATAAGCCTATTGCAAAAGAGCCAGATATTCATCCCCTGATAACAGTGTATCCAATTCAGCCGGATCATTAATCTCTACACGGACGATCCAGCCCTGCCCGTACGGGTCATCATTAATTAGCCCGGGCTGATCTCCACCTTTTTCACTAATGGCTTCGTTAAACTCCTTGATAGTGCCGCCTACTGGTACAAACAGATCTGAAGTAGTTTTTACGGCCTCGACTGTACCAAAAATATCGCCTTTCCGAAGCTTTTTCCCAACAGTATTTACTTCGACATAGACCAATTCGCCAAGTTCTCCTTGTGCAAAATCGGTGATACCCACGAGAATTTCGGTGTCAGATATCGTTTTTACCCATTCGTGCTCTGGGGTATATTTGAGTGAAGAATCGATGATAGACATGGTAATGTGGTTAAATGGTCAATTAAGCTTTGGTAAGGGTATTTTGTTGTACAAAGTCGAAGATCCATTCGCTGGTCAATGACTTAGGCCTTTCAAGTGGAAATCCAAGTGCCCGTGACCAACATTGTGCCGCCATCACGCCTAATGACCTGGATACTCCAAACAACACGGTATAATAATTATATTCTGTCAGTCCATAGTGTACCAACATAGCTCCACTATGTGCATCTACATTGGGCCAGGGGTTACTAACCTTTCCTAAGCTCTGGAGTACAGGTGGTACAATGTCAAATAATTGCCACACGATTTTAATGATATCGTCGTCAGCCAGGTATCTTTCTGAAAATTGTTTTTGAGCGTAAAATCTTGGGTCGGGTTTTCTGAGGACTGCATGTCCATATCCGGGTATCACTTTGCCCTGACTGAGTGTTTCATGAATATAAGCGGTGATTTGATCTTTCGTCGGAGTACGGGTATTGAGCTTATCTACCATCTCAAATATCCATTTGATCACTTCCTGGTTGGCTAAGCCATGTA
>Ga0138256_10007099_pt1 | contig 11832 bp, 13 predicted proteins | sample KNB2016incub_MG_FD_105486 | JGI IMG/M metagenome (GOLD analysis project Ga0138256, IMG submission 105486) | Active sludge microbial communities from wastewater in Klosterneuburg, Austria - KNB2014incub_MG | ecosystem: Engineered > WWTP > Activated sludge > Unclassified | place: Austria...
TGCGCGTGGTCGACGACCACGGGCGTGTCGCCGAGCGCGAGGTGGAGGTGGTGTTGGAGCGCTGAACCTGGTGTTGGTTTTTGGTGTCGGTGTTGGTTAGCAGAAGCGAAAGCGGCTGCGAGCTCCTGCCAACACCAACACCAACAACCAACACCGCTCTTCACACCGCCGCGGTCACCACAATCTCGATGCGCCACTCCGGCTTGGCCAGCGGCGCCTGCACGGTGGCGCGCGGCGGGGTGTGGCCGGCGACTACCCAGCTGTCCCATACCGCGTTCATCGCGGCGAAATCGCGGACGTCGGACAGGTAGATCTGCGCCATCAGGATCTTGGTCTTGTCGCTGCCGGCACGTTCCAGCAGGGCGTCGATGGCCGCCAGCACCTGACGCGTCTGGCCGCTGATGTCGGCGCTGGCGTCGCCCGCGACCTGGCCGGCGAGATGCACGATGCTGTTGTAGATGCTCATTTCCGACATGCGTGCGCCGACGTCGAAGCGCTGGATGATCTTGTTGCCCATGAGTGGTTCCCGTGTCGAGTTCGAATTGGACGCTCAGTGACCGCGCGGATACGTGCGCTGCCACGCACGCCACCGACCGCTGTCGGAGTAGGATGCGCGCTTGGCCCTAGTACGAGCGCACCACATGTCAACGGTCAAGTTGCCGCGCGCGGTCGTCAAAGAACTTCCGACGAACGGTGCGGCCCCGCGCTTCACTGCGAATCACAAGCTGGTGCTGTCGCAGGTCGTGGCGGCGCTGACCGAAGACGGCATGCTGACGCGTGCCGACGGCGAGCGCGTATTGCTGGATGCGCGTTCCGGCGCCGGCCGCCTCGACCTGCATCCGCTGGTGATCATCGCCAACCTGAAGCCGAAGAACGCGCGCGAGCCGGACAAGTCGCTGACCCTGGAGTTGTTGACGGAGTGGCTGGCCGAGCAGGCGCAGCTGCCGTACTTCAAGATCGACCCGATGAAGATCAAGATGGCCGAGGTGACCGAGGTCATCGGCCAGGCTTATGCCCAGCGCTACCGCATCCTGCCGGTGGCGGTGACGCCGGAAACCGTGGTGTTCGCCACCAGCGAGCCGATGGTGGACCACTGGCGCGGCGATCTCGCCAACATCCTGCGCCGCGAAGTGCAGTGCGTGGTGTCCAATCCGCTCGACGTGTCGCGCTACCTGATGGAGTTCTACGGCGTCACGCGCAGCGTGCGCAAGGCCAAGGACCAGAAGGACAGGGACGGCAATCGCGACATCAGCAGCAAGATCATCAACTTCGAACAACTGCTGGAGCTGGGCAAGAGCGCCAATCTGGGTGCCGACGACCAGCACATCGTGCAGATCGTCGACTGGCTGCTGCAATACGCCTTTGAGAGCCGCGCCAGCGACATCCATCTGGAACCGCGTCGCGAGATTTCCATCGTGCGTTTCCGCATCGACGGAATCATGCACAAGACCTTCGAGTTGCCGACCCCGGTGATGATCGGCGTGACCGCACGCATCAAGGTGCTCGGGCGCATGGATCTGGCGGAAAAGCGGCGGCCGCAGGACGGCCGGTTGAAGGCCAGAAGCCCGTCCGGACGCGAAGTCGAGATGCGCTTGTCGACGATGCCGACCGCCTTTGGCGAAAAAGTGGTCATGCGCATCTTCGACCCCGATATCGTGGTCAAGGAGTTCTCCCAGCTGGGCTTCTCCGAGCGCGAGGGCAAGCTCTGGGAGGCGATGATCGCGGTGCCCAACGGCATCGTGCTGGTGACCGGACCGACCGGTTCCGGCAAGACCACCACGCTGTACTCGACGCTGAAGCGGCTGGCGACCCCGGAGATCAATGTCTGCACCGTGGAAGACCCGATCGAGATGGTGTCGCCCGAGTTCAACCAGATGCAGGTGCAGCACAATATCGATCTGGGTTTTGCCGAGGGCGTGCGCACGCTGCTGCGCCAGGATCCCGACATCATCATGGTCGGCGAAATCCGCGACCTGGAAACCGCGCAGATGGCGATCCAGGCCTCGCTGACCGGCCACCTGGTGCTGTCGACCCTGCACACCAACGACGCCGCGAGCGCGATCCAGCGGCTGATGGATCTGGGTGCGCCGTACTACCTGCTGCAGGGCACGCTGGTGGGCATCATGGCGCAGCGCCTGGTGCGCACGCTGTGCCCGCACTGCAAGCGCCTCGACGCCCAGGTCGACGAGATCAAGTGGAAGGCGCTGTGCCATCCCTGGCGCGCCGAAGTGCCCAAGCGCATCGGTGCGCCGGTCGGCTGCCTGGAGTGCCGCAAGACCGGCTACCTCGGGCGTACCGGTATCTACGAGATGCTGAAGATCTCCTCGACCCTGCGCAGCATGATCCACCCGGGCATCGAACTGGCCAAGTTCACCGAGGCCGCGCTCAAGGAGGGCATGCGCCCCCTGCGCCTGTCTGCGGCGATGCACGTGGCGCGCGGCACGACCACCATCGAGGAAGTGATGGGCGTGTTGCCGCCGATCGACTAGGTCGAAACCGGATCGCGCGCGAGCGCGCTCCTGCAACGATGCCGAAATGCCACGCAAGAATTGTAGGAGCGCGCTCGCGCGCGATGCTCCTGCGCTTCATGGAGGGCCACGCGACTGCGTGGCCGAATTCCCGACAGCTCGATTGCGATGGGCTACAGCGACCCCGGCAGCGTTATGCTGGGCACCAAAGATGAGCAGAGGGCAGGGCGATGATCAGGACTGTGGATCCGGGTGCCGGCATCAATTGGCTGCAGGGCGGTTGGGCGGGTTTCAAGGCGGGCGGCGCGCTGCTGATCGGTATGGTGTTCGTCACCATCGTGGTGGTGGCAATTGCGGCCTTCATTCCCTGGCTGGGGACGATCCTCGTCCCGGTGGTTGGCACCTTTCTGTACGCGGGGATGCTGAAGAGCCTGCGCGGTCATGCGACGGGCCGCCAGATGCAGTTCGATGACCTCTGGAGCGCGCTCAATGACCAGGATCGGCTGGTGCACCTGGCGATCGTTGCGCTGGTGCCGACGCTGGGCTCGATCTTGCGTGCATTGCTTCCGAACGGACTGATCGGTGGGCTGCTCGGCGCGCTGGTCGCCGTGGTGGTCATGGCGCTGACCTACTTTGCCGTGCCGCTGGTGCTGTTCCGCAATCAGGAAGCCCCGCTGGCGCTCAAGTCGAGCTTCGAAGGCGTGCTCGCCAATCTGCCCGCGGTCATCGTGTTCTGGATCGCCTGCATCGTGCTGACCTTCATTGCCATCCTGCCCCTGGGCCTGGGCCTGCTGGTGCTGGTGCCGGTGCTGCTCGGTGCGGCCTACGAGGCCTATGCCGAGATCTATGGCGACGTCGAGCTGGTGCCGAATGCGCCCGCTGAGCCGGTAGCAAGCGACGAGCCGCCGCCGCCGCCGGTCTGACAGGGCGGTTGTTGGTTGTTGGTTCTTGGCGGCAAGATCAAAGGCGCATGCGTCGGCTGCCTTTGGTGCCAACAACCTACTACTCCGGCGCCACTTCCACCGGCCGCTTGACCACCAGCCGCGCCGCCACGATGCCAATCTCGTAGAGGATGCACATCGGGATGGCCAGCATCAGCTGGCTGACCACGTCCGGCGGGGTGAGTACCGCGGCAATGACGAAAGCAGCGACGACGACGTAGGAGCGCGAGGCCTTGAGCTGCTCGATGCTGACCCAGCCCAGCGCGACCAGAATCACGGTGGCGACCGGCACCTCGAAGGTGACGCCGAAGGCGAGGAAGATCACCAGCACGAAGTCGAGGTAGCGGCTGATGTCGGTCATCACCGCGACGCCTTCGGGTGCGACCGCCTGCATGAAGCCGAATACCGTCGGCAGCACCAGCAAATAAGCGAATGCGCAGCCGGCATAGAACAGCAGTGTGCTCGAAATCAACAGCGGCACCGCCAGGCGTTGTTCATTCTTGTACAGGCCCGGCGCGACGAAGGCCCACAGCTGGTAGATCACCCAGGGCATGGCAATGATCAGCGCGACGAAGAAGCTGAGCTTCAGCGGCGTGAAGAAAGGCGAGGCCGGATCGATGGCGATCATCTGCGCGCCTTCCGGCAACGTCGACCGGAAGGGATCGGCCAGCAGGCTGTAGAGGCGGTTGCCGAAGGGCATCAGTGCAAGCGCCAGCAGCAGCCAGCCCGCTACTGCGTGCAGCAACCGGGTGCGCAACTCCACCAGGTGGCTGAGGAAGCCCTGGCCGCCCTCGTCGTGGTCAGCGCTGGGAGCCATCGTCGCCGGTCTTGATGGACGTACTGATCTCGCCGGCCTGGCGTTCCAGCGGCTCGGTCACGCTGCGCAGCACATCGCTTGGCTGCGGCATGCTCTTCAGCACGCGCTTCAATTCCTCGTCGCGGACTTCGCGTTCGACCTCGGCCTTGACCGACTCGAAACTATGCCGCGCCTTGCGCAGCAGCGCACCCACGGTGCGCGCGGCGCCGGGCAATCGTTCAGGACCCAGCACCAGCAAGGCGACGACCGCGATCATCACCAGTTCCGAGAAGCCGACGTCGAACACAGTCGGGTCAACTCTTCTGTGCCGGCTCTTTCTCAGCCTCCGTCACCGGGGTGGCCGGCTTCGGATCGGCCTCCAGCTTGGCGGGCTCATTGCTTTCGGCCAGGCCCTGCTTGAAGCCTTTCAGTGCGGCGCCCAGGTCGCTGCCGACGTTGCGCAGGCGCTTGGTGCCGAACAACAGCATCACGACGACCAGCACGATGACCCAATGGCCGATGCTCATGGTACCCATGGACTGCTCCAGATTGACTCGATTCGCGAGCATAACGCTCGCAGGTGGGCCGCGGATGACAGCGCGCTAGCGCGAAGTCTGCTCTTCCAGTTGATCCTTGAAGTCGACGATGAAACCGGGGGCGCCGCGCACGCGACCTTCAAACAGCGCACGCGGTGAAATGCCGGAGCCATAGACGCGCTCGATGGCATCGTAGTCCAGCGACAGTACCGAGCCATCCAGCGCCACGCCGGCGAACAGGCCGCGAGCCCGCGCGTAGGTGAGAATTTCCGCCTTGAGTTCGCCGTCGGTGGCTGCCGATGCCTGGCGCCCGACCGGGCCTGCCGCGACCGAGGCATCGGCACCGAGCGTGAACTTGCCGGAAACCAGATTGTCGACGCCGCGCGGCGTGCGGAACACCAGGATGAGGTCGGCGGATTGCACGCCAGCCTGGAATCCGAAACTGCCGCCGGTGATGGCGATATACGCCGGATTCGACCAGGTGCCATCGGCCTGGCGCACCGAGATCAAGCCCTTGCCACGACGTCCACCGACGATCAGGCCAATCTTGACCACCTCGGGAATGACGGCAATGGCGTAGGACTTCGACAGCAGCGATGCGGGGATTTCGCTGTCTGGAGTCGACTGCACCTCCTTGAGCACCTGCAACGCGGTCAGCGCACGTTTCTGTTCCTTTGCTCCGGCATATGCCGGGGTCGACACGAGCGCGAGCGCGGCCAGCGTGGCCAGCAGCGATCCGAGAAATTTCGTCAATGCGAGGGGCATCGTTACAGCTCCTGTGCGGCGATCATCGGCGTTTGCGGACTCGGGCGGGTACGCTGAAGACACACGTCGGCCCGCAGCGAATGCCAGCGCAGCATGCCGCACAGCGACTTAGACCGCGATGAACGAGCGCGTGCGCGCTCAGGGGCGGGTCGGGCGCAACGCCACCAGCGCCATCAGCGTCATCAGCACGCCGAGCAATGCCAGACCGCCACGATCCAGGGTCGGAATAGCCGGAGGAAGCGGCTCGCCTTCCGGCGCGGCGCAGATCGGCATGCTGATCGCCAGACTCTCGGCCCCGGTCAGCGTCGTGGCGACGCGAGTTGCGTCGCCGGTGGCAGGATCGATGCGGAACAGCACGCTCGGGTCACCGTTGATGCTGGTGCCGGTCATGTCGGCCACGCCCCACAGCTGGCCGGCGGCATCGAAGTCCAGACCGCCATCGGTGAACTGCAATCCCGCGCCGAGCGCGCCGATCAGACTGGCGCGACCGGTGTCGGTGTCGATCCGGTAGAGATTTTCATCACCACTCGAGCCGATGCCGTAGACGCCGTCATAGCGGGCGGCCATGCCGGTGATCTGCGCGCCGAGCGAACCCTCGCTGCCCACCAGCGTGGCCACGCCAGTGCCCGGATCCAGGCGGTACAGACTGCGGCGACTGTCCGAGCTGGCGAACAGCTTGCCGCCACAGTCGAAAGTCAGCCCGAAATCGAAATTGGAGGTGCGTGGCAGGCCGGTGTTGCCCTCACGACCATCCACCGCGACGGCCTGACCACTCTGCAGATCGATGCGCAGCAGGGTCTTGCTGGCGTCGTCAATGCCATACAGATTGCCTTCGCGACTCATCGCGAGGCCTTCGACATCGGCGAACGGAGCGGCGTTCTCGTTGACGCGAACAGCGCCGACCTTGATCGCCTGGCCGGTCGAGAGCTCAACGCGGTGCAGCGAGTCAAAATCGCGAACGCCAAGGTCGTCCGAGTTGACCACAAAGCCGGTGGCGGCAGGCGCAGCTACGCCGACCAGCAGGCCAGCAGCAACGAGACTCGCCATTAGAGCGCTTCGAATGTGCATTTTTCTTATTGTCTGAATCGTCACTACGACAGCTCTGCGCCCGATTCTAACAGCAGCGCCCGCTACTGAACAGGCCTTGTGTGGCGCGCTTCCAGGCCATCCGGCATGCCTGGCGAGAGCGGACGTTGACTGCCGCAACACCATCGATTCGCGCATGCTTGCGCGCTTCGTTTCAGATGCAGGCAGCGCCATGACGTTCATCGGCAGCAGCGAACACGAGGGACACCGGCAAGCGCCGCTCACCGCCGTGGTCCTGGTCAATCTCGGTACTCCGGATGCGCCCACGGCGCCGGCGCTGCGGCGCTACCTGGCGGAATTTCTGGCCGACCCGCGGGTGGTCGAGACGCCCCGCTGGCTGTGGTGGCTGATCTTGCACGGCGTCATCCTGCGCATCCGGCCAGCGCGCTCGGCGCGCGCCTATGCCACGGTCTGGACCGAGCGGGGCTCGCCGCTGCTGTTCGGCAGTCAGGCCCTGACCGACGCGGTGCAGGCGCGACTCGACAACACGCTGGGCGCGGATGCGCCAACGGTCAAGCTGGCGATGAGTTACGGCAACCCGAACCTTGCCGCGGTACTCGAGGAGCTGCGTGCCCGCGGCATGCGCCGATTGCTGGTGGTGCCGCTGTATCCGCAATATTCGGGCAGCACCACGGCCTCGGTTTTCGACGCCGTCAGTCGCCAATTGCAGCGCTGGCGCTGGATTCCCGAACTGCGTTTCGTCACCGAGTACTACCGCGAGCCGGGTTATGTGCAGGCGCTCGCCGCCAGTGTCCGCGAGCATTGGCAGGCGCATGGACGCAGCGAACGCCTGTTGCTCAGCTTCCACGGTATTCCCGGGCGCTATCTGGTCAACGGCGATCCCTACTATTGCCAATGTCAGGTGACCGCGCGGCTGCTGCGCGAGACGCTGGGTCTGGGCGAACAGGAACTCCACGTGAGCTTCCAGTCGCGCGTCGGTCGCGAGCCCTGGCTGCAACCCTACACCGACCAGACCCTGGTCGCGTGGGCGCGCTCGGGCGTGCGCCGCGTCGACGTCATGTGCCCGGGCTTTGCGATCGACTGCCTGGAGACCCTGGAGGAAATCGCCGGCCAGAACGCCGAGGCTTTCGTGCATGCCGGGGGTGAGCGACTGAGCTACATCCCGGCCCTGAACCACCGGCCGGATCACGTGGAAACGATTGCGCAATTGATCGGCAGACAGCTCTCCGGATGGTCGCCAGCCACATCCGGCGCCAGCGAAATCAGCGCACGCCTGGCACGGGTGGACGCGGTTCATGCTGCGCAGGACTGGCTCAGGGGCGTCAAGCGATGAGCCTGTTCGCGGATGCCGAAGAATGGCAACTGGCGGTCGGCGCACAGACCTGGGCGGGCCTCGCCTGGGGCGAGGCCGATGCCCCGCCGGCGCTGCTGCTGCATGGCTGGCTGGACAATGCCGGCAGCTTCGCGCCGCTGGCGCGCCTGCTGCCCGGTCGTCGCCTGTGGGTGCCAGACCTGCCCGGACACGGTCGCAGCGGCCACCGGCCACCCGGAACCTGGTACCACTTCGTCGACTACGTCAGCGATGTGCTCGGACTGGCGCAGGCGCTGGGTCTGCAGCAGTTCGACCTGATCGGTCATTCGATGGGAGGGGCCATCGCCACCCTGGTCGCTGGCGCCTACCCGGAGCGAATTCGACGGCTGGTGCTGATCGAGGCGCTCGGACCGCTGGCGCGACCGGCACAAGCGTGCGCAGCCGACTTGCGACGCGCCGTCGATGCGCGTCTGGCTTTGCACGACAAACAGCTGAAGATCCATCCCGACCGCGACGCGGCGCGGCGCGCGCGCATGCAGGCCAACGGCCTGAGCGCCGCGGCCGCCGACGCCCTGATCGAGCGCGCACTGATGCCGGCGCCCGGTGGCTACGTCTGGCGCTCGGATCCGAGGCAGACGCTGCCGACGCCGATCCGCGGTACCGAGGAGCAATACCTGGGGCTGCTGCAGGCGATCACCGCGCCGACGCTGACGCTGTTCGCCGAGCCGGCAACCCCCTATCTCAGCGGTGCCGATGCCGAACGCCGCCTGACGGCGCTCAAACCGCAAGTCCTGTTGCGACTGTCCGGCGGCCACCATCTGCATCTGGAAAACCCGGCGCCGGTGGCGGCGGCGGTGGCGGCGTTTCTTTCAGAGTAGCGGGTTGCAGCTTGCGGGTTCTTGATTGACGAGCGAAGAGCATCGCGCGCAAGCGCGCTCCTACTAATCTTTCGTGGATTTCCGGCAAGCTTGTAGGAGCGCGCTTGCGCGCGATGCCTTTGCTCCCAGCGCAGCCGCAAATTCAGCGACCCGAAGACCGCTACTCCGCCGTCACCGGCGCAAACAGCCGCCGCAGCAGCGCCTGCAGATAGCGGTGCTCGCGATTGAGTTCCTGGCGGCGCTGGTTGTAGTCGGGATAGAGCTGCGCGACCACTGCCCAGAAACGCGAGCTGTGGTCGCGCTCGACGAAATGCGCCATCTCGTGCACCAGCACGTACTCGGCCAGCGATTCGTCGGCGAAGGCCAGCGCCAGATTCAGCGCGATCGCGCCGTTCGGCGACAGGCTGCCCCACAGGCTGCGCATCGGCCGGATGCGCAACGCCTGGCAACGCTCGCCGACCAGCGGCTCGTACTCGCGCAGCCACACCCGCGAGCGCATCGCCAGTGCATCGGCGAGGCCGGTGATCATCAGTCGTTGTGCCGCCTTGGCCGCCGCCCCTTCGCCGCGCGGGACGCGGCAGCGCAGCGCGTGGGTGTCGATGTCGAGGCGCGCCGGGCCCGGCTCGAAGTGGATCGGCAACAGTTGCCCGAACCAGGGCACGCGGCCGGGCCAGCGCGGGTCCAGTGCGAGATCGGCTGTGGCCCGGTCGTCGGCCTGGCGATAGACGCGCACGGTCTGCTCCAGCCACGCCCGGTGCTCCTCGAAGAAGGCCGCAGCTGCGGCGGCGGTGACCCGCTGCGGCCAGATCAGGCGCGCGTAGCCGGTCTCGACCGATATCCGCAGTCGATTCCCCTTCGCCGGTCGCTCGACCCGCAGCGGCCAGCCCGACACCAGCTGCGGCAACTCCGGCAGCGCCCGCGCAACGCGCTCACGCCGGATCAGCAAGCGTCCACTCATGGCGCGGCGCCGATCGGGCTAGTCGACAAAGCGCAGGATCTCGTCGAGGCGCGCAAACAGCGCGCGCAGCTCAAGGCTCATCAGCACGAATTCGGCATCGATGAGCTGGTCTGGATCGGCGCCATCCTGGGCATCCAGCTTGTCGGCAACGATGTCCAGAAAGCTGAGCTTGCGCAGTTTGAGCTTGGCATCCAGCACGAAGCCGATGCGCCCGTCGTAGATCAGTCCGAGTTGCGTCACCTGCTTGCCGGTGCGAGCGTGTTCGCGGATCTCCTCGGCGGTCAGATCGTGGTGCCGGCAGCGCACCACCGACGTCTGATCGCTGGGATCCTTGAGTTCGCATTCATCGCCGAGTTCGAAGCCGGCCGGCAACTCGCCTGAGATCAGCCATTCGCTGAGCAACAGCGTCAGCGAGGCCTCGCTCGCCAGCGGCCGCGCCGGAAAGCTGCCGATGGCTTCGCGCACCGCCGTGGTCACCGCCTCGGTGTTGCGGTCGCTGCTGCTGTCGACAACCAGCAGGCGCGACGGGCCGTCCCAGTAGGCGCCGACGCGCGAGCGCTTGATGAAGGCACGCGGCAACAGTTCTCCGAGCGCTGCTTCGCGAAAATCATTGCGCAGGCGCTTGCCCGGCTTGCGTCCGGTCTTGGCCTCGTGCTCCTGGATGCGCGCGTCGACGGCATCGCGCAGCACCGAGGACGGCAGCATGCGCGACTCCTGTCCCAGACAGAACAACAGTGCGTCCTGGCTGCCGTGCGACAACGCGGCTTCCTCGCGCGTGAACGGCGTCAGGAATCCGCGCGTCTCCATTTCCAGCGGACCGGGACTGCGCAGCGGGTGCTCGGCCAGCGCACTTTCGAAGGGCTCGGCTGCCAGCGTGAAATCCGCCGGCAGACGCATCAACGACAGGTTCTTAAACCACATGGGGCGATCCACTCTCGATGGTAGTACCGGCAAGCCAGGCATGGGAGTCGGCGCGCGTCGGGGCGCGCTGGCCGAGCGAAGCAAAGTCGAACAGCTGGCGATCGGCCAGCTGCGAGGGTCGAATATTCATCAGACTCCTGAAGATGTTGTCGATGCGGCCCGGATGCGCGCGCTCCCAGCCGGCCAGCATGTCCTTGATGACCTTGCGCTGCAGGGTTTCCTGGGAGCCGCAAAGATTGCACGGGATGATCGGAAATCCCTTGAGGCTGGAATACGCCAGCAGATCATCCTCGCTGACGTAGGCCAGCGGGCGGATCACCACGTGCTTGCCATCGTCGCTGAGCAGCTTCGGCGGCATCGCCGATATCTTGCTGCCGTGGAACATGTTGAGGAACAGCGTCTCGACGATGTCGTCGCGATGGTGGCCGAGCGCGATCTTGGTGAAGCCGTTTTCCTCGGCGTAGCGATACAGCGCGCCCCGGCGCAGGCGTGAGCACAGTCCGCACATCGTCTTGCCCGCCGGTACCACGCGGGCGACCACGCTGTAGGTGTCCTGCTCCAGGATCACGTAGGGAATGTCGAGGGTCGCCAGGTAGTTCGGCAGCACCTCGGGCGGATAGTCCGGCTGCTTCTGATCCAGGTGCACCGCAACCAGTTCGAAGCTCACCGGCGCCTTGCGTCGAAGTTCCAGCAGCATGTCCAGCAGGGCATAGGAATCCTTGCCGCCGGACAGGCAGACCATGACCTTGTCGCCGTCCTCGATCATGTTGAAATCGGCGATGGCCTGGCCGATCTGGTGGCGCATGCGCTTGACCAGTTTCTGTTGATTGACGGAGAGCGCGGCGATAGTCATGGCGGCGACCGACCCAAGGGGGCGCGAATTGTAGACGAGCAGGTGCGACGTGGGTGGGTCGATGCCGGATGTCGGAGGGCGGATTTCGGATTCGTTCGGGGTTCGTGGTTCGCGGTTTGCGGGTCGAGCGTCGAGGGTCGAAAGGCATCGCGCGCGAGCGCGCTCCTACAACTCCTACGTGGACTCGCTACGAAGATGTAGGAGCGCGCTTGCGCGCGATGCTCTTTGTCGCGGGATAAACCCGCTCCCACAAAGAGCAACAACCAACAACCAACAACCAACAACCAACAACCAACAACCAACAACCAACAACCAACAACCAACAACCAACAACCAACAACCAACAACCAACAACCA
>Ga0138256_10007101_pt1 | contig 11831 bp, 9 predicted proteins | sample KNB2016incub_MG_FD_105486 | JGI IMG/M metagenome (GOLD analysis project Ga0138256, IMG submission 105486) | Active sludge microbial communities from wastewater in Klosterneuburg, Austria - KNB2014incub_MG | ecosystem: Engineered > WWTP > Activated sludge > Unclassified | place: Austria...
CATCAGTTTGATGAGCCGCAGCGTGGTTTTGCTTTTCGTTTCGATAGTAAGCTTGATATGCGCATGGACGTTCGTCAGCATATAACAGCTGCAACAGTACTTAATACTTATTCTGCCAAAGAACTGCAACAAATATTTTCTCTCTATGGTGAAGTGCGTAATGCAGCTACTGTTGCACGCGAAATAGTTAACGCCCGTCAGCATGCCACCATAGCAACAACTGCTGATCTTAAAAAATGTGTTTCACACCTGGTGCCTAAGAATGATGAGAATGGTTTTTATGCAAGATTGTTTCAGGCATTACGAATTGAAGTTAATCAGGAACTGAAAGAGCTGGAAATGCTGCTACAACAATTGCCCGGATTGATAAAGGCAGATGGGCGGTTATGTGTGATGAGTTATCATTCTCTAGAAGACAGATTGGTTAAAAATTTTATTGCTTCAGGAAATGTACAAGGTGTGGTAAAACAAGATGTGTTTGGCAACATTACTTCAAAAACATTTTCGGCAATAAATAAAAAACCAATTGAAGCTAATGAAATAGAAAAAGCAAATAACCCACGCTCAAGAAGCGCAAGATTAAGAGTAGCCGAAAGGATAAAGTAGTATGAATACAATAAGAAATTCAGAGGAAAAAAAGGAAAAAGAAAACCGGGGAGGTAGCAAAATAAAAACTGCCCGTAAGTTCCTTTCTATGATTAATGTTATTGGGTTGATTGATAAAAACATGCTTCTGCGTATGCTGCCATTTGCATTTTTCTTAATGGGGCTGGCATTGGTTTATATTGCTAACAGTTATGTTGCAGAGAAAACAATTCGCGAAATTGACCGCACTTCACGTGATATTAAAGAGCTACGGTCAGAATATATTTCTGTAAAGTCGGAGTTGATGTTTAAAAGCCGTCAATCACAAGTGGCTAAAGAAGTGCTCCCTATGGGTATAAAACAACTCACGGTTCCGCCTAAGAAAATTGTACTTAAAACATCCAAAGAATAAGAGCTTATGATGGATATAAAGAAAGATATTTTACTTAGAGTATATTTTGTTTATGCCTTGATTTTTCTTTTTGCCATGGCTATTTTGGGTCGTGTTTTTCAGTTGCAATATGTCGAAGGAGATTATTGGAAACAACGCTCCGATAGTTTAACCCTGGCATATAAAACCATTGAACCATCAAGAGGAAATATTTTTAGTGCTGATGGAAGTTTGTTAGCCACATCAGTGCCTTTGTATGATTTGCGTATGGATATGAAGGCGGAAAGTATTACTGATAAAATATTTAATGCGGGTATTGATTCTCTTGCTTTGAATCTTGCAGCATTGTTTCAGGATAAATCAAAAGATCAGTACAAACGTCTCCTTCGTGAAGGAAGACGCGATGGTGAGCGCTATTTGCTTATTAAACGCAATGTGAGTTATGCAGAATTAAAAAAAGTAAAAACATTTCCGATTTTTAACAGAGGTCGTTATAAAGGCGGACTCATTGTTGAACAAAAAAATATGCGTCAGAAACCATTCAAGGAACTAGCTTCCAGAACCATTGGTTTTAAGATTGGAAATGTTCAACCTGTTGGGCTTGAAGGAGCTTTCGACCAAAGTCTTAGAGGAGAAAGTGGTAAACGCCTGATGCAAAAAATATCCGGTAACGTATGGAAGCCACTCAATGCTGAGGATGAAGTTGAAGCAAAAGATGGTTGTGATATTTATACTTCAATTGATCTGAATATTCAGGATGTTGCACAACAATCTCTTTACAATCAGTTGGTGAAAAACAATGCTGATGCCGGATGTGCCATACTCATGGAAGTTGCCACCGGTGAGATTAAAGCAATCGTAAATCTGAAAAAGGCTGACTCCGGTTACTATCGTGAAGATTTTAATTATGCTATTGGCTATGCCACAGAACCCGGCTCCACTTTTAAATTGGTGAGCATGATGGCCGGAATAGAAGATGGCTATATTGACCTTGACGATACAGTAGATGCTACCAATGGAAGAACCAGTTATGCACCGGGTTTAATAATGCGTGACTCGCATGAAGGATTAAATAAGATAACTGCAAAACATGCATTTGAAGAATCATCAAATGTGGGTGTCTCTAAACTGATACAGAAGTATTATCGAAAAAATCAACAGGCATTTATTGACCGTGTACATAAAATGCATTTTGGAGATAAACTTAATATTCAGATTGCCGGAGAGGCTACACCGCTTATCAAATCAACTACGAATAAGGGATGGAGTAAAATTTCGTTGCCTTACATGTCTATTGGCTATGAAACAATGGTAACACCATTACACACACTTACATTCTACAATGCTGTTGCCAACAATGGTAGAATGGTAAAGCCTCTCTTTGTAAAAGAGACGCGTTATCGCGGACATACCGTTAAAGAATACAAAACACAGGTTATTGCCGATTCTATTTGCTCCAAGACCACGGTAGCTAAAGCAAGAGAACTCCTTGAAGGTGTAGTACAAAACGGTACAGGACGTAAGTTGAAAGACTGCGTATATGCCGTTGCCGGTAAAACAGGTACAGCTCAAATGGCAAGTAATAAAGAGGGTTATAAAAATGGAAGGATAAGATATCAGGCTTCGTTCTGTGGTTATTTTCCTGCTGACAAACCTGCATATTCATGTATTGTAGTGGTGTATAATCCTTCAACGGCAGGTTATTATGGCGGTGAGGTGGCATTGCCTGTATTTAAAGATATAGCAGATAAAGTTTATGCAACCAATCTTGATATGCACAAAGGACTTGATGTGCAAATGGCAGAATTACCTAAAGTAAAAGCAGGACTGACGAAAGCAACTATTGCTGCATGCAACAATGTTGGTGTTGATGTAAAAACTGTAGGAGTAGCGTCAAAATGGTCATCAGTACTTAACAGAGAAACTGTTGCAGCATTGAAGCCTGTTGCCATAAAAGACAATACAGTTCCGGACGTTTCAGGAATGGGTTTGCGCGATGCAATATATATGCTGGAATCAAATGGTTTGCAGGTTAAGGTAGTTGGCAAAGGTGCTGTGGTAAAACAATCGTTGCATGCAGGTACAAGAATCTATAAAGGTCAGGTAATAACAATAGAGTTAAGTTGATGCAGTTACTAAAAGAAGTTTTATATAAAGCGGGAACGGAGGAGGTTATTGGTAATACCAATGTGGCTGTTTATGGAATAAGCATTAACTCACGCGAAGTTAAACCCGGAGAAATGTATGTTGCACTTCGCGGTACCAATGTTGATGGGCATACTTTTATTCTGGATGCAATAGAAAAAGGTGCAACTTCAATTTTGTGCGAAGTAATGCCCGACCTCATTCAGGCCGGTATCAATTATATAAAAGTAAAAAATACGTATTTGGCACTTTCCGAAGTATGTGCAAACTTTTATCATCATCCTTCTTCTTCTCTTAAGTTAGTTGGCATTACCGGAACCAATGGTAAAACAACTACAGCAACCCTGCTCTATAAATTGTTCCGTCAGTTAAATATACGTTGCGGATTAATTTCTACGGTTGAAAACAGAGTTAACGATACGGTTATTCCTTCAACGCATACAACTCCCGATCCCATAAAACTTAATCAACTGTTAAGCATGATGGTACTCGAAGAGTGTGAGTATTGCTTTATGGAAGTAAGCTCACATGCTGTGGTGCAAAACAGAATCGGAGCATTGGAGTTTGCCGGTGGTGTATTTACAAATATTACGCATGATCACCTTGATTATCATAAAACATTTGATGAGTATCTGAAAGCAAAAAAGAAATTTTTTGATAACCTCCCCGAGAGTGCATTCGCATTAACCAATGCCGATGATAAAAACGGATCAGTAATGGTACAAAATACACATGCTGTCAGGAAAACTTATGGTCTGCATGGTGTTGCTGATTTCAGATGCAGAATAATTGAAAATAATTTTCACGGACTGCTACTTCAGATTGATAACACAGAAGTGTTGTGTAAACTTATTGGCTCATTCAATGCCTATAATCTTTTGGCAATTTATGCAACAGCAGTTTCATTGGGCTTAGACAAACAACGTGTACTCACGGCATTAAGTATGCTTGAATCTGTCAGTGGCAGATTTGATTATATTGTATCCCATTCAGGCATTACAGGTATTGTTGATTATGCACATACACCCGATGCATTGAATAATGTGCTTTCTACCATCAACGAAATCAGAACAAGAAATGAGAAAGTAATTACAGTTGTAGGTTGTGGCGGAAATCGTGATACAACCAAACGCCCTGTTATGGCTCACATTGCTTGTGAAATGAGTGATAAAGTGATTCTTACTTCTGATAATCCACGAAACGAAGATCCACAAAAAATCATTGAACAGATGCGTGCCGGAGTACCTGCGCATTTATCAGCTAAAGTGATGGCAATAACCGATCGCAACGAAGCCATCCGTGTAGCGTGTAATCTGGCTGCTTCAGGAGATATTATCCTCATTGCAGGTAAAGGCCATGAAACCTATCAGGAAGTTAAAGGAGTAAAACACCCTTTTGACGATAAAAAAATATTACAGGAAAACTTTAATAACCTACACGCCTGATGCTATACTATCTCTTTGAATATTTAGACCAACATACAGATTTGCCCGGAATGGGAGTGTTTAAGTACATCTCCTTCAGAGCAGCATTAGCAATCATGTTTTCACTGTTGTTTTCTTTTATTCTCGGAAGAACAATAATTGCTTATCTGCATAGAAAGCAAGTTGGAGAAACCATTCGTGATCTCGGCCTTGACGGACAAGTGCAAAAACAAGGCACACCAACAATGGGCGGTTTGATTATTCTTTCAGCTATTCTTATTCCTACAATTTTATTTGCGAAGTTGCTTAATGTTTACATCATTCTGATGTTGATTTCGACAGTATGGCTGGGCGCAATAGGTTTCCTTGACGACTATATTAAAGTATTTAAGAAAGATAAAAAAGGTCTTGCAGGAAAATTTAAAGTTCTCGGACAGATTGGACTTGGTCTCATCGTTGGCAGTGTTTTGTATTTTAATGACCATGTAGTTGTTCGCGAAAAAGCTACACGTTCTGCAGTTACCTGGCATCATGACAATACGTTGGTTGATGATCTTCAAAGTCAGGAAGGTGTCTTGTTTTCAACCACAAATATTAAATCAACAAAAACCACAATACCTTTTTTCAAGAACAATGAGTTTGACTATGCATCATTGTTGGGGTGGCTGGGTGATGGCTATAAAAATTTAGCATGGCTTATTTTTATTCCTGTGGTAATTATTATTGTTACTGCAGTTTCTAATGGCGCAAACATTACAGATGGTATTGACGGACTTGCCGCAGGAAGTTCAGGTATTATTGGTTTAGTATTAGCGGTTTTTGCTTACGTATCAGGTAATACCGTTTTCGCTAATTACCTCAACATAATGTATATTCCTAATACAGGCGAGTTGCTGATTTTTATGTCGGCATTCGTTGGTGCATGTGTTGGATTTTTATGGTTCAATGCCTATCCGGCACAGGTGTTTATGGGCGACACCGGAAGCCTTGCCTTGGGTGGCATTATCGCAGTATTTGCTATTGCCATCAGAAAAGAATTGATGATTCCTGTAATCTGCGGAATTTTTCTCATCGAAAATCTTTCTGTAATGATGCAGGTAAGTTATTTTAAATATACAAAGAAAAAATTTGGTGAGGGCAGACGCATTTTTAAAATGTCACCGTTGCATCACCACTACCAGAAACTTGGTTATCATGAGTCAAAAATTGTAACCCGTTTTTGGATTGTTGGAATTATGCTGGCTGTAATAAGTCTGGTAACATTAAAACTTCGATAGGTAAATGTCAAAAAACAAACGCATAGCTATATTGGGTGCTGCAGAAAGTGGCGTGGGCGCAGCCATTCTTGCACAGAAGCAGGGCTATGATGTTTTTGTGTCTGACCTTTCACGTATTTCCGATAAGTATAAAACACATCTTACAGAGAGAAATATTCAGTTTGAAGAAGGTCGCCACACCGACAACCTGATTCTTAATGCAGATGAGATAATTAAAAGCCCGGGTATTCCCGATAAGGCAGAAGTGATTAAGAAAATCAAGAGTGCAAACATCAATATCGTTTCAGAAATTGAATTTGCTTCAAGATTCACCAATGCCAAAATGATTGCAATCACAGGTACCAATGGCAAGTCAACTACAACTTTGCTTACTCATCATATCCTTGAAAACGCTGGAGTAAGTGTAGGTCTAGCCGGAAATATTGGAAAGAGTTTTGCCTGGCAGGTGGCAGAAGAAACTTTTGATCATTATGTGTTGGAGCTAAGCAGCTTTCAGCTTGATGATATGTACACTTTCAAAGCGGATATTGCTGTGTTGCTCAACATTACTCCCGATCATCTTGACCGCTATGAGTATTCAATACAAAATTATATTGACTCAAAATTCAGGATCATACAAAATCAAACGGCTGAAGATGCATTTATCTATTGCTTTGATGATGCTGTTGTAAAAACAGAAGTTCTGAAAAGAAATCCTTTAGCAACATGCTATCCTTTTTCAATCAAGCAGGATGAGGGCATGAGTGCTTATGTAAATGACAATAACTTATATCTGAACATACACAATAATCTATTTACTATGTCAATTTTCGAACTAGCCTTACAGGGCAAACACAACCTCTATAACAGTATGGCTGCCGGTGTTGCAGCACGCATACTCGACATTCGCAAAGAATCTATTCGCGAAAGTTTTGCCGATTTTCGCAATGCCGAACATCGGATGGAGTTCGTAAATACCGTACACGGTATTGATTTTATCAACGATTCAAAAGCAACCAATGTAAACAGTGCATGGTTTGCTTTGGAGAGTATGCAGAAACCTGTTGTTTGGATTCTGGGTGGTGTTGATAAAGGTAATGAATATGAAATGCTCAACGATCTTGTAAAAGAGAAAGTGAAAGCTATCGTTTGTCTTGGTAAAGACAATAAAAAAATACATGAAGCCTTCGGAGGTATTGTAAGCGATATTACCGATACCTTGTCTGCAAGTGAAGCCGTAAGTGTTGCTTATCAAAAAGGTAAAAAGGGTGATGTGGTTTTGTTGTCGCCATGCTGTGCAAGTTTCGATTTGTTTAAAAATTACGAAGACCGTGGCCGTCAGTTTAAAGCTGCTGTAAAAGCACTTTAAAATTTAATTCAAACAAAAATGAATTGGATAGAAACATATTTTAAAGGTGACCGCATCATTTGGATTGTTGTAATACTACTTTCCTTAATGTCGCTGATGGCTGTTTATAGTTCTACAGGAACTTTGGCATATAAGTATCAGGAGGGCAATACGGAGTATTATTTATTTAAACATGGTATTATAGTCTTTCTGGGTTTCGGTATCATGTATTTTACACATCTTGTAAAATATACTTTCTATGCAAAAATTTCACGAATAGCTATTTTTCTTGCCATCCCGCTTTTGTTACTTACACTGCTAACAGGTACTAATCTTAATGAAGCATCACGTTGGCTGACACTTCCTGTAATCAATCTTTCGTTTCAGACATCAGACTTAGCAAAGATTGCTTTGTTATTGTATGTTGCACGATCACTTTCTAAAAATCAGGATAACATCAAAGATTTTAAGTCTGCTTTTCTTCCTGTTATTTTACCTGTGTGTATTATCTGCGGATTAATTCTTCCGGCTAACTTTTCAACTGCGGCAGTATTGTTTACTACCTGTCTTGTGCTGATGTTTTTCGGTCGTATAAATTTCAAGTATATACTTTCTTTGATAGGCATTGGTTGTGTGGGATTGGGTTTGTTTTTACTGATTGCTTCATTTTCCGGATATGAAGGAAGAATTGGAACCTGGAAAAAACGTATTGAAAATTTCAGCAATGGAAATGATCAGGGAAATTATCAGACACAACAGGCAAAAATTGCAATTGCATCGGGTGGTGTTTTTGGTAAAGGCCCCGGGCAGAGTACACAAAGAAACTTTCTTCCACACCCTTATTCCGATTTTATTTTTGCAATCATTATTGAAGAGTATGGCTTTGTGGGCGGTATGGTAATAGTGGTGCTTTATCTGTTGCTGTTTTATCGTGCAGTCGTCATTGTGCGAAAGAGTCCCTTTGCTTTTGCAACATTACTTGCCATAGGATGTGCATTCAGTCTGGTTTTTCAGGCTATGATAAATATGGCTGTTGCGGTAAATCTTTTTCCGGTAACGGGTCAGCCATTGCCGATGTTGAGTATGGGTGGAACTTCAATTTGGTTTACCAGTATTGCCGTTGGTATTATTCTTAGTGTCAGCCGGAATGTTGAACAGGAAGATTTAAAGACAGGAGTAGCACATGCAGCAGCCTGATATAAAAGTTATCATCAGTGGAGGAGGTACAGGAGGACATATTTTTCCTGCACTTGCTATTGCCAATGCAATTAAAAGTGCAAGACCTCAGGCTGAAATACTTTTTGTTGGTGCTAAAGGCCGCATGGAAATGGAAAAAGTTCCTGCTGCCGGTTATAAAATTGAAGGACTTTGGATAAGCGGAATAAAACGAGAGCTGACAATAGATAATCTGTCATTCCCGTTTAAGGTGTTGTCGAGCATCAGTAAGGCAATGCATATTATAAAGGAATTTAAACCAAATGCTGCTGTGGGTGTCGGTGGTTATGCCAGCGGACCTTTGCTTTATGCAGCATCATTAAAAAAAATTCCATGTCTCATTCAGGAGCAGAATTCATATCCCGGAATCACTAATAAAATCCTTGCCAAACGTGTTCAAAAAATTTGTGTTGCCTATGAAGGTATGGATAAATATTTTCCGGCATCAAAAATTATTCTCACCGGAAATCCTGTAAGAGAAAATGTGCTCATGCTGGAAGGAAAGTTTGATGAGGCAATGTCGTTTTTTAATTTTGATCCTTCTCAAAAAACTTTACTCATTGTCGGTGGCAGTCAGGGAGCACGATCTATTAATAGAAGTGTACTTGCCGGACTTGAAAAACTAAAAGCTGCAGGCGTTCAACTGATATGGCAAACAGGCAAACTGTTTTATGAAGAAGCGCAACAGGCTGTGACAAAAGCAGGCTTTGAAAAAGCACGTGTTTTTGACTTTATTGCAAGAATGGATTTTGCCTATGCTGCTGCAAATTTAGTTGTGTCGCGTGCAGGCGCAAGTACAGTTTCTGAACTCACCCTGACAGGTAAACCTTCTGTTATGGTTCCCTTACCAACAGCAGCAGAGGACCATCAGACAAAGAATATTGAAGCCATGGTAAAAAAAGATGCAGCAGTTTTGGTGAAAGATGCCGATGCACTGCAGCATTTAGTGGATACTGCTTTAAAAATTATTAATGATACGGATCGTTTAAAACAACTTTCAGTCAATACAGCAGCAATGGCTTTGCCTCATGCTGCACAAAAAATTGCAGATGAAGTTATTGCTATGGCTTCTCAACATGCTGTGCAAAACCTTAAACATGTAACTGCCGGAACATGAAATTCGATAACATAACACATGTTTATTTTGTCGGAATTGGCGGCATTGGAATGAGTGCGCTTGCGCGTTATTTTAAAGCTGTAGGAAAGAATGTTGCAGGCTATGACAGAACACAAACAGTTTTAACGGCTGAGTTAGTAGCCGAAAACATTGAGGTGCATTTTAGTGATGATGTGCAGGCAATTCCTGAAGCATTTAAAGATGTAAACAAACGAAGCAATATTCTCGTTGTTTACACACCTGCAATACCAAAAGACCATTCAGAACTTAATTTTTTCCGTCAGCAGGAGTTTGCTGTTGTAAAACGCTCTCAGGTTTTAGGGGTAATTACATCAATGCATAAAACACTTGCAGTGGCAGGCACACACGGTAAAACCACCACGTCAAGTATTTTAGCTCATATTCTGAAAACAGCTGACTTTAATGTTGCTGCTTTTCTGGGAGGAATAGCAAGAAATTATAACAGCAACATTATTCTTCCAACAAGTGAACATGATGTTATTAATGTGGTAGAAGCAGATGAGTTTGATCGCTCCTTTCTTACCTTGTTTCCTTTTGCTGCTGCCATTACAAGTATGGATGCCGACCATCTGGATATTTATGGAAGTGGCGAAGAGCTGATAAGAACCTATCAGCAATTTGCATCACAGGTTGAGGAGAAAGGGTTGCTTGCTTTGCGAAAAGGATTGAGAATGCAACCGGTTAAGGCATTAACGAAGTTCTATGCTGCCGGTACACAATCCGACTTCTATGCCGATAAGATTTCAATCCGCAATCATCGTTATTGGTTTAACTTTCATTCACAAGATGGAGTTATTGAAGATATTTCTCTGGGTCTTCCCGGTCGTCATAATGTTGAAAATGCCGTTGCAGCAATTGCACTTGCAATGCATGTTGGTGTTAAAGAAGATGCTATTCGTGCGGCACTGCAGGGTTATAAGGGTGTAAAACGCAGATTCGATATCAGATTCTCTGACACTCATTGTACTTTTATTGATGACTATGCCCATCATCCTCAGGAATTACGTGCAGCCATCATGTCGGTTCGTGAATTGTTTGAAGGAAAAAAAATTACTGGCATCTTTCAGCCTCATTTGTTTTCACGCACTCGTGATTTTGCAGAGGAGTTTGCCACAAGCCTGGCTTTGCTCGATGAAATAATTCTTCTTGATATTTATCCTGCCCGTGAGCTACCGCTGGAAGGTATCACTGCTTCGTGGCTGATGAATAAGATTAATCATGCCAATAAAATTTTATTGAACAAGGCCGATGTTTTGAATTATATCAATAAACATGAACCCGAAGTGCTCATTACCTTAGGGGCAGGTGATATTGACACCTTAGTAACACCCATTCAGCAGTTGCTCGAAAGAAAATATTCAGTTCACGAGTTTAAAAACCATAAACAATGAAAATCAATTTTAAGATTAGCAACAAACTGCGTTCAGTTTTAACAATTACAGGCTATGTTTTGGTTGCTGCCACTGTGCTGACATTAATGAGTTTTGCAACTAAACGAAACCATGAACTCGTTTGTAAAGGTGTTGTTGTAAACATCGAAGATGAAAATGTAAAAGGGTTTATTGACCGCAGCGATATCATGGAAATTGTGCGCTCCAAGGGTAAAAAAATCATAGGAAATAAAGTGGCTGATATTAACACTTTTATGTTGGAAAAAATCATAGATGCAAATCCTCACGTTTTAAAAGCTGAGGTATATTCAACCATTGATGGATGGGTACATATTGACGTGCAACAGCGAACACCGATAGTACGGATAATCAATTCAAAAGGAGAAAATTTTTATATAGACAATCAAGGAAAATTTATGCCATTATCTGAAAAATATTCCGATCCTGTGATGGTTGCAAGCGGTCAGATTGCTGAAGGCTTGGTGCAACAGAGGCTTGGTTTGGACATAAATTCTTTGCCATTGCCTGATGATTCTGTAGGAAAACTCCCCATGCTGAGTCAGGTTTTTTTATTGGCTGAAAAGTTAAAACGTGATTCGTCATGGGACGCTATGTTTGAACAGATTTATGTTGATGAGAACGGAGAAATTGAATTGATTCCTCGACTGGGGAACAATTATATTTTACTTGGCAACATATCAAATCTTGATGAGAAGCTGAACCTTCTTCTCAATTTATACCGTCAGGGATTTCCGGCAACAGGCTGGGATCAGTATGAGTCCATCAATTTAAAATTTAATGGTCAGGTAGTGTGTAAAAAGAAAAATGTTAAACTATCATAAAACTAACAATAAGTGGCAGAGCAGGTAACAGGTAATGAAGTAATAGTAGGTCTTGATATAGGCACTACAAAAATTGCAGCCATTGTAGGTCGCAGA
>Ga0138256_10007102_pt1 | contig 11830 bp, 10 predicted proteins | sample KNB2016incub_MG_FD_105486 | JGI IMG/M metagenome (GOLD analysis project Ga0138256, IMG submission 105486) | Active sludge microbial communities from wastewater in Klosterneuburg, Austria - KNB2014incub_MG | ecosystem: Engineered > WWTP > Activated sludge > Unclassified | place: Austria...
TGCCAGGCCATTGATGGCTGCCTGGAAAATATTCCGACCAAACACCGAAGCCGACTGGCAACTCTCATGACCCACAATTTTCAGCGTTTTAACCCGGCATCATTCCTCGCCGCGTGAAGTATATCATGAGCCTGTTGAATCTCCAGGCGGGACAGACCGGCGATCTGGCGGCTTTGGGGGTTCTGCGAGAAAGCCAGAATCGCGTGCGGTCGATGTCTCTGGTGCATGAGACCCTCTATCAATCAGAAAATCTGGCTCGCATCGACATGAGAGATTATCTGGATTCCCTTGTCAAATACCTCTTCCGCTCCTATGGTGTGGATTCATCAAGAATCCAGATTCGGATTGATATCGACGATCTGTCACTCGACCTTCATCGGGCCATACCATTTGGACTAATCATCAATGAATTGATCAGCAATTCGCTGAAGTATGCATTCCCCGGCAATCGAAGTGGCGAGATTAGTATTCAGCAGCGATCCATCCGGGAGCATTTCCACACGTTTGTGATCGCAGACGACGGAATCGGACTGCCGGAGCCGCTCAACCTTAAGGCACTTCGGACGCTGGGGCTTCAACTCGTTCACGACCTGATTCAACAGTTGTCGGGAACACTGACTGTGGTTGAATCGCCCCAACTTCAATTCAGTATTTCCTTTCCCATGGATGTTCAACAGGAAATGACAGCATGACCCCGGCTCGAATTCTCATCGTGGAAGATGAGGCAGTTGTGGCACTCGATCTCCGCCAGCGGTTGATCCGGCTTGGCTACGATATCGTGGAGACGGTTGGCTTCGGTGAAGTGGCCGTTGAGTTGGCGCGAGAACATCGCCCGGATCTTGTGCTGATGGATATTCGACTTCGCGGAACGATGGATGGCATCGAAGCCGCTGAAACGATCCGCACGCAACTCAGCCTGCCGGTAATTTTCCTGACAGCACATGCCGATGACGAAACAGTAAGTCGCGCCCGCGTTGCCGAACCATTTGGCTACATTCTGAAGCCGTTCGATGAACGTGAACTATGGACTGTCATTGAAATGGCGCTCTATAAGCATCAGGCGGAACAAAAGCTCCGTGACAGAGAGCAGCAGCTTCGCCAGGCACAGAAGATGGAGGCGATTGGACAACTGTCTGCCGGCATCGCGCATGACTTCAACAACATGCTCACTGTCATTCTAAATTACACGTCGCTACTCATGGACTCAGCCGGAGAAGACCATCCGTGGAGCGGTTTCCTGAGCGAGATTCAGAGTGCTGGACAGCGGTCGTCTCAACTGACGCGCCAACTCATGACATTTTGCCGTCAGCGGCAGGTTGAGCCACAAGTGCTTGACTTGAATCAGGCCGTCGTGCGATGCAACCAGATGTTGCGGCGACTGATCAGTGAGAATATCCAGATACACCTGCGCCTTCAGCCCAATGTTGGCAACATCCGTATCGACCCTGGACAGTTTGAACAAATCCTGTTCAATCTGTCTCTGAACGCGCGCGATGCGATGCCGGAGCAAGGTCGTCTGATCATTGAAACCGGAAATGCTCAAATAGGCAAGGACGATTTTCCGGACCTTGCTCCCGGTGCGTATTTGGTCCTGAGAGTGAAGGACGATGGCGAAGGAATTCCGGAAGAAATCCGCCACCGCATTTTTGAGCCCTTCTTCACAACAAAAGAGGCCGGAGAAGGCACCGGGTTAGGGTTGGCGACAGCTTGGGGAATCACAAAGCAAAATGGTGGACACATGGACTTTGAAACGATTGTGGGTCAGGGAACATCCTTTATTATCTATCTTCCGGCCGTGGCAACTCCGGCAGCGCCAAGGGAGTTAGCAGACTTAAAAATTTTTCCGAATGGAACAGAGACTATTCTGCTGGTTGAAGATGAACCCACAGTGCGACTGCTGAGCGAGAGAATTCTGAGTAAGTGCGGTTATACAGTTCTTGCAGCCACAGACGGGGCCGACGCCGTCAGACTTGCCGAACTTCATGGAAGTGAAATCGACCTTGTTGTTACGGATGTCGTGATGCCGATCATGGGTGCGAAAGAAATGGTGCAGAAAATTCGCATGGTTCTCCCCAACCTGCGCGTCTTGTTTATGTCAGGTTACAATGAACAAGGTATCTTCGACGGCGTTGAGGGTGTTGTCGCAGCGGGCTATCTGTCCAAGCCCTTTTCGGTGCCTGAGATGGCGCACGCGATTCGTCGCGTTCTGGACAAGAAAACCTGCGATAATAAGCCCCCATGCGTAAGTCCTGGGGCATAACTTGGCGAGCGGTGGGTGTCAGCCCACCGAGTAGCACGCATTTGACTCGGAGGGCTTACGCCGCTCCGCTCGCCGGGTTTGCGGCGACCGGGGACGTCACTCCCCTGATTGTGAATCCTGCGATTATGCCATTTAACTTGTGCATGGGTGCTTATCATCGCGATAAGCGGGTGAAGTGGCAGGCGGACCGCGTTTCACTCGCTCCCGGCCTTCTGCGTCAGCGCTGCGACGATCTTTGCGGCTTCTTCGGCTGCCTTCAGTTTGACATCGGCCACTGTCACCGGCACAAATCCCTGTCGCTTACTTTCATCGGCGGCCTCCATGAAGGCGTACAGATCGATCGTTTCTTCGGCGGAAACAGGCGGCTCACCCGTCTTGTAGAATTTCACGATCTCGAACACCAGCGGGCGATATCCGTCGTATTTTCCCAGCGAGGCAACGCCTTTGGTCCCAAAGGCTGTCCCGCCGTAACCCGAACTGCCCGCGCGAATTCCGCGAAACGTCCCGATGCGACCGTCCGCCCAAACGCCTGTCACCTGATCGTCGTTCGGAGTCGATGTCCGAACCACAGATTCGCAGCCAGGTCCCATTGCCGTAAACAGCATCTCGCAGCCATGAATTCCATACCAGAACAGATCCGGATGAGTGGCCTCAAGCGAACACGGCGAATAGGCATCACATCCCGTGACCTGACCGATCGAGCCGTTGCGAATCTTCTGGACTTCTGTCGAGAATCGCAGTGACGACGAACTGAAGATCGGCGTGTTGTAGTGTTTCGCCAATTCTAAGATTGCAATCGCATCGACGAGTGAACCCGCGATTGGCTTGTCAATAAAAACCGGCTTGCGCGCCTTGAGGACTGGAAGCACCTGCTCAAGATGCGGTCGTCCGTCGTTGGTTTCGAGGAGGACGCAATCGACCTGCGAGATCATCGTGTCCAGGTCATCACAGACTTCGACGCCCAGAGCTTTGATCTTCTCCGTATATTCCGGCACCCGCTTGACACTACTTTCGATATCCGGACTGCCCTTCGGATAAACCAACACAACTCGAAAGCCCGCGAGTTCGGGTTCCGGTTCTTTTTTGTTCAGCAGCTCGGCGAACGCGAGACAGTGCGAGGTATCGAGTCCGATCATGCCGATCCGCGTCGGCTTCGCGGGCTCATCAGCTGAAGTGAAACCGGCGACTGCGGCGATGGCACAAATGGACAATAGAATTGTACGCATGAGATCGTTTCCGTTGGAGGGTGGAGAATTTAGTTTGAGTTGTACAACTCTGAACTGCTGATTCCAAGCCAACCAGTCGATGATTGCTCCACCTTGCTCCATCGACTCTCCACAAATCATGGTGACTCGGTCTCGCATGCCTAGACCGTCTTGCCAAAATGTGCATTCTGAGAGTTGAATAGTAGTGCGATAGGAGGACTGGATTCGGCTGAATCGAGTATACTTTCGGCGTGACTCTGTTGGAAATCGAGCGTAGTCGATACTGTCTCATTGCTGAATAATGCGCATTGCTCGGACCGTGACGTTTTCTTTGGCTGGTGCCCGACAGTCTTTTCCCTCCTCCGCAACTCCCGTCCGCGATTCACCTGATGGATACCACTCATAACGTGCTGATCCGATCCCTGATGCCAAGGAATCTGCTGTCGTTTGGGCCGGAGTTTCAAAGGCTGCAGCTGGAACCATTGAATGTTCTGATTGGAGCCAACGCCAGCGGCAAATCAAACATCCTCGAAGTCCTTCAGGTTCTTCGCTCGGCCCCAAAAGACATGGAACCCGTTTTCAGAAAGGGTGGCGGTATCGGCGAATGGATCTGGAAGGGCAATCTGCATGGAAATGCTTCGATAGACTGCGTCGTCCGGCGTGAGCAGCCTCTGCAGCACGTGCGGCATGTTCTGAGCTTCGGTGTCGCTTCGCAACGGCTCCAAGTTTTCGATGAGCGGATCGAAGATGCGTTTGAACTCCAGAGTGAATCGTTTCAACGATACTACGTTGGAGTTGCAGAGGGAACACCAAGCGTTTTTTATTTGACGCTTGATGGCGAGCGGAGCTGGACAAATGCGCCGACAAGTCGGCCCCATACTTCGATTCTTTCTTTCTTTCAGGATGAAATGCATTATCCAGAATTACATTTGTTATCGCAGAGCTACAACCAGATCCGTATTTACCGTGAATGGTCGTTTGGACGAAACGCCGTCTTCCGCACTCCCCAAAAAGCTGATATGCGGAACGATGTGCTGGAGGAAGATTTTTCGAATCTCGGTCTCGTTTTAAATCGCCTAAAGACCAAGTTTCCAGCCGCAAAGAGGGCCATTCTGAACGGTCTCAAAGACCTCTACGACGGCATTCAGGATTTTGACGTGATGATCGAAGGAGGAACCGTTCAGGTGTTCTTCACGGAAGGTGACTTCGTTATTCCTGCCACGCGGCTTTCTGACGGAACACTTCGATACCTGTGTTTATTGGCAATTCTCTGCGACCCAACTCCACCGCCGCTGATCTGCATCGAAGAACCGGAACTGGGATTGCATCCGGACATTCTGCCAAACCTGGCGGACCTGCTCATCGCTGCGTCAGAACGTACTCAGCTCGTCATCACGACTCATTCCGACATTCTGGTTGATGCAATGACAGAGCGACCTGATGCTGTGGTGGTGTGTGAAAAGCATGATGGCAAGACTGAAATGAATCGATTGTCGCCAGAGGCTCTGGCAGTATGGTTGGAAAAATATCGCCTCGGCCAGTTGTGGATTGACGGTCAACTGGGAGGCAAGCGATGGTAGACGCCTGTATTTACCTCGAAGGCGGCGCTACAGGAGCTCATTCCAAGGAACTAAGCACCCGTTGCCAACAAGCTTTTCACAAGCTGCTTGATCGCATGGGATTCACAGGTCGAAAACCCCGACTGGTGGCCTCTGGCGGACGAGCGGATGTCTTCGACAGGTTCTGTACCGCTCACAGGATCAGCGACGGTGGTTATGTGGCAATGTGGATCGATAGCGAAGAACCGATAGCGGACATCGCGCAGACGTGGAAACATCTTGCGGAAGTTACGACGGTGGCTCGCTGGGAAAAGCCAGATGGTGCTGACGATGATCAGATCCTTTTCATGACGACTTGCATGGAGACGTGGATCGTCGCTGACCGCGAAACGCTGCGAAATCATTATGGTGATCAATTGCAGGAGAGCGCATTGCCATCGCTGAATCAACTGGAAACTCGGGGACGCCATGATGTGCAGAATAGCCTTGTCCGTGCTACTCGAAACTGCCGGAACAGGTATTCAAAGGGAAAACGTTCGTTTGTCGTTTTGGGACAACTTGATCCGCTGGTTCTGAAACTGCACCTGCCAAGTTTCGATCGAGTGCGGCAAATTCTGAATGACGTGCTGTAGGCAGACTATGATATTGTGTTCGGAAGACGGACGCTACTTGATGCGATTGTAGCCATTCAAAGCGGCGACGCGGTAGGCTTCGGCCAGATGACGCGCGGCGAATCGGCCCTGGATGTAGGCCGCGCTGGCGAGAGCAGGCACTCCGATGACATCGCCAACAGCGTAGATGTGCGGCTGAGTCGCCTGAAAATGTTCGTTCACCTCCAGCTGACCGCGATGATTGGCTGGACGAGCAATAAGGGGACACTCTACTTTATCGATAAGTACAATGTCCCCTTTTGACTCCCCCCTTTTGACTCCCCAGGAGGATGAAGATCGATCAGCAGCAAATGGACTCCCTGAAACAACAGTTCCGCCGCTTTGTCGATCAGGGCTCGCATCGCCAGGTTGCTGGACTTGTTGCTGCGGGAAATGATTTCGACCACCGCGACAATTTCATCACCATTGACGTGTCGGACTGCAACCATGTTTTGCTTACGACGGTAGAACTCCAGATCGGCTTCAGCTGTCAGAGACACTGTCGGCGGTGCCAGAAGGACAATGCCTGCCGCAGGCTCATCAATATTTTCACCAGCGACGTCTATTCCAGCAGTAATTCCTGATTTCTCACTCGTCTGCAGTGTCAGTACGTCAGGGCCAAACGGCCCGGATTGTTGTTCGGCCAGCGCATAACAATCATCCGGAAGCAGGCCTGTATTCAGCGATCGCTTGATTTCCTCAATCCACGCATGGTGAAAGTCGTGAAAAATCCCCGCTTCGACATGGCTCCAGTCATGTATTGGCATGTTTGTTCTCCTGCCGCATTATGAGCCAATCGCCTGGCAAGCTTCGACGATGAATTTTCGCACGACTTTGCCTGCTGAAAAAGTTCCCAGCGACGAAAACAGGCTACTCCATGAACACTCACTGCGTTCGTCGTCCTCCACCCCAGTCTATTACACAATGCGGTAGAGCTTCGCCGAGCTCAACACGACCGGCTTCAGTCACGTCTGTCGTTGATACGTCAATCCTAATGAGACTTCGCAGCTTCTTTAACTCATGAATAGCAGCATCTGTGATCTTCGTATTTTTCAGATCCACACTTGAAAGAGTCTGGCAGTTGGCAAGGTCCACCATGCCCATGTCGGTAACATCTGTGTATCGAACAGACAAAGTTGTGAGTCTTGGTAGTTGACAAATATCTTTCAGACCAACATCTGTGAGTCCCGTGGAACCCAATTTCAATATCACCAAATCCTTAAACTTCGTCAGGCGACTAATGCCATTATCCGTGACTTTCGTCCCACTGATGTCTAATACGGTCAGTCCCTCAAGTCCAGGCATCTCTGTCAGCATGATTACACCAGCATCAGTAACATCAGTGTCCTTGATATGGAGTTGCTTTAATTTTTCCAGCGGTGCCAGCTCGGCAAGACCACCATCAGTAATTTGCGTCGATGGAAGTTCCAGTATTTCGAGGTTGCGATGTCTGGCAATTTCCTTCAGCCCCCCCTCGCTGATTTTCCCCGAGACTCGAAGTCTTGACAAGTTCTTGATTTCACGGAGACCATGGAGAAGTAAGGCGTAGCGGCCGCCAATTCCGGAAATATCGAGATCCGTAAGATTGGTGAGACCACTCAGTTCCTTCAGACAGGCTTCGGAGCGCAATTCATTGCCCATCGTTCGTACGGCCGAAATGTCAAGGGTCGTTAAGCCCGTGCAATTCGCCACGTACCGCATCCCACGATCTGTGACTCTTGTATCGCTAATATTCAGAGACACAGGCTTTCCGGATTGGCAAACGTCCTTCAATCCGTCGTCGGTAATCTTAGACGCCATCGAAAGATCGAGTTCACGAAGCGTTTCGGATCCCGCCAATCCATTCACTCCATGATCACTGATCCTTGTGTCATGCAGACAAAGTTTTCGCAGTTTCGGCAACCTCGCAATGGCTCGAAGTCCTGCATCGGAAATCCTGGTGCCCCGCAGGTCAAGTTCTTCGAGCGTGTTCAATCCACTCAATTCAGCAACACCGACATCCGTCAAATACGATGAGTTTCCGAGCTGCAGCGATGCAAGTCGCGGCAACGCCAGCAACTCCTTTATTCCCGCGTTTGTAATGCCGAGCCCATCCCCAGTCGCAGGGTACTTTGCCTCGGTCCCTGTGAGATCTAATGCGCAAAGTCCCTGGATCTTCGCTACTTCATCAAGGCCGCATGTGAGTCGTGCCCATGACAAATCCAATCGGCTGAGAGTCGTGATCTGTTGCAGCTCTCTCACGCAATTCAATGAAATTCCCCCATTCAGCTTCAAGCGAGTAACAGAAATTTTCTTCAGTATCGCGAAATCTTCGTCGCGGAACAGACTCTCCTGGCACGTCAACGCCACATGAAATTCCACCGATCGATTCGACGAATCAACAAATCGTTCAACCGTGCCGCCCCTGGCCTCAATGTGCAGAATTGTGTCCGTTTCAATATCCGCGAACAATAGCGTCGCGTTCTGAACAGTCGCCAACAGTATTGCACAGTACATCCATATCAAATTCTGCATCTGCAAACCTTCATCGTTCAGTCATCGAGCGAGTTTCCTTAGAACCTGTCCAAGAACAAATCCGTGGAGCCGCGCCCGTGAGGAAGCGGAGTCGATACACCACTTCCTGACGGGCGCGGCTCCAAATCACGGACATGTTTCTGGACGGATCCTTAGCTCCCCTCAAATACCTACGACAACACCAGTTCCTGGACCACCGGATCGCTACTTCTGCCTTTGATCGTGCCGCTCTTTTGTGATCTTTATCAGCTTCAAACGGAAGTCTCTGTTCAGTGAGACGTCTGCTCTTGGGAACGACTTCCTGACCGCCTTCGCCGCGTCTTCAGTGATCCAATATCCATCAAGCGTCAGTTTCCTGAGTTTCGGCAAACCGCTGAGGTGAGCAAGCTTTTCATCCGCCACCTCGGTTGCGCACAGATTCAGCTCTTCCAACGACGACAATTCTTTCAAGTTGGCAAGACCCTCTCCTGTGATGCGGTTTTCTGATAGAGACAATACCCGCAAATTCGTCAGGTCTTTGATGCTGTCAAATCCTGCATCGGTGATTTCGGAGCCAATGATCATCAAAGTGGTGATGTTCTTCATGTCTCTCAAATGCCTCAACCCTGCATCGGTGACTTTTGAATTCATCACCAGGACGGTGTTGACCTCAGGAAAGTTCTTTACCTGAGAAAACACTTCATCGGTGATCGCCTCACCCGTGAGCATGATTTCACTGAATTCTCCATTTTCGTCCGGCTCGACAAGTGCAGCTGGATCGGCTTTCAAGAGTACATCGACCGCAGCTTGTCGGCGAATCTTCGCCGACGCCACATCGATGTCGTCGGGGGCGTCTACTTTTCCCGATTTTGCCTGATAGTAGGCATAGAGGGCGCGAGCTTCAGGCGCGTCGTCACATTGTTGAATCGCCTCCGCAACCCGTGTCCGTTGTTCCTCATCGGCACAGTTTTTTTCCAATTCGACAATCACCGCCCTAGTCTCAGCGTTACCTTTGATGGCTTGCAACAATCCCACAAGGTAGACACGAGTCAGGCCGTCACTTTCCTGCGGGATTCTATGAAGAGCTGGTATGAACGCGGGCGAACCAATTTCACGCAACCAGAAAAAAGCCGGGCGACCCTCAGGATAATCGATGGCACGACTTCGCATCAGCGCATTACCCCCGTCGGAAATTCGATTCAACATGAGGTTCACGCAGTTGTCCGCTCGAAGCTTCCCCGCCGCGACGATCCATGCCTCCTCTTCCTTAGTCATCCGGTCGGCATAAGTAAGTTTCGACCCGTCGCCCGGTCTTTCTCCGCTGAGAACGATGTCTGACGGTCCCTGGATCCCTTGATAAAGCCTCAATCGATGGGCGACCGTGTCCTTCATTCGTCCGGCGCTGTGGGCGATTTCTCTGGCTTCGGCCACTTCATCTGCGGGAGATCGAAACGGCCAGGGCGATCGTGGCTGTAACCCGAAATGCGTATTCAGACCTTTCTGTCTGCGATGCTCTTCTCCATCCACATTCATAGTAGCATTCGCCACCATAAGAAACGATGTGGCGAGTAACAATCCAGCTCTCAAGTCCATTATGTTATCCTTCCTGCAGGTTCTACCTCGCATCAAAGTGAATAACTATGTCGTTGACTCCTTTGATCCTTCTAGCGCTGCGGTTTTTCGCTGCCATTTGCTTAAAACCATTCACTCGGCTTTTTGCCTACGATCTGCGTCAGGTTTTCTGGAGGCGTTACGCTCCGCCTTGACAGCAATTCTGGTTCTGGGATCAATCCATAGCGTTGCTGTCGATCCGGAAACGTCGCTGGACACCGTGATTTTGACAAGTCTCCCGTCCATGTCAGCGTCAACGAGCTTATCGACCCCTCCAACGGGAAGACTGTCGCCGACAGATTTGACGGAATCCCAGCGAGTACGGGTTTCGGCACTTCCTTCTGCGCCGCCAATCATCAACGCCGCACGATACTGCTGCCTCAATTCGCTTTCCGAGACTTTCATCTGAAATTGATCGATGACCTGGTCCAGAGTTTGATTTTCTGTGGCCGTTGCGAACCCGTCAAACCATGAAATGCCGTCACGCCCCACCTTCAGACCAACGATCCCGTCTGGCCCTTGCAGGTAGACATCGGATTGCGGCCCCACCCAAACTCCATCTGGTGACACGAATGCGGTGACAGTTATTGTAACATCGTGCTTCTCCGGCTTCATCGGATCAGGCCCGTAAATGATTCGCTTGCCTTCGATCCTGCTTTTCTTTCCGCTTTCAGTTTTCAACACCGTACAGAACGCAGGCGACCACCGTGCATACACCCGCATCAGCATTGCTGGCCATTTCAATTTCGTTTGCACTACAACTAAAGAATCCTGTCGTCTGGAAAACTTGTAGTTCTCAGCGCGCACCGCGACCTTGGTTTTCGGGTCAATCCAGATCGTTGGTGTCACTTCATCTGTATTATTGGCGACAACCAATTTGATAAGCGCCCCATCCATTTCGGCGCTCAAATATTTAACCTTTCCATGACCTGAACTACCCGGCTCATCAGCAGTAAGGTCTCGAACATACTCCATGGGAATTACGGAATCCCAAAACGTTCTTGTATCGCGTGTCCCTGCTGGACTGTGCTCCATCATGGCTCGTCGATACTGCAGCCATAACTCTTCGCCCGAGATATTGTGTTCGAAGCCTTCGGTGATCTGAGCCAGGGTTTGTTGTGTTTCCGGCGGCGCAAAACCAGACATCCACGATACACCAGGCACATCAAGCTTCAATCCAATAATCCCCTCTGACGACTGCAGATACACGTCGCACTCCGGGCCAATCCAGGCCGCCGTCGGAGTGACAAACGCAGTCACGGTGATTGGATGGCCGAATTCTTTTCTGACAAAGGGATCTGGATCTGGACCATAAGTTGCCTGAACCCCTTCGACGACAGCGATTTCTTTCCCATCGACATTCAACAACTGGCACACGGTTGATTGCCACGGTGAAATGATTGGGAGGTCCATGGATTGCCTCTTCGCGGGCTGCTTCATATCGGCGTTCTTGACCTCCTGGGTCGAACAGCCCAGTGCCAACGCAACAATCAGCAAACAACAAACGGCGATAGTTCTCATGTTTTTCTCCATCCTCCGAAAGCGGCTCAGCGATTCTTGTAGCAACAATCCCCACGGATTGCGTGGCAATCGGCGTGCAAAATCTTCGTCATCAACCACGTCAACGGCGGCTGGTGGGGATAGAGTGCAATGCATCCGCGGCAAGGCAAGCTGTGTGCGGCGGATGAAGCCGTACTACACATTCGCGATGGAATGACGGTCGCCTGGGGAGGCATTCACGGAGCATGGCACTGCGACTGTACTCGAAAGTTTCGCGTCGATGAATTCACTCTGAGCCCATACCGGCTCCATCATACAGTATTGATTCATCACTTCACGCGATTGTATCCATTCAGCGCCGCGACGCGATAGGCTTCCGCCATAGTGGGGTAGTTGAAGGTTGTGTTGATGAAATACAGCAATGAGTTAGCGGTACCGGGTTGAGCCATAATGGCCTGGCCGATGTGAATGATCTCGGATGCGTTTACGCCGAAGCAGTGGACTCCGAGGATGGCGAGTGTCTCGCGGTGAAACAGAAGTTTCAGCATTCCA
>Ga0138256_10007103_pt1 | contig 11830 bp, 4 predicted proteins | sample KNB2016incub_MG_FD_105486 | JGI IMG/M metagenome (GOLD analysis project Ga0138256, IMG submission 105486) | Active sludge microbial communities from wastewater in Klosterneuburg, Austria - KNB2014incub_MG | ecosystem: Engineered > WWTP > Activated sludge > Unclassified | place: Austria...
GAACGTACGCGAGGTGCTGACCGAACTCCAACGTTCGATCCGGCAACAACTCACCGACCTGGAGAAAGAGGAAGGTTTCCAGCTCTTCCTTTCGGGATTCAGCCTGAACGAGCTGGCAGCCACCGAGCGCGAGCAGGTGCAGCGGAACCTCGACGCCCTCCGCAGTCGCGTGGACGAGATCCCGGGCGAGATCGAGCGGGAAGTAGAGGTTATTCGGCGCCGGTACGCCAGCCCGAAGCACCGACTCTTCCCGGCTGCGGTAACCTTCATCGTCCCAGAAAGCTACGCCCGGAGCCTCGTGCGATGAGGAAGCGCGTCGCGGTCCAGCATGCGGACTGGCTCAGCCTGATCGAGCCATCGGGAGCGTTCCTGACGCTGCCGGTGCTCCGCCGTGTCTTCCCGCATGGGCTCGACACCACTTCGTCGGAACTGCGGGCCGCGGTCCGCGAATCGCTCGATAGCACGGATGGCGACGACGCCTCGCGCAGCGCCTGGCTCCGCTTCCTGCTCACCGACGTGCTCGAATACGGCCCCCAGCTGGTCGAAGGGCCTGCGATCCCCGCCAGCCTGGAGCACACGGTTGCCGAGTACGGCGTTACCGTGCGACCGGACTTCGCGCTCATGTCGCCGGCGGCCGGGGACGGCCCCAAGCCGCGGCTGCTCGTGTGCCGCTGGCCTCTCCACACGGCCTTCGACCGGCGCCTGCCCGCCGACATGCCGGGCCGTACCGACCGCTGGGCCGCATCGCCGATAGAGCGCGCGGCCACGCTCTGCCGCGAGGTCAACGTCCCGCTCGCACTCGTTACCGATGCCGACCGCTTCACTCTGGTCTACGCGCCGCGCAACGCCGCCGCGGGCTGGGCCACCTGGCCGTCGAGCCTGTTCGCGGAGGAACGTGTCCTGCTCGATTCGTTCGTGTCGGTGCTCGGGCTGCGGCGGTTCTTCGGGGTGGCCGCGAACGAGACGCTCGAGGCGTTGTTCGCTGAGAGCGCGAACGCCCAGGCAGAGGTCACCGACCAGCTCGGGAAGCAGGTTCGCGCCGCAGTCGAAGTACTCGTCGGCGCCATCTCCCGGGCCGACCGGGCGACGCGTGGGGAGTTGTTGCGCGACGTGCAAGAGGTCGAGGTCTATAACGCTGCCGTCACCGTGATGATGCGGTTGGTCTTCCTGCTGTCAGCCGAAGAGCGCCGGCTGTTCCCGGTGGACGATGACCTTTACCTCTCGTCCTACGCGATCACGTCGCTCAGGCAGCAGCTCGAAGAGCAGGCGAACCGCGCGGGCGAGGAGGTGCTGGAGCACCGCCAGGCAGCCTGGCACCGCATCCTCGCCACCTTCCGCGCGGTCTACGGCGGTATCCAGCACGACCGGCTCTCGCTGCCGGCCTACGGCGGAGGACTGTTCGACCCCGACCGCTACCCGTTCCTTGAAGGGCGCGCGGCCGGCACGTCCTGGCGCGACACCGAATCGCACCCGCTGCCCATCGACGACCGCACGATGCTTGCGGTGCTCGACGCGCTCCAGGTGCTCACGTTCCGAGAAGGTGGCGTGACCGAGGCGCGTCGCGTGAGCTACCGCAGCCTCGACATCGAGCAGATCGGCCACGTGTACGAAGGTCTTCTCGACCACGGCTGCGTGCGCGCCCGGGGCGCCGTCCTGGGGCTGAAGGGTGGCAAGGGTCTGGAGCCGGAGATTGCCCTCGACGAACTCGAAGCGCAGCGGTCTAAGAGCGATGCCGCCTTCCTCGAATGGGCGAAAGAAGCCACCGGGCGCACCCCGAACCAGCTCGCGAAGGACCTCGTCCCCACGCTGGACCCGATGCCGCGCGAGCACCTGCTCGCCGCCTGCGACAACGACTCCCGCATCTTCGACCGCGTCGTCCCGTTTACTGGCCTGCTGCGGAACGACCTGCGGAGCCTGCCGACCGTGTTCCTCGGGCCGGCGATCTACGACGACGGCAAGCTGCCGGGCGCAATTTACGTGACGAAGACGAGTGAGCGGCGTGACAGCGGCACGCAGTACACGACGAAGGAGCTGGCGGACGAGATAGTCCGTTACGCGCTGGAGCCCATCGTCTACTTCCCCGGGCCGGCTGAGGGCGCCGAGCCCGCGGACTGGCGCCTGAAGTCGTCAGCAGCGCTGCTCAAGCTGAAGGTGTGTGACCCCGCGGTGGGCTCCGGGGCGATCCTCGTCGCGGCATGCCGGTACCTGGCCGAGCGGCTGGTGGAGGCGTGGCAGGACGAGATGGCGCGCGACATGCCGCCCGCGGGCCTGCCGCCGGGCTTCATGCCGGGCGAGGAGGACCTGGAGCTGCTGGCGAGGCGGGTCGTCACCGACCACTGTCTCTTCGGCGTGGACCGCAACCCGATGGCCGCCGAGATGGCGAAGCTCTCGCTCTGGCTGACGACGATGGCGAAGGATCGGCCGCTCACGTTCCTCGATCACGCCATCCACGCCGGCGACTCGCTCCTCGGCATCACGAGCCTCGACCAGCTGGAGCGGTTCAACCTCTCGGGCGGGAAGGCGCAACAGCTCGGCTTCCTGCACCCATTCATCGAGCAGCAGACGAAGGTGGCGATCGAACTGGGCCGCAGGCTCTCCAGCCTAACGGTGCTCGACCTCCGTGACGCCGAAGAGAAGCGCGCCCTCTACCAGAAACTGACAACCGAGCTCGGCCACCTTGAAGCACTCGCCGACCTCCTCGTGGGCGTGACGCTGAGCACCGCCGGGCGAGGCGAGCGGGCCGCGGAGGACGAGCGCCGCCGGGTGATGACCGAATTCGTCGAGCCCGCCTACCTGAAGACGCAGACAGCCGCTGACTTCCAGGCGCGTGTGGACGACATCCGCAACGAGGCCGCCTACCTGCTGGACACCGGCCGCCCGGCGAAGGCGCCCGAGCGCCGCTGCCTCCACTGGCCGCTCGCCTTCCCAGAGGTCTTCCTCGACCCCGACCGCCCCGCAGGGTTCGATGCGATGGTGGGGAATCCGCCATTCTTGGGCGGCAAGAGAGTCTCAGGAGCGCTGGGCACGTCTTTTCGAGACTACCTGGTGGAGTACGTCGCCTCAAACCGGAGAGGACACGCTGATCTGGTGGCGTACTTCTACGTGCGTTGTGCGACAGTCTCATGCGCGCTTGGGATGCTTGCGACCAACACCATTGCCGAAGGCGACACTCGTGAAGTCGGCTTGGACTGGCTGCTGGGGGAAGGCAAGTGGGTGGCATATCGAGCGATAAAGAGCCGACCTTGGCCAGGTGCTGCGTCTCTCGAAGTGGCGGAACTCTGGCTACGGACCGGACAGTGGGGTGGGCAATGCGTCCTCAATGAAAAGGCCGTGACAGCCATTACACCTTCGCTTGAGCAAGCCACCCGCACTTCGGGGAATCCCTTTGTGCTTCTTGCCAACGCACGGAGCTCCTTCATCGGCTCGTATGTTCTCGGGATGGGGTTCGTAATGGACGGAGCCACCGCCGGCGCTCTAAGACAAACAAACCCGCAGAACTCGGAGGTCTTATTCCCGTATCTGAACGGAGAGGATGTCAACGAGAGCCCGTCTCATTCCACCCAACGCTGGGTCATAAATTTCTTCGATTGGCCAGAGTCGAAGGCATCCACCTATTCGGAGTGTTGGCAGATCATCCAGGCAACAGTTCGTCCTGAGCGTCAGCGGCGAAAATCAGATGGTACATTCGCCCTGCGCAGGCCACTACCTGAGAGGTACTGGATCTATGCCGACAAGCGACCCGCTTTGTATTCGAGCATTCACGGTTTCGAACGCGTTCTCGTAATGACTCGTCATACCAAGATGGTAATGCCAACGTTCGTCTACGGTTCACAGGTGTATTCGGACGCCACCGTCGTCTTCGCGTACCGTGACGACTTCCACTTCGGACTCTTATCCTCTGCGTTTCATTGGTGGTGGGCGGTCGCCCGCGGCTCCACCCTCGGCACCGTCATCCGATATACCCCAAGTGACTGCTTTGAAACCTTCCCACAGCCCGCGCACTACGAGGCCGTCGAGGTCATCGGGAAGGCGCTTGACGACCACCGCCGCCCGCTCATGATGGCCAACAATGAGGGCCTGACGAAGACCTACACCCGTGTCCACAACCCGGCGGAGCGGAGCGCTGGCATCGTCCGCCTGCGCGAGCTGCACGTGGAGCTGGACTACGCGGTCCGCGACGCCTATGGCTGGCAGGAGGAACTGCCCGACCTGGACCACGGCTTCCACGAGACCAGCCAGGGCGTGCGCTACACGGTCGGCCCCGCCGCCCGCACGGAGATGCTGGACCTCCTCCTGGAGTTGAACCACAAGCGCTACGCGGAGGAGGTCGCGGCGGGCCTGCACGACAAGAAGAAGGGCGCGAAGGGCAAAGCGCGACAGAAGGTGTCGGGGCAGGCGACCATGCTGCCGGCCGAGGAGGACGAATGACGGCCAGCCCAACCAGCCTCCCCGCTGCCACCCCAACCCCCGAGCAACTGCGCGAGGAGATGGAGCGGCTGGTCGTCGCCGACCTGCTCGGCCCCGCCGGTGGCGAGGACGAGACGTTGCCCGGCTTCGATCGCGTCCGCGACCGCTACCTCGTGGGCATGCTCGCACCGCTGGGAACGGTCGCGGCCGGCCCGGAGCGCCAGGACGACCCCGGCTCGGACAGCGACGCCGAAGCCGGTGAGAGCGACCCGCTGGCGGCGGTGCCGTCGCTGTTCGCGTCCTCCGTCGGCATCTCGTTCGCGGTCCTCCCGGAGACAACCGAGCTGAAGGTGAGCGCGGCCTGGGGCCACTACCTCAAGGAGCGCGGCCCCGAACCGGGCGCTGAAGGCGGCGATGGTGGAGACGGCAAGGGTACGCACTGGCAGCGCTACCCGGTGGAGGACTCGAAGGTCATCGACCTCGCCGACGGCCCGATCGAGCCGTTCTTCGTTGTGGCCGACCAGCCCGAGGTCGTGGTCAAGGGCCGTTGCAAGAAGACGCCCAATGCCTGGCTGATCGACCTGTTCCTCGTGAACGAGCAGGACACGCCGAAGCGGAACCGCGACGAAGCGTGGCTCTTCCAGCCGCAGCTTTCGGTGTCGGCGCCGGACGGCTCGCCGGTGTTCATCGGGCGCCAGGAAGCGGCGCCGGGCATCCCCGGCTCCCGCGACCCCGAAGACCAGGCGCTCGACCTCCTCTACCGGAACGACGTCGAGTTCGCCGTCGGCCACGGCACCGGCGTGCATTGCACTCCCTCAGCGGGAAACCCGACGCGCGCCGTCCGGGTCGAGACGTCGGTCATGCCCCGGTACGACGTGCCGAAGACCGAGGCGCCCACGATCGCGGAGGTCCCGGAGCTGGCGGGCGTCGTCCTCGACATGAAGACACTCGCCGGGCTGGACGATGCAGGCCTCGTCGCCGCGATCCGGCCCCTCGCTGACGCCTACTCCCACTGGCTCGACCGCCAGGAGGCGCGCATCAATGCCGGCGCCGACGGGATTAGGCGTCACGACGTGGCTGCCCGCGACTCGCTGCGCGTGGCGCGAGGTACGCTCGACCGGTTGCGCGCGGGCATCGACCTGCTCGGGACAGACGCCACCGCGGCCGAGGCGTTCCGCTTCGCCAACCGCGCGATGTACCTGCAGCGCGTCCACACGGTCGCGGCCGGTTACCGGCGCGAGGACCCGGAGCTCGGCGTTGACGCTGCGCTGGCCCGGGCAGACGTCCCCCGCGAGCGATCGTGGCGCCCATTTCAGCTGGCGTTCATCTGCGTGAACCTTCCCTCGCTCACCGACCCGAAGCACCCGGAGCGGCGGAAGAAGGACGGCCTGGTCGACCTCCTCTTCTTCCCCACGGGCGGCGGCAAGACGGAGGCGTACCTCGGGCTCACGGCGTTTACGCTCGCGATACGGCGTCTTCAGGGGATGGTGGCTGGTCACGATGGCTCGGGCGGGATTGGCGTCCTGATGCGCTACACGCTGCGGCTCCTCACGGCGCAACAGTTCCAGCGCGCGACCGCGCTCATCTGTGCCTGCGAAGTCATCCGTCGCGAGGACGCCGCGAAGTGGGGCGATACACCCTTCCGCATCGGCATGTGGGTGGGCCTCAGCGTGACGCCGAACCGCGTCTCCGATGCGGCCCGCGCCCTCGACGACGCGCGGGGCATGGGTGGCCGCCAGTCCGGCCGGACCGCGAGCCCGCTGCAGCTGCTGAGTTGCCCGTGGTGCGGGACCGAAATCGACCCCGGAAAACACGCCCGCGTCGACTCCGACCTGCATCGCGTGTTCGTCTACTGCGGCGACGCGCTCGGCTCGTGCCCGTTTACGGCAGCCCAATCCGGCGAAGGCCTTCCCGTGGTGACGACGGACGAGGAAATCTACCGGCTCCTCCCGGGTCTCGTCATCGCAACCGTCGACAAGTTCGCCCAGCTCCCGTGGCAGGGCCCGCTGCATCTGCTCTTTGGGAAGGCGGCTCGCCGTTGCACGCGCCACGGCTACCGCACTCCAGACCTCGACGACTGGGTGACATGGGACGAGCGCGACAAGCACAACAAGACCGCGGCGTTGCCGGGGGCGACCACGGTCGCCTGCGACCCGTTACGTCCGCCTGACCTGATCATCCAGGACGAGTTGCACCTCATCGCCGGGCCGCTCGGCACGCTTATGGGACTGTATGAGACGGCGATCGACCGCCTCGCCGCGTGGGACGTCGATGGTATCGAGGTGCGTCCGAAGATCGTCGCTTCCACGGCCACGATCCGGCGCGCGGCCGACCAGGTGAACGCCATCTTCTGGCGAAAGCTCGCCGTCTTCCCACCACAAGTCCTCGATGCCGGCGATTCGTTCTTCGCGGTCCAGCGCCCCACGAGCCAGGCTCCCGGCCGGCGCTACCTCGGCATCTGCGCGCCGGGTCAGCGCCTGAAGGCCGTCGAAATTCGCGTGTTCGTCGCCGCACTCGGCGCCGCGAAGCGGCTGTTCGACCAGTACGGGCTTGCTGCCGACCCGTGGATGACGTTGGTCGGTTACTTCAGCGCCCTGCGCGAGCTTGGCGGCATGCGTCGTCTCGTCGAAGACGACGTTGCCAACCGCCTGCGGCGCGCCGATCGGCGCGGCCTCGCCAGGAGGCGCAACCTGGTGGTGCGAGAACTGACGAGCCGCGTGGGTTCGAGTGATATCCCCGGCATGTTGGAGCTGCTCGGCGCGAGACACGACCCGAACCGCGACAAGAACGCGCCACGCCCAATCGACGTACTCCTCGCGACGAACATGATCTCCGTGGGCGTCGACGTCCCCCGGCTGGGTCTGATGACCGTGGTCGGGCAACCAAAGGCGACGGCCGAGTACATCCAGGCGACCAGCCGAGTTGGCCGCGATGCAAGCGGCCCCGGTCTGGTTCTCACCGTCTACAACTGGGCGCGGCCGCGCGATCTCTCGCACTACGAGAGCTTTGAGCAGTACCACGCGACCTTCTACCGCCACGTCGAGGCCCTCTCCGTAACACCCTTCGCCGCACGAGCTCTCGACCGCGGGCTCAGCGCAGTACTCGTATCCCTGGCGCGTCAGGACGAGCTTCCGTGGAATCCCAACCTCCAGGCGCAGTCAGTGGACGTGCGCTCGAAGGAGATGCTGGCTCTCGGGGAGGAAATCGCGGTCCGCGCCGGCGAAGTTACCGGCGAGCCGGGCGTGCCGGTCGAAGTTCGGGCCCAGCTGAGCCAGCGCTACGACGACTGGAGGGCCCAACAGAGCAAGGGCGGCGTGCAATTGGCCTACCGCGCCGCATCCGGTGCAGCCGTCCCGCTACTGCAAGAGCCAGCGGTCGGCCCATGGAGCACGTGGAGCACTCCGACATCGCTCCGTGAGGTGGAAGCGAACGTCAACCTGATCATCGACGAGATGGACCCGAGCCTGGGATCAGCCCCCGGCTTCGGCCCGGCTCCCACGCCGGCCGACACTCCGCCGAGCGACGAGGACGACGAAGAACCGGACGAAGAGGGCGCGGCGCCGGGGACAGGTTTCGCCGACGAGTTCGAGCGAGCGTTCCGCCAAGCGCAGGATGAGATGGTGAAGTCATTCGGTTCAAGGGCGGAGGACGCCCAGTGACACAGCAGGGCACGGTCCCACGCGTAGGCGAAGTCCGTCCAAGTCAGCTCATGTACAGCGCGGGCGTTGGCGCGCTGATCGACCTGCCGCGTCTCTCGGTCATTGTCGCGGGTCTCGACAGGTGGAACGACCTTGCTCAACGAAGGCTGAGCGAAGATCGGCTTCTCGCGGCCGTTCGGGCGCGGCTTGGCCAGCAGGTCAAGGAACTGCGCGAAGCACCGTGGGAGGAGCCGGACAGCCGGAACCCATACGGGTCCTGGGCAAGCGTCGGGGTCCCCGTGCTGCCGTTTCCGCGGTGGCTTCGCTGCACGCGTTGTGACTTGTTGTCGACGGTCGATGGGGGCGTTTTCAAGCTGAAGTCGCCAAGCCCGTACCGGCCAGACCTCACCCATTACGAGCACTCGAACTGCTCTACGCGGGGAGCACCGCCCATGGCGGTACCCGCGCGCTTCGTCACCGCGTGCCCCGGCGGCCATCTCGATGAATTCCCGTGGGTGGAGTTCTGCCACTCGTCCCACCCGTGCAGCGGGAACCCAATCCTTGAGGTGCGGGAGTTCGGTATGGGCTCTCGCTCAACAGACATGCAAGTCGTGTGTCGCACGTGCGACGCGAAGTTAGCGATGTCATGGGCCTTCGGAGAGCGTGGCGCACGCCTGATGCCTCGGTGCCGTGGGCGCCATCCGCACCTTCAGCAGTTCGATGCGGCCGGCTGCACCGAACAAGCGCGAGCGATGCTCCTGGGCGCTTCGAACCAATGGTTCGCGGTCACCGAGTCGGTCCTCTCGCTCCCCGTTTCAGCGGACCCCTTGCGCCAGCTAGTCGCGGACCTCTGGGGCACTCTTTCCGCGGTGCCTAATCGCGAGGCGCTCGAACCGATGCTCCGCCTGGTGCCGGATCTCCGGCCGCTGGCAGGCTTCGACCCTGAGCGCGTCTGGGAGGCGATTGAGGCTCGCCGAGCAGCAGAGGGGGGCGGCGACGCCGAGGAGGCGCTCGACCTCCGCGGGCCGGAGTGGGTGCTCTTCGCAGACCCGCTCAACGCGCCGCAGTCGCGCGACTTCCGGCTGATCGACGCGGGCGTACCCAGTGCCTACAGGGACGTCATCGAACGGGTGGTCCTGGCCGAGCGTCTCCGGGAAGTGGTAGCGCTGTGGGGCTTCACCAGAGTGGATGGGCCCGATTCGGGGGTGGCTGGCGACGCGGCCCCGGCAAACGTCGCGCCGTTAAGTCGGAATGGGAAGCCGGTATGGGTTCCCGCGGCCGAGGTCCGAGGGGAAGGGCTGTTCGTGCAGCTGCCTGAGGACACCGTGGCAGCCTGGGTCGATCGAGTGGCTGGCTCGGCGAGGACCGAGGCGTTGCGGGAGAGCCACAAGCGATGGCGGCAACACCATCACCTCGATCCCGCTACCGGATGGCCAGGGGAGCGGTACGTGCTTGTCCATTCGCTCGCACATTGCCTTCTGAACGAACTGGCTTTGGAGTGCGGATACGCCGCGGCGTCGATCCGTGAGCGCATCTATGCACGCGAACCGGACCAGGACGGTGGCCCGATGGCGGGCTTCCTGCTCTACACGGCGGCTCCGGATTCGGAGGGCACGCTCGGTGGCCTCGTTGGACTCGGCAAGTCAGCGACGTTCGGTCGAATTCTGGAACGAGCGCTTGAGCGGGCGGGTCTCTGCAGCGCCGACCCGTTCTGCGCAGAGCACTTGCCGGTTGGAAACGAGGACGCGCTCCACAATGCCGCCTGCCATGCCTGCCTGTTCGTGCCAGAAACGAGTTGCGAGCGCGGCAACCGGTACCTCGACCGTTCGGCACTGGTTGACACGCTCGCCGGCGCCGGGATCGAGTACTTCGCATGATGACGGACGACCTCACGAGTGCCCTCGTCCAGGCCATCCGTGTCGCCGTACAGTCGATGCCGGCAGGCCATGTCGAGAGTCTCGCGTCCGCGATCGCCAAGGTGCCGTGCTTCAGCGAGGCAGCCGCGGGACCTGTGGTGTCGGCTGTCGCGAGCCCGACCTACCGCACGAACGCCGGCCGATTCCTTGATTCATGGGGGACGGCCCCGGACGTTCCGGGACTCGCGCTCGCGCTGGCCCTAAGGGCGGCGTCTAGCGTTCGGGCCGATGTGAAGCAGGAAGAAACGGTCGAAGTGGTCTGGACGGGGCCTACGAGCCACGAGATTCCCGTCCGGCGGACGCGCGAAGTCCTCCTCGAATTGATCGGTCTTGCGACCCAGAGACTCACAGTCGTCAGCTTCGCGGCCTACAAGGTCCCCGAGGTGCTGGCCGAGCTCACCAGGGCAGCGGCTCGGGGTGTCGATGTCCGTCTCATCCTCGAGACGGCGGAGGACTCGGGCGGGCGTCTGTCGCACGATGCCGCCGAAGCCTTTGACTCACTTCGCAATGCGGCGGCGTTTTACGTGTGGCCACTGGACAGACGAGGGTCCGGCCAGAGTGTCGCCGGCGCCCTCCACGCCAAGGCCATCGTTGCGGACGCTCGCGCAGCGTTCGTCACGAGTGCCAACCTTACGGGCCACGGGCTCGGCGCGAACATGGAGCTCGGGCTCTTGGTGCGAGGCAGCGCCATCCCGGGCCGGCTTACGTCCCATTTTGACGAACTGATCGCTCAGGGCACGCTCCGGAGGGTGGAGTGAGTGGCCTTCACGGCCGCGGCTGCTCTGGAGCCGATTGGGTTCGGCCGGTCGTCTCCGGTTCGAGCTTGTGCCGCCGTGTGATTCGGCGCAGGACGCTGACATGACTTCAACATTCTCATGGCTGGATCACTCCGAGGCCCAGCGCCGCCAGATGTTGGAAGTCATCGACCTCTTCCGGGAGAAGGGCACACTCGATGAGTTGGGGTTCGGGCCGATCCGCGACGCGTTCTCAGACCACTTCTTTCCTGGCACTAGCACGCTTCACACTCGGGCTCGCTATCTCCTCTTCGTGCCGTGGATCTATAGGCGAATTGAGCAAGACAGGGTTCCTCCATCTCAAGTGGACAGTCGTGCTCGCAAGGACCAGGCCGCGCTCGCCCGGGCGCTCCAGCTTGGCGGAGAAGGGGATGCCCAAGGGGTAATCGGTATTCAGGCAGGCGAGGCGTTGCAGCGAACGCCCAAGGCTATCTACTGGACCGCCCTTAGACGGTTCCGGATCTGGCAGTTCCCGGGTTCCATGGAGCAGTATCACGCAGTGCTCCGGCGGGCCGGCTCAAGCGGAGCATCTTCCTATTCAGACGACGGCGAACTGGTCGAACGCAGCAGAGTCCAGGGCTGGCATGCTGGTCTTCCGCAAGAGCCGGAGGGTCTGCTGCAGTCCGCGCGCCTCGCCCTTCTAAAGGAAGAAGCGGAATACCTCCGCGAGCGCATCGTAGTGGAGGCGCCTGGTTCGCTCTTGTCTCTGTGCGTCGAAAGCAAACGTCACGTCAGCCGCATCGAGTATCCGTGGCTGCACCCTGACCTGGCAGCGTTTCCGGCCCATCTCCGCGCCGATCTGGAGCACGCTCGGCGATTTTCGGTCCTCGCGTACGGTGCGGCACTCCTTTATAACCTGATGCTCGCGGAGAAGGCAGAAGCGGCTGACTTGCCCGTCGCCAATGGGCTCGTCGAGCTGCGTCGCTCTGAACTGAATGCCTGGGCGGATGACGCTGGCGCAATGCGCGACCTTCGTACTTGGCGGATGAACGATCTTTGGCGAACGGTGGAAGACAAGGGCCATCGGATCCCCTACCCGGCCAGGCAGTTCGTCGAGGGGATCGCCGAGACCGTC
>Ga0138256_10007104_pt1 | contig 11829 bp, 8 predicted proteins | sample KNB2016incub_MG_FD_105486 | JGI IMG/M metagenome (GOLD analysis project Ga0138256, IMG submission 105486) | Active sludge microbial communities from wastewater in Klosterneuburg, Austria - KNB2014incub_MG | ecosystem: Engineered > WWTP > Activated sludge > Unclassified | place: Austria...
CCAAGGGGTGCAGCAGATCGACTATGCGCCACTGCAACGCCAGTTCGAGATTGGCGGGCAAAGCGTGCGTCGCAGCTATGCCTTGGTGAACGGGCGCGCCAGTGCAAAGACCGTGTTTTCGATTGGGTTACGTCCGCGCGGCCCGGGGGTATTGACGCTGCCTGCACTGCGTGTGGGCAACGCGGTGACTGCACCGTTGCGATTGCTGGTGCAGCCGCCCTCGGTGCAACAGGCCAGCGCGCATAGTGATGTATTTGTGGAAACCCAGGTGGATGCCAGCCAGCCTTATGTGCAGCAGGCGGTAGGGGTGACCGTGCGCTTGAATTACGCGGTGCCGTTGCTGTCTGGGCAATTGGATTTGGATACCCCAGACACGGCCGGCCTGCAGCAAGTGGGGGAGGACGCTACCTATGAGCGTGACATTGGCGGGCGCCGCTATCACGTGGTGGAGCGCCACTACTTATTGATCCCCGAACGTAGCGGCCCGTTGCGCTTGTCGGGCGCGCGTTTCAATGGTTTGGCGGGTGGCGGCTTCGTCGATCAACTGTTTGATGAGGCACGTCATCCGTTATCGGCTGCGTCCTCTGGACAAGCCTTGCAGGTACAGCCGATTCCGGTCAATGCCGCGCAGCCATGGCTGCCATTGCACGCACTGACGTTGCGTTATCTCAATCAGCCGGCCAGCGCACGAGTGGGCCAGGCAACCACGGTGCAGATTGAAGCTGTCGCCGATGGTGCTACCGCTGCGCAAATGCCCACCATCGAGATTCCGGCAACGGCGGCGGTTTCGGTATTTGCTGATCCACCGCAGGTGGAGGATCAGTTTTTCAACGGCAGGCCGCGCACGACGTTGCACCGCAAGTTTTCACTGGTCCCCAATCAAGCCGGTGCAGTGGTGTTGGCAGGGCCGAAAGTGGCTTGGTGGGATGCCGAGCAACACACTGCGCGGATCGCCGAACTGCCGCCGTTGTCGTTGCAAGTGGCCGCTGGAGTGGCTTCGGCAACGCGTCCGCAATCCGTAGCGCCGGTGGAAGCCGTGCAGTCCACGCTCCCGCAACAGTCTGCGCCTGCCGCCCGGATGCAGGATGCGTGGATCTCGCCGCGCAACGCTTGGCTTTTGCTGCTGTTGATATTGATTGTCAGCACAGGATGGGGGGGGATGGCCGGTTATCGCAGACACCGCGCAAGGTCTGCCGCACACGCCGATGTCCCGGTGGCATCTCGGCCAGTGGCTTCGCTGCAACAGGCATTGCGCGATGGCGTGTTGCAGGACATCGGGCAAGCGTTGGTGCAGCAGGCAGGGTTGGCCACCGATGCTCTTGAGGGTGTTTGTACGAAGTTGGCAGACCCTGTGCAAGTCAGCGCAGTGCGGCAGCTGCAGCAGGCGCGTTGGGGCGGCGGGGATGCGGGGGCGGCGTTGCAAGCGCTGCGGAAGGCTTTTTCTGCGGGTGCACACTGGCGCAGGACGAGCCAGCAAGCCAAATCCCTCCTGCCGCCGCTCTATCCGGAATAGCGCCAAACCTTTGTTAAGCTGCGGCATTGATTTTGTCATTCGAGTCCCGCATGCACACCACAGTCACCGCGCCTTCCACGCCTGCCAAGGGCATGCCGCTGCATTACAAAGTGCTGATTGGCTTCGTGCTGGGTACCGCATTGGGTCTGGCGGGGCACGCGCTGGCGTTGGATGCGCAGTGGATTCACGGGCTGATTGAATACGCCACCAAACCCTTTGGGCAAATCTTCCTCAACCTGCTGTTTATGCTGGTGGTGCCACTGATTTTTTCGGCGCTGGTGCTGGGTGTGGCCGAGTTGGGGGATATCGCAGCGCTAGGCCGGCTGGGTTGGAAGACACTGATCTACACCGCCGTTGTCACCGCTGCAGCGGTGGGCATCGGCCTGCTCTGCGTCAACCTGCTGCAACCGGGGCTGCATATGGACCCGGCCTTGGTACAAAAAACTATGAGCAGTAATGTGCTCAAGGCTGGCGAGATCGTCAGCAAGGGCAATGAGCTGCGCTTGATGGATCTGTTGGTCAACATCGTGCCGCACAACATCGTGGGCGCGATGGCCGATGACAAGCAGAAGCTGGGCATCGTATTTTTCGCACTGATGATCGGCATTGGCCTGGTGATGAAGCCTACGCCCGGCACGCAGGCGTTCAAGGGTGCCATGCAGGGCCTGTTCGAAATCAGCATGCACCTGATTGGGCTGTTCATCCGCTTGGCCCCGTATGCGGTGGCTTGCTTCATGTTCAACCTGACCTTCCAGTTGGGCTTTGATGTCATTCGCAGCTTGATCTGGTTTGTCGTCACGGTATTGCTGGCGTTGGCCATCCATGCCTTCGTGGTGATCCCGCTGTGGGTCAAGCTGATGGGCGGCATGTCGCCGCGCGTGTTCTTCCGCGAGACCCAGGAAGCCACGCTTACGGCATTCGCCACCGCTTCATCCACCGCCACCTTGCCGGTGACCCTGCGGGTGGCCGAAGACAATCTCAAGCTGCCGCGCAAAGTCAGCCGCTTCGTGCTGACCGTCGGCGCGTCCGCCAACCACCACGGCACTGCGCTGTTCGAGGGCATCACCGTGCTGTTCCTGGCCCAGGTCTACGGCCTGCACCTGCCACTGACCCAGCAGCTGATGGTGCTGGTGCTGTGCATCCTCGGTGGCATCGGCACCGCCGGCATCCCGTCCGGCTCGCTGCCGGTGATTGCGATGATCTGCGGCATCATCGGGATTGATCCTGCCGGCATCGGCATCATCATCGGCGTCAACACCTTCCTCGACATGTGCCGTACATCCCTCAACGTCACCGGTGACCTGGCCACCGCCGTGGTTGTTGCGCATCGCAGCGGTGAAAAGGATCTGGACGATGCCGCAATGGAGAAGCTGGACGAGATTGTGCGGTAAGGCGGGGGTTAGCCAGTAAGCAATGAGCGGGCGATATCCGGAAACGCCTTAAGTAATTTGCCGTCCATCGTCACCAGCGGCGTGCCCAGTGTGCGTGCCAGCGCGATGAACTCGCAGTCGTAGGCGGTGCAGCCGCTATCGCGCGCCAGTTCCAACACATGACGGGAGTCGGGCATGTGTTCGGCGCCATCGAGCAAGGATTCGGCCTCGCCTTGGATCGCACTTGCTTGCGCAAAATCCAACGTGCCACGCCGCAGATAGCCCGCCAGAATATTGCGAAATTCGCTGCGCCAAAGGATGGGCGCGTGCCAATCTGGATCAGTTTCTAGGAGTCTTTCGGCTGCCGCAGTGAACTCCCCCGGCAAATACAGATACGCCAGCACATTGGAGTCCACCACGATCACTTGCGGCCCTCGCGCTTCAGGGTGTCGATGTCATGCGCGTGAAATGCCTCTGCGTGCAAACCCGTGCGCAGCGCACGCGCGCGTGCCAAGCGTTCGCCCGGCGCAATGCTGGCGGGTGCCAGCACGGTTTCCAGGCAGATAATCGCTTCGCTGTTCAAACTGCGCCGGTGCAGGGCGGCTGCGCTTTTGAGCTTGGCGTACACCGCATCCGGGATGTTTTTCAGGGTCAGGGTTGTGGGCATGTGCACGCCTCCACTAGATTGAAACCAAAATACAACCATTTTGGTTTCAAATGCAAGCCGTAGTGAATTTGGCAGAGTGGCGGCGCTGTTCATAGGGTCAGCTTGGCGCGAGACAACACTGCACGCAGTAGGCGGATGCCGCAGTGGTGGGTAGGAGAAGCGTGCTCCGAGAAGCGCGCAAGGCGCAGTGTTAATCCACTGGCTTGATCAACTCCAACAACGCCGCCCGGCGCTGCGCGGACAAAACACGAAAGCGCACCAGTAGAGCGCGTTCTTTTTCGTCGCGAGCGGTGGGCGAGGTGTCATCGCTTGGTGCGCGCGCCGCACACTCTGGCGAAGCATCGGCAGGCTGGACGCCGCAGATCAACTCGTCCAGCGAGCGCCGCAGTTGACGACGAAGTTCTGGCAGTAAACGAAAGCTGGGGGTTTCGCGACCATTTTCCCAAGCGGATACCGATGATTTTGTGATGCCGAGCTCGAACCCAAGTTCTTCTTGGGTCATTCCGGCAGCTACGCGCGCCTCGCGCAAGCGATCGCCGAAATGTTTCATCCGTTGGCTCCGACATAGGGGCTTTGACGGTATGGATATTCCTAACTTATGTCGTGCGGATATGACTCGACATTTGAGTTCGGAAATACAATACTTGGAATGGAGTGCCCTGCAGGGATTGAAGCAGCTAGGGCGCAGGGATTAGTGGCGCAGCAGCATTCACTTGAGGGGTTGGCATGCAGGGGGAGTCGGAAGACATCCGGTGGGACTTGGAGGGTGAATCGTGGCGGCAGGAAGGTGACGCCTTCGTCCTAGAGTCGCGGAATGGCGTCCAGCTTTCAGAGCATTTGACCGATTGGGACTATCTTGCCGGCGCGCACCGGCGGCTCGATGGTGCCGGGTGGCTGCCTCGCCAGTTCCAATATTCCCCGGTCGATGGGACGTCTTTGCCCAAGATGGCCGCACAATCCATGCATTGGTTGCCGCCCTGTGCCAGCAATGCGGGGAATCGAGTCTGCGATGACGAGACCGACAGACGCCTGATTGAACTGCTTGCCAAGCTTGATGCGCATTGGCAGACATCGGGTCGATCGATGCAGCAGAGTGCCGAACAACTCAAGCCGCCGATCAGCAATGGGCTGTCGTTTTTCTGTGCTGATATTGGTGGTTATCGCGACGCCTTGTTTGCGTTGAGTCGTAGTGGGGCCTTGTGGCTCTGGCAGCGGGGCGGTCGGCAATGGCTGCCGCTCCGTCCCGAAGGCGCCTTGTTGTCTTCGCATGCGTTCGAGCCTTGGGCCTTTTCAGTGGTGGTTCTGCCTGGAAGACAGGGCAGTGATCTGGTGTTGGCCGATGATGGCGGAGCCGGGTACCTGTGCTTCGACCCTGTGCGATTGAGCTACAGCCTGGATCGGCATCCAAGCAAGGCGTTGGGTGCGCCCGGCAAATTGGGCGACGCGGCCTTGGTGCCGTTGCTGCATGACGGTCGGTTGCAACTGGCGGTGCGCCGACCAAATTCTCGATGGCAAACGGTCGAGGTCGAGGTCGAAACGGTGGTGGCCGAATATGATTGGCTGTTGGCCGCGCCCGTTGTGACCGTCAATGGGCAAGGGTTGCTCTGGATTAGCGAACACGGCTGGTTGCTGGCGCAAGCGCGTGGGAATGAATTCGAGGCGCGCTGGATTACATGGCCGGCCGATCGCACCGCACGCCCAATCCTAGGTCCGCCTTTCCGTGACGGTGAGGGCGATTGGCAGTTGGCCTTAGGCGACGGGAAATGGCGCTACATGCTGTTGGGTGCCACGTTGTCCACCGAGCATGTGGCACCTCGTGCAGCAGTCAGTACTGGCCGTAATGGTTTTCAGCTGAATATTTTCGTGCGTCCTCCTTGGAAGGATTTTGATCACGATCTGCATCGCCTGGAATATGTGCGGCATCCGTTCCTAGAGTCTGAGACGGCCACGAATCGCGACGGTGTCGGTGCCATGCTCGAATTGCGCGTAAAGCACAGGGGGACATTGATGTCTTTCTATGAAAGCAGTGCACGCGTCTCCGCAGAATATGGTTTCACTTTGCCCGTGAATGGCGGCGATGTCTGGCATGGTTATCAATTGAACGTTGCCAAGCCGTGGCTAGCGCAATGGTTTGTCCATGACGGGGCACTTTGGCTGTGGGTCGATGAGCCGGGAAGACTGTTGCGTTGGAGCGCGGGATGATTGGGAGCTTGTCACGAGTTGGGTTTCTGATCGCACTGCTGGCGCTGTCGGCGATTGTCGTCGCTCGCGAAGGAACACCGGTACGGCAGGTTGTGCTTGTGCAGAATTCGGGATGGATGGAGCCGTTCTACACGGACAAGGCATCCCCGCTCAAGCCATTGGTGGCGAATTTGGCAAGCGCCGTGGCTGGGCGTGACGAAGTTGTGGTCGGATTGTTCAATCAGGCCGACGAGGTGCATCTGTCGCCGGAGTGGATCTACCGTGGGCCGGGTGGCGGTGCCGGCTTGGGACAGGCATTGGCTGGGGCTGGCTTGGTGCGCAAGCAATCCGGCGCATATGCCGATACCGACTTTAAGGAGGCCTTGCTGGGGGCAATTAAACAGGGGCTTGGAAACCAATCCGGAATCGTTTGGATCGTCACCAACAACAAGAACAGTCCAAACAACAGCGATGCAGTTATTGCCCGCAACCGCGAGTTCTACGAATTGCTGCACGGCGAAGGAGTGATTCCCAGAATCGCAGCGTTTCCGTTCAAATCGTCTGTGCAGGGAGAGCACTATCGCGCCAACGGTCTGATGATCTATGCGATCGCCTATGGGCAACCGGCCGATGCCGCATTACAGAGTTTGCTTGAAGTTCCTGCATTGAAACAAGTGTTGCCGGAAGGCCATGTTCGCCTGAAGCCGCTGACCGTGACTGCGGTGCGATTCATCCCGACCGGGGCCGCAGGGTCGCCTGGTACCAAGGTGGGTCTTGCGCAGGATCGTTTGACCTTAGTGCTGTCTTTCAATGTGGACAACCACATGCGGGTTGCTCAGGTGCGGGGGCGTTTTGAGAATTTGTTCAATCCATACAGGATACGCAGCGCCAAGGTTTCGCTGGTCGCGCCGCCGGCGATTGGTCTACGCGGCGCTGTTTCCATGGATACCTTGCAGGCGCTGGATCCGGGCCAGCAAAGCGATGAGTTGACTCTTTCGTTGGGGCTACCACCGCTGCCGTCGCAGTGGTCGCGTGAGGTACTGCTGCGCAGTGGCTACGAACGGCGCGGAGCCATCGACGTGCGTCTGGACGATCAGCAACTGGAACTATCATCGGCATTTACCGCGCGCATGGCAGAACTTTTTCCAGGCGATCCGCTTCCGGATGTGTTTCTGCCACCGGTCAAGGCTGGAACTTCGATCACACGCGTGCCGTTGTTGTTGCGGGTCACATATCCAGTGTGGCCTGCGGTGGTGGTGTATGGAGGTGGACTCATTCTGCTGATTGGCTTGCTGCTTGGAGCTGCTCTGCTGGGTGGTGCACGCAACGTCACCGTGCTGGTAGATGGCCAATCAAGACAGTACCGCCTGAAGCCGCTGGCAAGCATGCAAGTAATGGATGAGCGGGATGGGCACGTCGCCACTATCAAACGCGGTCTGATTGGCGCACGGGTCGTCTGGACAAGCCCGGGCGTTCCTGTTCGCATCAAATAGAGCACATATCTACAAAGGACACCATACCAATGACTCAAGAAAGCGCACTCCCTGCTCCTACTGATACGCAGCAAACCCCTGCGAGTGATTCTGCACAGCATGCTCCTGCCAAGCCAGCCAACAACACACAGCCTAGCGTGACATTCACCGGCGACTGGGATGTTACGGTTGGCGAGCAAACCAATGGCCGCGATGCGTTGATTGGTGGCGTTGTGTTGCTGGTACTCGCCATCATGTTCTTCATTGTCAAGAACGCCTACGCCAACTGGCGCGTGAGGGAACGGGTCGCACCGAGCCGTGCAAATGCATCAGGCTGGTTCCTGTTCTTGGGCCTGATGGCCGTAGCGACCATCGCGGTACTCGGTTTCGTCAATTCCGGACGCTTCCTTGCGCCGATCTACCTAGTGCCGCTGGGCGGCCTGGCTGGTGTGTCTCTGATTGCTTGGCTGGCCACGTTCTCTGCGAAACGCTAAACCAAGGAGCCTCATCGTGAGTCAGTCCCAAGACGCCGGCGCTGCCGGCACCGTCAAGCCGGTGCAGGTTGCCGAGAAAATCCGTCCGACGCTCTACATCGCGCTAGGTGGCACCGGCATGAAAGTCCATATCAGGTTGCGTCGCCGCATCCTCAACACGATCTGGGGCGGCAACATGCGGGTGGAGAACATCTCCGATTTCCCGGTGGCGCAGTTCATTAATTTCGACCTAGATGCCGGCGAAGTGACCCAGGACGGGAAAGCGGTTAAGACCGACGTCTTGGCAGAGCAGGTGGCATTCACATCGGAAGAGAAAATCATCGAGCGCCTAGATCTAGGTAAGTACACACAGTCCTTGGACGAGCTTCGGCGCCACCGGGAAGTGGCCGAGTGGTTCCCGCTTACGCCCGACAAGATCGCCGCACTCAAGATCGATCCCAGTAAGGGTGCGGGCCAGATTCGCGCGCTGTCGCGGCTGTATTTCTTCGACAAGTACCCGATGATCCGCGACAAGTTGCGCGACAAGGTGGAAGCGCTGCTCAGCAACATCGGCGGGCGCGCCGAGCGGCTCAAGAAACTGGGGCTGGAGATCGAGCCGGGTAAGCTGCGCGTGGTGATCATCGGCTCCGCCGCCGGAGGCACCGGCTCCGGTTCATTCCTGGACATGGGTTATCTGGCCAAGGCGATCCTTCGCGAGAAGAATGTCGACGGCAAGGTGGATCTGTTCTTGGTGTTGCCGGGCGGATTCGTCAGCACCACCAACCCTGATCGCATCCAAGCCAATGGCTATGCCGCGCTGATGGAGCTGGAAACGGCAATGCGCGGCAATCGCCTAGTCCGGCACTGGGATGCGTCCGACAACCTGACCATCGACAACCGGCCCTTCGACGATGCCTACATCGTCGACAACACCAATGTGGCGATGGCCAAGACCAGCGAGCAGGAAGACATCTACGAGATGTTGTCCGACATGCTGTTCACCGACTTCGCCTCGCAGGATTTCGCCAACCGCAAGCGCTCGATCGCGGTCAACCAGAATCAGCACAAGATCCGCACGTATGCGGTGCCGTTGCCGCAAGACTACGGCGACGATACCGAGATACGCTTTCCCGCCATCTACTCCGGCGTGGGCCAGGCGGTGCTGGACACCCAGGTCGATCAGCGCCAGAACGTGCGCATCAATCGCCAGGTACAGTCGATGCTGAAAGCGTTCTTCGGCATCGCCGGTGCGCAGGCGGGCGGCAACCGGCCGACCGACAAGGAACGCGACGACTTCATGCGCGAACAGCTGGCGGTGGCGTCGCGCCCCTTCACGAACATCCCGGAGTTCCTGTCGCGCGGCGATCTCACCACGGTGAGCGGCGAATTCTACGTGTACCAGGTCGCCGACGACCTGCTCAAGATTGCGGGCGATGCCAGCATCAGCGCGCAGATCGAGCAGAAGGTGGACGCCGCCTTCCAGCAGCTTGTCCACGGAAGCGCGGATCGCGGGCAATGGCCCATGCATGTGCAGGACATCCTCAAGCAGCTCGAACGCGATACCCAGGGCAGCCGCGTCGACAGTGCCGAGCGCAATCACGAGGTGCGCATCGGCGAAAGCCGCCAGCAGGTGTTTGCCAGAATCATCGATGAGGGCGCCTTGCCGGCGCAGATATTCCGCCGTCTCGACGACGACCAGCGCGGCGGCCTAGATTACACCCTGGCCCTTGTCGAGATGATCAAGGATCGGCTGGAGAACGAAGCGACCGGCATCGTGCCGGCGCTGGAGCGCAACGCCAAGCGCTTCATGGAGATCCACGAGCGCTTGCGCAACGCGGAACTGGCGCGGGAGTTCGGCCGCCTGCAGGAGACCACCGGCGGCGGCCTGCTGGCCCGCATCGGCGGCAAGGAAAAGCAGGCCGAAACCGTGCTTTCGCAGATCAAGGACGTCATCCGCGATGCCTTCCAGTTCTATGTACAGGCGGTTGCATCGCGCGAAGCGGCGAAACTGCTGCGCGACGTGTCCGCCTGGCTGGGCCAGAAGGACTCCGTCGACGACGATGGCGAGCCTGTCTGGAGCGGATTCGTCGGACGCCTGCAGGATGGGCGCCGTGCAGTGGAAGACCTGCTGCAGCGGGTGGGCCTGGACATCGTCAAGATCGAGGCAGCCATCGCCGAGAAGCATGCGACGCTGATCGCGCTCCGGTTGCCGCAGGATGAAGAGGCTGCAACCATCGATCCGCTCGAATTCCGGCAGTGGGCCAAGGAGGCCTTCAGCGATTTCGGTGGTTCGCAGGTGCTGTTCCAGAAATTGCTGAGCGACGAGGGTGCCGACGAGTTGTTGGCGACACTGCGCAACAAGGCGGTTGCCCAGCTGCCGCAGGTAGACCTGCAATTCCGGCGGGACCCGCTCCTGCTTGCGCTGACCGACATGTCGCCCGAACAGCTGCGCGAGACCTTCCGTCTGCTGATGCAGCGCGCCATGCCATGGGTGCCGCTGAACCTCAATGGCGGCTTCGGCATCTCCAAGGATCGCTACACCTGCCTGATCGGGGTCAAGGATTCGGCGCGATTCCGCCGCGATTACGGTCCCATGCTCGAACAGGCGCTGCCGCAGGGCATAGGTATGACCGCTGGGCAGATCGCGTTCGTCGAATCGGGTATTCCGGGCAAACTGATCTGCTTCACCGAGTTGTCGGGCTTTCCTGCACCGGCACTGACGCCGTTGCCCACCTACCAGGCGGCCTATCGCAAGGAGGCGACGCAGATCCCGCTGCACACCCACAAGCGGGTCAGCCAGTTCGTGCAGCCGATGCAGTTCACCCAGGAGCAGTACCGCCAGTCCGCCGAGGACTTCCGCCTATACCTGCACGCAGTCATGCTGGGCGTGCTCAAGCGCCGCAAGGACGGCAAGTACGAGATCACGCTGGAAGGCGACAGCTTCAGCATCGGCGATGAATTCTCGGTGCGGCAGAGCGGCCTGGACGCAAACGACCGCGGCAATCTCGAGCAGCAGGTGCGTGCCAGGGCGGCGGAACTGCGCGATCCCGTGCAGCTCGCCGTGCTGGCGCGGCTGTTCCGCCACATCGCCAGTGTCGCCTACAAGCCACGCAAGGAAGAGGACGAGCAGGGCCGCGAGACCCTGAAGAAGCGCTTCCCGTACAAGCTCGCCGAAATGTTGTCGCAGGATTACCGGAGCAAGTTCGAGCAGGCCGCCGGCGCAGGCATGGAGGCGGCGGAACAGCGTGCGGAAGCGTTGTTCGATGTTTGGACGGCAGTGATCGAGGGCTCATTCGCCGATGTCTACGCGGACGAGGTGGCGGACGGACGCGGCGACAAGCGCCAGGTCAACGAAGCCTTCTACCGGCTAGTCAGTGCGCAGGCAGCGCCGGCACCCGTTGCCATCGCAGGTATGGGCCCGGTCGTTCCGCCACCCCCGCCGGGAATGGCGGTGCCGCCACCGGCATTGCCCATGTATCAGTACTTCGTGGCCCACAACGGGCAATCACTGGGGCCGTATGGTGCACAGCAGCTCCAGCAATTCTTGGCGGGTGGCAACATCACCCGCGACAGCATGCTTTGGCGTGAAGGGCTGGCAGGATGGGTGCCCGCGTACCAAGTGGCAGAACTGGCGCTGCTGTTTGCCGTGCAAGCGCCGCATCTGCCGAATGCAACGCTGCCACCTGTTCTCTGACTTACCTCAATAGCATGTCTAAATCGCCCTTTCCATCTATGTTCTGTAGCAGTACCGACTGCAATCGTCCGTTCGCGGGGCCGGTCGCTTTCTGCCCATTCTGCGGTCAGAAGCAGGTGGTTGTTGCGGATGCTGTGGTTAAGACAGCGAGCAAAAAAATAGTGTCGCAGCCCGCTCCTGCTGTCATAACGCCCCCCATCCCGCCAGCGCCGCCGCAGGTGCCCGCCGCTGCGGCCGTTCCCCCATCACTGTCTACTTCGCCTGAGCCCTTTCGACGCACTGCGCACACTCGCCCCACGCCGCCATCACCTCCGTCCGCACAGCCCGCCGCCACACAGTTGCCAGCCGGCGTGGCGGGATGGTCATGGGGTGCGTTCCTGTTAAACGTGATATGGGCCATCGGCAACAGAACCTGGATTGGTCTCCTAGCGCTGATTCCGTACGTCGGTTTCATCATGG
>Ga0138256_10007105_pt1 | contig 11827 bp, 11 predicted proteins | sample KNB2016incub_MG_FD_105486 | JGI IMG/M metagenome (GOLD analysis project Ga0138256, IMG submission 105486) | Active sludge microbial communities from wastewater in Klosterneuburg, Austria - KNB2014incub_MG | ecosystem: Engineered > WWTP > Activated sludge > Unclassified | place: Austria...
GCTTTAATGCGGCTAACATAAGATTAAAAGGAATAAAAAAATTAAGGGCTTTGTTCGGAAATCAAATAGTTGAGCTTCTAATAAACAGTGTAGGTAAACGAACAGTAGTGGTTCTAAACCCTTCTTTTTTTTACTTCTTTAATCCCTTCTTCGTTAGCTGCAATGGCTAGGCACACTGCTAACTTGAAACTGACTGCAAGAAACTAACAGACAAAATGAAATTGTTATTAAACAGACCACTTAACTTTTAACTTTGTAAACCAAAACATAAAACAACATGAGTAAAGATTTTACCAAAATCCTTGAAGATGCAGAAAAGCAAGTTGCTGGCATCAAGAATGAAAAGCTAAGAGAAATTGCTTTTAGCAAATTAGTAAGTCATCTTCTTGACGGCAACTCTTCTGACAATGATGAGGGAGAAGAAAGTTCAGCAAGGAAACCTAAAGCAAAGGCAGAAAAGCGTTCTTCACCAAAATCATCAAAGGGAAAAACTGATGGACCAAAAGCATGGATTGAAGAATTACAAGAAGAAAAGTTTTTCAGCAAACCCAAATCATCTGCTGACATTAGAGAAGAGTTAGAAACCCGTAGCCATCATTTATCTGCTACTGACATAACCCGACCATTAGAAACTCTCTGTCATGAGAAAAAGCTAAGACGGAAAAAAGTTGCTCCTGAAAATGGTGGCAAAGCAGTTCTCCATTGGGTAAACTGGTAAACAATGAGAGATGGAATTTTAGACATACTTTCTGACGCAGAAAAAATTGCCAAGACAGCAAAACGACACAGTCATTCGTTATCTGGCAATGGCTTTTATGCTTCTAAATTTTCTGAACTTCATGCGGAGGCAGTTGTTGCATTTCGGAAATTGAGTTTACAACTTCAAAAGTTTGATGACACAACTATTAAGGATGCGGTGCGTAACTTAAAATCAAATGTTGAATTATTTTTTCATTCAAAGAGTAGCAACGCAGAACGAGGAGCAGCAAAAAAGGAAATCAATTTTCTTTTTCAAACAGTAATAAATGCCGCTGTTACAACTGCTCCTACTCACACTCCTACAGATGACTTGTTTCCTTTAGAACTTGTAAGAGAAACGAGGGGATACATAGAGAGAATCGCAGAACAAGCATGTGGTGCTTTCGACCAAGGTTGGTATGATGCGTCAGCAGTTATGGTAAGACGACTGTTAGAGATTTTAATTATTGAATCCTTTGAATCTCACAAGTTGACTGCAACAATTCAAAAACCAGACGGAACATTTTTATTTCTCCAGGACTTAGTTACGGCAACACTAAACGAAACTGCTTGGACAATTGGTAGAAATGTAAAGAAGGCATTGCCAAATTTGAAAGACATCGGTAATCAATCTGCACATGGACGAAGATACATCGCAAGAAAAACAGACCTTGATAATGTAAAGCGGGATTTGCGATTGACAATTGAGGAATTAATTATTTTAAGTGGATTACGAAAATGACACAACACGATAACGAACTTCTAACAACCTTCTCTGCTGACTTCGGGCTTGACGGCTTCGTGAGAACAGTGCCACATGCAGCTAACATAAGATTAAAAGAAATAAAAAAAGAAGGGCTTTGATAGGTAAACAAACAGTTGAGCTTCCTAGCTGTGCCGTATTTCATTGCATCCCCCATCCTACTCATGACACGCTTCGACGGATATCCAGCTGTGCGGTATTTCTTTGCATCCCCCATTCTGCCCAGCTGTGCCGTATTTCATTGCATCCCACACCCAAGATGCGAACCATTGGCAGCAAGTTTAACCGACACCGACTGCTGACAGCGGGACAAGCCGAAAACCCGACAACAGAGTAGGCAAAAAAAATAAATGACAATGAAAAAATTTGACAATCTTACAAGAGATGATTATTCCAAAATTGTAAATGAGAGGATAAATTCTTTTTTGGAAATTTCAAATGAACTACTAAAACAGTTTGTGCCGCTTGACTCTCTAAAACATTATTATATTGAATATCCACCAATACTTGACGACAAAGCGCATCTTAAAAAATGTTTGATGGGCACGGACGGTGATAAATTAGGAACATTGCAGCGTTTTTACCTAATGACTTACATCGTTGAAGGTGCTATTAAGTTTCGTGCAAAAGACGACAAGAACTCTGAAATGTGGGTAATCTTTGATAGAAATTTTAATTGGCGACAACTCAACAATGAAAATCCATCTTCCACAATTGACGGAAACGGTGGACTTCGGGGGACACATTTAATCAAGTTGGTTTCTCTAAATGGACTACATTTTCCTTTAGCCCCATCCTTGACAATCAAAATTGACCTTGACGATAAAACAGTTTATAATCGGTCCGTTGCGACATTGATAAGTTCGTTGCAACCCAATTCACAAGTTGCTCTGCTCAACTTACAACTTTTTGACTACAAGACAATGAAAATTGAAATTATAAATAATAATCCAGAATTAAAATTTGATTGTAGCATGGTATTCGTATAGGGAAATAAAAATTGAATTGACAAATGGCTTTTCTCATTTATAAAAAGGAAACTAAGCAAGACAAGCAATTTTACATACACGGTTATGAAAATTATCGGCTTGCAGGTTGGGGACTGATTTATTCTTTGTGGACAAAAAAGGGAAAACCCAAAAATCGAGGTTGGTCAATAACAAGTGATGATTTGTTGAAAGAGTTCAATGAAACATATTCTTCGCAGACGCATTCTCTCGTCATTGACTTTCATCCAAGTTCAACAGAAAGAATTGGGCTAATAGAAATTGAAAATATTCATTTGTTTACTTACGGCAATGACGATGCTGTTTTCTGGACACCGATGATGTTGGAACTTAGAGATGTTTATTACGATGAAGATTTTGAAAACTTGACACAGGAAGAAAAACAGAAAATAATTTCAGAGATTGAACCGCTTCCTAACAGACAAGCAACATTCTTTGAGTTTCTTTATCTCAATGGTGATGACAAATCCTGGAATTGGGGTAAAAACGGCATGACAAATGCTGCATTTATTTTCAATGACGCAAGACAATATTTTGCTAAATATTTTGCTGCTGGATTGTGACGACAAAGAAATCAGCTATGCTGCATTTCATTGCCCCCCATCCTCATAACTACTCCCCAGATGTGCCGCATTTCATTGCAAGCTCTGCTGTGCAGGATATACCGCTGCTACCTCCTTCATGCTGACTGGAAATATTATAAAAAATTGTAATAATGAAAACGGTGCCTGAAAAAATATTAGAAAATGACATCATTGATATTTTAATGGATTGGTTAAAAAACGACGGTTGGAAAATAATTAGTTTCAGGAAATTCAGAGAACGCGGTATTGATATTCTTACAGAAAAGAAAGGTCAGACTTTTATCATTGAAGCGAAAGGTGCAAAAGGCAACCCAGAAAACTCAAACACCACTAGACCAAAGTTTGATGCAGGTCAATTGAAAACGCATTTAGGTGTAGCTGTGATAAAAGTTCTTGAAGAAAGAATAAAGTGCCCTGGTTCGCAAATTGCAATTGCGCATCCTGATGTCCCCTATATTCGTTCCGTTATCTCTCCTGTTATCCCTGAATTTGAAAAACTAGGCATTAGATTTCTTTGGGTAAATACAAAATCAAAAAGAGTGCAATAGTATTTTGAATAGTACTTATCTCCCAGCTGTACCGCATTTCATTGCCACCAGCTGCGCAGGATATGACCCCAGTTAAAAGCTCACCACTGCGAAGGATGCCATCGCTGCGAAGGATCTCCAAGATCCTTTGCCCTTAAACTGTGTGATATTCATCCACTGATCAAGGCTTTTCAGATATACTAATGCGGGCTGGTTTTAAAAGCGTGAATTACCACGTTGAGCAGTATGTTGTGTGAAAGTCCGTTCACAAGGTCATTCCGCCTCCGGAGGCCGGTAGCTCCCCTTTCATGACATCACTTCAGGTAGACTCGGGCACAAAATTGTTGCTTAAATACCTACACTCCATCCTCTGCTGAGCGGAATGTTGTGTGATAGCAAGTGCGCGAGGTCATTCCGTCCCAGCTGAGCGGAATGTTGTGTGATGGCACGTGCGCGAGATCATCCTGCTGAGCGGAATGTTGTGTGATGGCACGTGCGCGAGATCATTCCGTCTCCGGAAGCCAACTACTCCCCATATATGACATCACTTCAGGTAGAATTGGGACTAAAGTGACTTCGTAACAGTCGTCCTTCAATCTCCTTAATACATTTGTTGATCGTTTTAATTATTTTCCGGCGTTTTGTATATTTACCTGTTATCGGCAACTTAAAAAACCGCCGTAGCGTCTTAGTAAGCTCATTAATTTGGTAACGGATGAATAAATATTCAAGAACAGTAGTTATTAATTATATAATATGTGTTTCAATTTTGTCAATTGGATGTAGTCAGAACGCAAATGAAAATTTGGTCAAATTTAATTCGATTGATAGTCTAAAAAAAAGTGAACAATATATAGATAGTTTGAAATGGTTGTTTTATGCACTAAATATTGACAATGAGATTGCACAATGTTCAGATTCAACAAATTCTTTACAAAAACAAGTCAATTTATTCGAGATTCAATTTGATATTAGTAGTCAGATCGATACGAACGGAACAAAATTAATACTAGCCCAGCCGTTTTTTGAAAATGAAAGCTCATCTTGTTTTATCCCCGGGCTGGAATCCTTTGATCGGATTGCAATTGGAAAGAATAAGATCATTCTAATAAATGTTGGCGAATTAATTAAGTGGGATCATCCTGAAAATATTCCATGGAAAAACCAAGATTCTATTCCAAGTTATATATCATCGAAAGAAGTTAAATTGAGGGAGCGTTTGCATAATTACAAAGGACTAATTAATCCTTGGTTAAAAACGGAAGCAATTAGAAAGGGTGTTTTATAAAACTGCCCGCTCCGCAGGATATGTCTATCTTTTTTTTAAACCACAGAGGGACAATGAGATTGTAGATTTAAGAACTTCACTGTGCTGCTCGGTGTTTAAAAATGCATCCATTTAAAATTAAGCGCTTTTTAAAAAAAGCAAATCACATTCAACATCACCAGGATGCAGATTCGTCAATGGTGTTGGTTGAGTTAAGGTAATTTCTACAATCGAAATTAAATAAATGCTTCAGCCCACTATTCAATCAGAAGTTTTCCTACTCCCATTACCTTCGTTTCAGAATTGATTTCAAAAATGTAAAGTCCTGCTTCCAAATCTCCTTTTTCGATTCTGGTGAATGTATTCTCAACTCTTAACATTTTTCTCCTTACCCTTCCGGTCATGTCATAAAGTGTCAATGAACATTTTAAATTGTTTGGATTTGGGAATGATATCAAGGTGAAATCACGGACCGGATTGGGATGGCAATATAGTTTAGGATAATTGCCGTTGACCTCTTGTATTGAACTCGTGAAGCAGAGCGTATCGTTCCGCAAGACAGGTGTTCCAATGGATACACTTTGTTGAATGGGCATTTAATAGACTTGGAGGCAACCCAATTAAGCATATAGCAAAGTGGGTTAATGGTAGCTGGCAACAAGTGGGTGACAGTTTAGGCGGAATCTCCAACTTAACAATAGAGGAATTTTACAAATTAACTAACAACTCAAAAAATGCAGCCTGATCAAAGAAATAAATACTCTACAAAATGTTTGCAATTCCAGCAAGCACTTCCTAATTCATGTTTAAAGTATTAGTGCTCCTTGTCTTTGTGAAATATTTGCATAGATTTGTTACTCACAACCATTTAAAATGAAAAAAATATTAGTCTGCTTCGCGCTTATTGCAGAAATTGGTACTTCTTTTTCTCAGACGGGCAAATTGAATAGCCATCAATTGATAAGAGACATAAATTCATCTCCTTTACATAAAGATCAAAGAGGTATGTTACACGATGATATTTTTAATAACAAACAGGAAGCTTTGGCGAAAGGAAATCAATTCAGAAATAGATCGACTAATACTAACCTAGAAAACAATACTACATCCTCCAATTTTAAGCCACAAAAAGAAGTAGATTTTGAATGGGATACGCTTGCAAATGATTGGCAATATGTTAGGACCTATCTATATAGTTATGATTCATATGGCAGAATCCGTGTTGAACAGGATGTAGATTCTACTATACAAGATACTTTAAGAATTACAAACTATTTTTCACTTTTTGTTGATTCTACAATTACGGAATACAAGGATCCGTTTAATAATTTGTGGTCACTTAATTACATAGACTATAATTATCGAGATAGTAATAATAATGATACTTTGACTTTACAATTGCGGCCAAATGGAGTATCATTCGATACATCAGCAGCGGAAAGAAGTGAAATAACTTATAATGTAAATAATAAAATTAGCCAGAAAATAATTTATATGTACTCACAAGGAAATGGATACATGTATCAATATAAATATTTATTTGATTACGCTGTAAATGGAGAATATGTGGATGAAAGTTTTTATATCTGGAATGGTTCTGCATTCATTGAAAATTCTAGGGGAAGAGGTTATTATGATGTTCTTACCAATAATATTATTGCTGATGTTGGTTTTGATTTCAATGGAACATTTTGGTATCCGACTGATTCATCCACAGCAGCATATTCTAACAATCTGGTGATTATGAGAAACTCTTATCACTATGATCTAAGTAATAATACATGGTCGCCGTACAGGTATATAACATATCAGTACACATCCAATTTAAGTTTTATAAATACTGTAAGAAATTTTGATGCTGCAAATCAAAGTTGGAATAATGAGTTTCGGGTGACTTCGGTAAATGATAATTGTAATAACAGATATTTCCGACAAAATGATATTTGGGATAACCAAATAAACCAATGGGTTATCAAGTATGAAAACACAACAACTTATTCCTATGATAATGATTGTAACATTAACCAAGTAATATACCACCAGGATCAAGACAGTTCCAATAACTTTTTACTCATAAATTATTACCGAGTCGATTACTATAATTATGTACCAGTTGCAATTGGCATTCAGGAAGTCAACGAGGACAATGCAATTCTAGTTTACCCTAATCCATCGACAGGCACCTTCAACTTAGAATTTAAAAATTCTTTATTCAAAGATTCAATGATTGAGATTTTCAATTCAATGGGGGAAAAGGTTTATTCGCAAACAGTAGTTGCTACTGCAGAAGCCTCCAAGCAAATTCAAATCAAATCCGTCCCAGGTATTTATTTCCTGAAAATTACTACTTCAGATAAAAACTTTGTAAGGACGGTGATTATAAAATAGAAAACATAATATTTTCTATTTAGAGAGTATTACTTGTGTTTTCCAATTTCCATAATTTATACCCTCTCCGATATAAATACTAAATCCACTGTTATTGATTTTTAGATATGGTAATTTGAGGTAAAGCGAAGCGAAATCGTCAGCATAATAAGTACCATTCTGGGCAATAGAATATTGGAGGCCGAATGGGTAAGTACATGTTCCAGGGGTGCCATCTCCATTAAAGCCATCTGAGCAAACGATGGGGGCGGCATTCGTTCCAGACGATATTTGTGTTCTAATAATTTGAGTATATGTCCCAGAATAGGTCTGCTCTAGAAGCTCGTAGTAGTTCGAAACCGTCCAAGTCCCTGAAATATTACCATTCCAAGGAGTTGATGTTTTAGAATCTATATGAAGTGTAATATCGCCTGAAAAATGTTTATGAAAGCTATCATTAGTCCATGGATCTGTTGCTGAAGTGTCATATGAGTAACTACCCGTATAAGTGCCTGTATCACAATTTAGCCAACAATCATATCCAGTTGTTGTACTCCCACACTGCGCTCCTGGATTTCTAACTAATTGATATGCACCTTGATATAAACTCGAAGTAGCCGGATAATTAGGAACCAGGCTTGCTTTTAATATATTAAGATTTGTATCCGGCCTATTAACAAATAAAAATCTATAGCCTGTTGAATTATAATCATGTAGAGCCCCTGATCTAATTTCATAGTCATCAAAAGTATTTGATCCGCTTTGCCAACCTATTCCAAAATGCAGCATCCATTGATTAATTTCTGTTAATTGTGGAGATCCAGGCCATTGCCCAATACCAAAGATATAGACAGAATCGCTTGCATAGTTGCCATTATCATCAACTTCAAAGCAAAGTCCCATAGTTCCAAAGTTTATGCTATTCCCCTGCCGATGTGATCCAAAATAATCTTCATAATAGTAACTTATTATTGATGGCCAGGTTGAAATATTGATTACACAACGAGGTGATGCATCCCACATTCCGGTAAGATCATCGTCAACTCTACAAAGAAGGCTGGGCATCTGATAATCAGGGATATAGGTATTTTTATATGAATAACTGTATTTCTGCCATCCTCTTTTATTACTTGTTATACTGCCATTTGGTGTAACCGATATTGCATTTGATGGTTGTACAGAATATCCCGGATTTATGAAATAAATTAGGTCGGGTGAATCTTCATAATATTCATTATGAGTATTACCAAATGACGTTCCATCGGGCAATGTAACTGTTCTGTGTACCCTTAACCTGATAGGATCTGAAGTCATGCCGGGTTTAGTAAACCAAAAAGGAGCTTTAATTGTTTGTACACTAACATAAAATGTGTCGGCTTGAGTGAGTTGTATATAAGGTTGTCTCACGCCAACCATCATAGAGCCATAAAGCGTATTGCTGCCCCATGTAGCGGTGATGGGCCAATGTCCATTGGAGATGCCAGTAACAGAATTTCCATTAATTGAAACCCCTGATCCAACGTGAAAAGTTGGAATAGCAGTAACTGGTGCTCCAATTCGGTTGTACACCTGATAATTAATAGTTGCAGTATTCCCCACAGTTAATAAAATGTCAGGCGAAGTGAAGTGAATAAATAATGGATCCTGGTTTATTGGAATACTGTCATCAACAGTTACTGAAATAGTTCTTGTAAGATGTATGCCATCAGAAACAGAAATAGTTGCCATTCCTTGAGCAATAACAGTTACGTTGCCACTGCTATTAACATTTGCAACATTCGGATTGTCGGTTGAAAAAATCAATGTTGGTTGGGGGATTACAATACTCCCATCATTGCCAATAACTACAGCATTAATGAAGGCATTTTCATTTGGTCGCATTAATAATACCTCAGTATTAATATCCAAATAGCCTTGAACAACTGGGTCAGGGTTTGAGATATTAATAATTTGTGTAACCTCGGCTGGTGTCGGAGTGGGATTAGAAGTAATCGGATCCTCTTTACTATCCTTTTTACAAGTAGCAAAAATAAAAAGTACCAGAAGTAAAATCAGTGGATTTCTTAGTTTCATGATAAAATTGATTTTGGCGATTAGAAAGGCGTTTACAAAGCAAAGCTATTTATTATAGATTAAGATCAAAATCAAACTATTGACATTTTTATCTGAATGGAAAATGATCTAAAACAAGCGGAATAATCGTATCCCTCCTGTGAACCACGTACCTAAGATAGAAAAATTTAGTTAGACTTCTTCCAATAATTGGGCAACAGCGTATACAACTCGGACGTTTTTGTTTCCGGAAGCTTTGCTAAAACATCAGCCCGCCATTCCTGGGGATTGGAGTTCATAACTTAGCGTAGAGCAATTAACTAGATTGCTGCTGAAAAGCCACGAAGAGCTGAAGTACAAGAATTGTCAAGGATTAAAAAGAGTTGTACGAAGTGACCAAGGAACGCGACATACTAGCGACATACTAAAAAAGACGGTCAGCATCTTCTCCAAGAGCGGCAGATAAGATTCAAATTCATTGCAAAGCATAAAAATGAATTTTCTGTCGAGAAAATGTGCAGAGTGATGATGGTCAGTGAATGCGAATATTATGCCTGGCAGAAAAGATTGCCATCCGCTCGGGCTCATAAAACTGATTTCCTGAAAACGGAAATTGCGAGAGCAAATTCGGATGGTAAAAAACTCCCGCTGCGCATGATATGACGCTGCTGCGAAGGATATGATACCGCCACTCCCGATGCGAAGGATCTCCAAGATCCTTTGTCCTTAAGCTTTGTGATATTCAATTGTCTGAACTCTGATTTTGATGATTTATGTGATTTCACTGAGGTGCATCCAAACTATTAAGTGGGATTGTAATAATTGATTCATGTTCAGCATTCCTAAAGAAATTTACTCAACACTGATTTCTCAAAATCAAAAAAAATCAAAATAATCATCAAAATCATAGTTCAGACAATTACAGACCCGCTGCACAGGATATAACCTCAGTTAAAAGTTCACAGCTGCGAAGGATGGAATCGCTGCGAAGGATCTCCAAGATCCTTTGCCCTTCAACTGTGTGATATTCATCCACTGATCAAGGCTTTTCAGATCTGCTAATGTGTGCTGATTTTTAAATGCGTGAATTGCCCGCTGAGCAAATGCTGTGTGAAAGCGCGTGCGTAAGGTCATTCTACTACATGAGGCCGGTAGCTCCCTTTTCAATGTCATCACTTCAGGTAGATTTTGCACAAAAGAGGTTGCTTAAATACCTACACTCAATCTTCTCATAAAAGCTGTTTTTCTTTATAAGTATATTATCGAAGTTTCGTATATTTACTTGTTATCGGATATGCATTCACTTTGAATAAACTGTATTACAAATTTGAAACATCAGATTAAATAAATATTATTTGCGAAACATAAGAAAGAAATGGAATCTTCATTAAGAAACTTAAAACTAATAAGCAAAATAAGCCATGAAATTACATCCACGTTAGACATTAACGAGGTAATGATACTCACTTATGAAAACCTTAAAGAAATAATGGATGTATCCTATTTTTTTATTACATCTTATAATGAGGATACACAAGATGCACAAATAATATTTTGTGTCAAAGAAGGGATAATTATCCAGAATAACTTTCAAATAATACTAAACAATCCAAATAGTCTTAATGCTTTTGTAATTAAAAACAAAAAAGAAATTATTATTGACGATTTTGAATTAGAGTACACGAATTACATGGATGAATTTCCTATTGCACGTAAAGAAGATTTACCTACCCGCTCAGTAATACTTATTCCTCTTTTATTTAAAGCTAAATTAATTGGATTGTTTTCTGTTCAAAGTGTAAAATCAAATGCATTTTCAACAATTGATATTGAAATGCTTCGTTCTTTATCCAATGTACTTGCAATTGCACTAAACAATGCTGACTCTTTTAATCAATTAAAGGCTGCCCAAAATAAAATCATTAAACAGGAAAAAATGGCCGCTTTGGGGATGATAGCTACACGTGTATCACACGAAATTCAAAATCCTTTGAATTTTGTAAACAACTTTTCTGAACTCTCGCAAGATATGGTGAAGGATTTAATCGAATCAGTTAGCGCGGAAGACAAAAATAAAAATGCCTATGAACTCATTGCTACCCTGCAAAAAATAAATGAACATGGTAAACGTGCTTCTGCAATCGTAAAACAATTACAAGAGCATAGCACCAAGGGAACATCACATGAATTCTTTGAAGGGAAATAGCAATAATACGGATAGCACAATCGCGGCGAAGGATCTCCAAGATCATTTCCTTGCTGCGCAGGATATGTTCTCTCTCCAGCTGCGCAGGATATGACCCCAGTTAAAAGCTAACAGCTACGAAGGATGAAATCGCTGCGAAGGATATCCAAGATCCTTTGCCCTTAAACTGTGCGATATTCAATTGTCTGAACTGTGATTTCGATGATTTCTATGATTTCACTGAGGTCCCGCTCCGCAGGATATGTCCCTAGCTAAAAGCTCACCACTGCGAAGGATGCCATCGCTGCGAAGGATCTCCAAGATCCTTCGCCCTTAA
>Ga0138256_10007106_pt1 | contig 11827 bp, 2 predicted proteins | sample KNB2016incub_MG_FD_105486 | JGI IMG/M metagenome (GOLD analysis project Ga0138256, IMG submission 105486) | Active sludge microbial communities from wastewater in Klosterneuburg, Austria - KNB2014incub_MG | ecosystem: Engineered > WWTP > Activated sludge > Unclassified | place: Austria...
CCAACCCTGAAACCCTACCAAAACCAAGTATCAGATGAATAACCCCTACACCAGCCGGACGTATTCTCGGATAGCCCAGTTGTGGCGCCTGATCCCCATGCTCATCGCCTTGGTGGCGGTGAACCTGAGCGCGAGTGCGCAAACCTTCGTGATCGGCGCCGGTGCGATATCGACCACGTCCACCGGAAGCGACCCGATCAATGGCTATTACAACGCCATGCGATATCAGGTCGTTTACCTCGCCAGCGAATTATCGACCGGCGGCATGGTCGCCGGGGACAACCTCTCCGGGCTCGGCTGGTCCGTTTCAGGCGATTACGCTGGAGGCAACCTGGGCAACTACACGATCAGTATCGGCCATACCGCTGCCACGAATTGCGCAGCGCATGTGGCGGACGCCTTGACCGTGGTGAAGAACCCGTTCGCGTACAACCCCACCGTGACCGCGGCCGGGGTTTTCGACATGATCCCGTTCGATACGCAGTTCATGTGGAACGGCACGAGCAACATCGTGGTCGATATATGCACGGGTACCGCGAATCCCTTTACCGGCCCCTACGGGACGGTGCGGGCGGACACCTACACCACCGGCTCGCGTTACAAGCAACAGGATGGCGGCACCAGCCAGTGCGCGCTGAACACCGTTACCGCGAACGCGAACCGACCGCAGATCCAGTTCAGCTATGTGGGCGGATCCGGTTGCTCCGGCCCACCCACGCCGGGCAACACCCTGTCTTCCGTTGCGATCGCTTGCTCCGGCGTGAACTTCACCCTGAGCCTACAGAACGCCACCACCGGAACGGGGGTATCCTACCAGTGGGAAAGCGCCGATGACGCTGCCTTCACGTTGAATCAGGCGTACCTCGGTACCGCGAGTACGCAGATCACCAACCAGACCACACCGAAGTACTACCGGTGCAACGTCACGTGTTCCGGGTTCGGGACCACCCCAAGCACCGAGGTCCCGGTAGGGCTGAACTCCAATGCTTGCGAATGCGGTGCGTACGCGGCCATCTACGCCACATATTCCGGGGATGAGGATATCACGGTGGTCACTGTGGGTTCCATGACCAACAACACCACGTGTAATGTGGCGGCGCCCGGTGCCGGCTCGGTGGCTAGCCAGTACAGCAATTTCACCGGAAGCGTCGTTGGACCTTCCGCCGATCAGGGTTCTTCAGTCGCCTTCAGCGTCGGTCAAGGCACGCTTTGCGGGGGCACGTACGGGAACATCGTCCAGATCTATGTGGACTGGAACAAGGATGGCATTTTCAACGACACGGATGAGCGTGTGTTCAACCAAGCGGTGAGCGTCTCGGGCGTCAACGTCCAAGCAGGCAATTTTACGGTTCCTATAGGTGCCTCCTTGGGTACCACCCGCATGCGGCTCGTCGTGATCGAGTCCGGCACACCGGCCACCAATTATGCACAAACTGGCTATGGCTGGGGCGAAACCGAGGACTACTGCTTCACGGTGACCGCCTCTTCTGCATGCAACGGTACACCCGCACCAGGCAACACCCTCTCCACGGTCGCGACCGCTTGCTCCGGCGCGAACTTCACCCTCAGCTTGCAGAACCAGACCTTGGGCAGTGGTGTCACCTATCAATGGCAAAGCGCGGACGACGCAGCCTTCACGTTGAACTTGACTGCCTTGGGCACCTTGAATACCCAGGTAACCAACCAGACCAGCGCCAAGTGGTACCGTTGCATCGTGAGCTGCTCCGGTGCGCTACCACCGGACGGCACCAGCACGCCGATCCCGGTAGGGCTGAACGCCAGCGCCTGCGCGTGCGGCACATACGCGGCCATTTACGCCAGCAGTGCAGCGGATGAGGATATCACGGTGGTCACCGTAGGTTCCATGACCAACAACTCCGCGTGCGCGGAATTGGCTCCTGGTGCCGGCTCGCTCCCAAGCCAGTACAGCAATTACACAGGAAGCGTCGTTGGACCTTCCGCCAACCAGGGTGATCCGGTCGCCTTCAGCGTCGGTCAAGGTGCGCTTTGCGGCGGCACCTACACGAACATTGTACAGATCTACGTGGACTGGAACCAGGACGGCGTGTTCAACGCCACGGATGAGCGCGTGTTCGCCCAAGCGGCGGGCGTCGCGGGCATCAACGTCCAGGCAGGCAGTTTCACGGTTCCGATAGGGGCCTCCTTGGGTACCACCCGCATGCGGATCGTCATTAACGAGACCGGCGATGCGGTCACGAATTGGGCCCAGACCGCTTACACTTGGGGCGAAACGGAGGATTACTGCTTCACGGTGACCGCCGCCTCTGCATGCAATGGGCAGCCCACACCTGGCAACACCCTCTCTTCTATTCCGAATGCATGCTCCGGGGCGAACTTCACCCTGAGTTTGCAGTACCCGACCATGGGCAGTGGCGTCACCTATCTATGGGAAAGTGCGGACGATGTGGGCTTCACGGTGAACGTGGCCTCCTTGGGCGCCTCGAACACCCAGGTGACCAACCAGACCAGCGCCAAGTGGTACCGTTGCACAGTGACCTGCCCGAGCTTCGCCGTGGGCGTAAGCACCCCGATCCAGGTCGGACTGGGTAGCGCATGCCAGTGTACCGCCTACTGTGCGGTCACGAATGCGGCCGGTGGCGGTTGCATCAATACGGTGCAGATCAATACCCTGAGCAGCACCACAGCGGCTTGCGTACCCAGCCCGGGTTATACGCTGCGCTCGGAGACGACCAGCTTGAGCCGGGCCGTGACGTACCCGATCACGGTAACCACCTTCAATGATGGCATCTACGGCGGTGCGATCGTTTCCGTGTGGTTCGATTGGGACAACAGCGGCACCTTCGATGTGAGTGAGTGGTTCCAGCCCAATACCACAGGCTATACCGGAACCATCAACGTCACGGTTCCGCTCGCTACACCCTTGGGCCAGATACGGATGCGTGTGCGTACCCGTGGCATGGGCAACACGAACGGGGCGGACGATGGATGCGGGACAGGAATTGGTGGCTCATTCGGCAGTGGTACCACCGAGGACTTCTGCGTTACGATCACGCCGGAGCCGGCGTGCCTGCCCCCCGGTGGGCTTACCGTGACCGCGACCAGTTCCACCGATGCTACGGTGACCTGGACCGGTACGGGATCCTTCATCCTTGAGTACGGACAGGCATCGAACTTCACGATCCCGGGTACCGACAATACGAGCGGACCCGAAATGACGAGTACGGTGCTCACGGGGGTCACTTCCCCGTACGTGATCAGCGGCTTGGTGCACCCCAACCAGTACCGCGTGTTCATGCGCAACGATTGCACGGCGGGAGCCAACGGCTACAGCGCGAACACCGCAGCCGTATTGTTCTATCCCCAACCGCCCTACGACCAGTGCGAGAGCATTGTGACCATCCCGACATTGGCGGCGGGCAACGTGCTGGTGCTGAACGGCAACAACTTCGGCGCCACGGATATCGAAGGCTTCGGTTTTCCCGTCTCGTGGGAGGCCTTCACGCTCACCAGTTGCGTGCAGACCCTGAACGTTGATTACTGCGGCAGTACGCCAGCGCGGACCAACGCATACATCAACCTCTTCCTGGGCTGCCCATTCTCCTCTGCGGGCTTCGTCGCATGGACCGGAGTTGCGGGACCTGCCTGCCCGAACGGCAGTGTGAACGTCCCTTACACGAACGTTCCTGCCGGGACCTACTACATTGCGGTCATGGCCCAGCCGGGTGCCATCGGCCCATACGGCATCAACGTAACGGCGGGCGCTGCATGCCCACCACCGGCCTGCGCCGCCACCCCGAGCCCATCCGATGGAGGGGTAGGGTGTACCGGAGGCACCACGTTGAGCTGGCCTGCGGTGGCTTACGCCGACGCCTACACGGTGGTCCTGGATGGGAATACCGTATCCACGAACCAGCCGGGAACCACGTATGCCACCGGGCCTCTCGCTGGTGGCCTGCACACCTGGAGCGTAACACCGAGCGGCTCCACCGGTACGGCCAGTGGTTGCCCCACGTGGAGCTTCACGGCGAGCTTGCTGGGCTGCTACTGCATCCCGACCACCACGTACGGGTGTGCCTCTGGTGATCACATCACGAATGTGACCGTACCGGCTACGATCAACCCGTTGAACAATGAGACAGGTACCTGCTTGAACGCGAGCTATTCGGACTATATGTACCTGCCTGCACCCGCCGTGCAGATCGGGATCCCGGTCTCGATCTCCGTTTCCGTGAACAATGGCGGAACGGAGTACGCGGGAGCCTGGATCGATTATGATGTGAACGGAACCTTCGATCCGTCCGAATTCATCACACTCACGGATGCCGATGGGTTCGCCCCATGGATCTATGTCGGTTCCATCGCACCACCGCCGGGCGCTGTCATCGGGACGACCGTGCTCCGGGTACGTAGCTCCTATTCAACGGTTATTGATGCCAGCTCCGCGTGTTCCAACGCGTTCTTGTATGGCGAGACCGAGGATTACCTGATCGAGATCCAGCCACCGCCCGTACCGGCCTCGGCAACGGCAACACCTCTGAACACCCTGTGCGGCTCGGGCCTGTTCACCATCGATGTGAACATCACCAGCTTCGGCTCGGGTACTCCGGGTGACATCGTGTACACGGTGAACGGCGGTTCGCCGACCAACGTGGGGGCCGCATTGGGCAGCAACATCATCGGTGGTGCAGGCTTCACCGTGGGTGATGTGATCGCCATCTCGGTGACCAACAACACGGTCTCCACCTATGTGGTGGGCACCTTCACGGATAATTGCCCGGTCGATATCACCTGCGGCAACACCTACACGGTGACCAACTACTGCTACGGGAATACGAGCACCAAGACCTGGACCTTCATCGGCGACAACCCGAACGAGACCCTGACGCTCACCTTCGTCAGCGGCATGATGGCCCCGGGTGATGTGATCCGCGCCTACAGCGGTACGGACAACAATGCGCCATCGATCACCGGGTTGACCGGCAACTTCGCGGACCTTACCGGCGCAACAGGCACCTCATTTGCGAATATGTTCTCGAATGGGAACGAGATCTTCTTGGAGATCGACAGTGATCCGACCGGTAGCTGTCAGGACAATGATCCGTTGGCAAGTTCATGGACCTTCGAGGTGGAATGCACCCCGGGTTGCGTGGATCCGGATGGCTCCACCACCTACGACCTGTGTACACAGATGATCACAGTGGACGTCTTCTTCGAGGGGGATGGCCTCTCCGTGGGCGTCCGTTACATCGTGAACGGCGGTACACCAGTGGATGACCCCGGACCTTACTACGCAAACGACCAGATCGTTCTCGGACCCTTCACCGTCGGCCAAATCGTGCAGGTATACCTGCTGCATGAGAACGACGGCGCCTGCAACAAGAACCTGGGCACCACCAACATCGTGGCGCCCGTGGGCCAGCCGATCCTGGTGACCAGTGCCACGCCGGCGACCATCTGCTCCGGGCAGACCAGCGTGTTGAACGCGGTTGCCACCGGTGGTCAAGGACCCATTGCGAACTATGTGTACCAGACCTCCACGGGCGGGACCCTGATGAACATGTCAGGTGCTACCGTCCTGTTGGGCGCAGGCTTGGACGATAGCGCCAGCCCATTGACCAGCATCGGCTTTACGATGCCCTTCGCGAACGGCAACCAGACCCAGTTCACGGCCAGTTCCAATGGCCAGATGGCCTTGGGTGGTTCGAATGCTTCATTGACGAACAACTTGGCCACCGGTACGCCGCGCCCATTGATCACCTGCTGGTGGGATGATCTGCATACCGGTAGCGATGGCTACGTGCAGACCAAACTCTTCGGTAGCCCGGGTAGCTATATCCGGGTGGTGGAGTGGTACGTGCGGGACTACCCCGGTACCGGCCTACCGGCCACCATGCTCATGCAAGCCTGGTTGTACCAGAACGGCACGATCGAACTCCACTATGGGGCGGCCAGCGCGGTGAGCGATGGCGGAGCATCCATCGGCATCGGAGGTGCCACATCCGGAGTGTTCCGGAGCATCACTTCTCCGGCACATACGGAAAGCCAAGTGACGGAGGACTACAGCAACAGTGTTTGGCCAGGTGACGGTCGTATTTACCGTTTCCTGACCCCGGAAGTCAGTGGTACCACCTACGCTTGGAGCCCTGCGGGATCCATTTCCGGTGCACCCACCGGCAATACCGTGACGACGACGGCGTTGAGCGGCACGGAGATCTACACGGTATCCGCCACGCCTCCCGGTGGTTGCCCGGTGCAAGCGCAGGTAACGGTCACGGTGAACCCACCGATCAGTTCAGCGTCCATCACCCCGGACCCGGCGAATGTGTGTACGGGTGGAAGCGTGACCTTGACCGCTGTTGCGGGCAACGGTGTGCCGCCATACACCTACCAATGGACCGGACCCGGTGGTCCGGCAGGTACGGCCTCCACACAAGTAGCCACTGCGGGCTTGTGGTCGGTGGTCATCACCGACAACTGCCCCGGCGGTACGGCCAACGCCAGCGTGACCGTTGGTTCGGTCGCTCCTCCAACGGCCAACATCAGCGCCTCTTCGCCGATCTGCGTGGGTGGTAGCGTGACGCTGACCTGCAACACCAACACCGGTACCCTGTTCTCCTGGACGGGTGCAGCACCGGTGGGAGGAAGCACCGCGCAAGTCGTGACGATCAACAGCCTGACCGCGGCGAACAACGGAACCTACACCGTGGTTGCCAGCAACGGGGGCTGCCCATCCGCACCCTTCAACTATGTGCTGAACGTGAACCCGACCCCGTCGATCAGCACCACCACCGCCACACCGAACCCGGTGTGCAGTGGAAGCAATACGGTGCTGAATGTGAATGCGAGCCTGCCCAGTGGCGCGTATTGCACACCGACCGGCTACTGCGGGTACCCGGATCTCATCACCAATGTGACCTTCGCCGGGATCAACCGGAGTTCCACATGTGACGATGCCCTGATAGGATACTCCTACTTCGCTTCTCCCAGTGCCACGGCAACCGCTGGCCTTAGCTACCCCATCAGTGTATCTACCGGTGGTGATGTGGAGGGCGCAGCGGTGTGGATCGACTACGACAAGAACGGAACCTTCGACGCTAGCGAATTGGTGCTCAATGGGTTCCTCGGATCGAACCCGGCCACCTACACGGGCAACGTGCTGATCCCACTGTTGGCCCTGAACGGCACGACACGGATGCGAGTACGTTGCACCTACTACGGCGACCCGACCACGAACGGAGCAGGACCCTGTGGCGCCGTATCCTACGGTGAGACCGAGGATTACAACATCACGATCAGCGGCGGTGCAACACCGTTCACTTACGCTTGGAGCGGTGGCACCTTCCTGGGTGGCATCACCAACACGCAAAGCGTGACCGCGACGAACGTGACCGTGGCTGGTCCGTACAGTGTGCTGGTGACCAGTGGCGCGGGTTGCCCAGCTACCGGCTCGGTGCCCGTGACCGTGGGCCAACCTCCTGTGGTGACCTGCGGCTCCTATGGCCCGTACTGCGGATCGGACCCCGACGTGACCTTGGGCGGTTCTCCGTCCGGTGGCGTTTGGAGTGGTACCGGTGTGACCGGCAACACCTTCGATCCATCGGCAGGTACCCAATTGCTCACCTATACCTACAATGACGGCGTGTGCGAGGTGAGCTGCCAAGTAACCATCACGGTGAACAGCGTGGATACGGACGGCGACGGCATCCCGGATTGCGGGGACCTGTGCCCGAACCTCTTCGGCCAACCAGGCGATGCCTGCAACGTCGGCTTCGGCTTGGGTACGATCGATGGCTCCTGCAATTGTGTGGTGGCCGGCTGCACCACGGACCTCACCTTGGTCTTCCAGACCGATGGTGTGAGCAACGTGGGCTGGGAGATCCGCACCCAAGGCAACAACACCCTGGTACACAGCGGCGGCGGCGTCTATCCGGCGAGCTTGGGCTACAATCTGGGCTTCTGCCTCCCCGATGGCTGCTACTACCTGGTGGTGACCGATGATGGCAATGACGGCTTCACAAGCAATGGCGTGCAGGGCGGTTATGTCCTGAGCGCGCTGACCAATGGGGCGGGCCGTTTGATCGACAACCAGAACAATTTCCTCTCCGGTGGCCTGAGCCAGTTGGCCAACGGCGAAGGCTTCTGCCTGCCGCGTGGCAACGACCGCCTGATCTACACCAGCTGCGACAAGCTGGACTGGAAGACCAGCCCCTGCGGTGGTGAGTACGTGGTGGCCGATGACAACGACGACGTGAACGCCACCTACCCGAACGGCGGCGTGGACAACGACCCCAGCAACGATGGTTACCAGATGTGGTGGTACGACCCCAACGGGGGCTACAGCTTCCGTCGCTTCCAAAACCATTTGACCAACAACGGATTCCCGGCCGGTGCCACCCGCGCCTGCCACTTCAAGCTCAACAGCTGGCTGGGCAACCAGATGTCGCAAGGCGTGCTCTACAACGTGAAGGTGCGCAGCCGCGTGGATGGGAACTGGAGTGCTTGGGGAGCGGCCTGCCGCCTCATGATCGACGACGCAGCCGCGCAGTGCCCGAGGACCAAGTTGATGGACATCCCGGACAACCCATACCTGAGCTGCGGTCAGACATTCCCGATCGGAACCTCGGCCGCCAGTAGGGTATTCGCCCATCCGGTACGCCGCATGAACAACAGCTGCAATTGGGTGAGCGCGAACCGGTACCAGTTCCGCTTCCGCATCCCGGCAGAGTCCATCGACATCACGAAGACGAGCGCGGTTGGACAGTACTGGGTGAACGTGAACGCCCCGCTGACCTGTGGCAAGACCTACGAGGTGGATGTGCGGGCCAGCTTCAATAGCGGCGCCACCTGGTGCAGCGTGAGCGATCCCTATGGGGATGTGTGCCTACTCACCACGGCCAACTGCTTCCAAGAGGGTGGCAACCAGAACATGGTGTCGGACAACGGAACCAACCTGCGGATGTACCCGAACCCGAACCGCGGCGACCAGCTCTACCTGAGCCTGGATGCAGTGGATGAAGGTGTGGAGACCGTGAGCGTGGACATGTACGACACCTTCGGCAAGCGCGTGAGCGCACGCACGATCCCGGTGCAGGATGGCTTCATCAACACGGTGCTCGAACTCAACGGTGAATTGGCCGGTGGACTGTACATGGTGAACATCACCGCTGGTGGGAAGACCTACACCCAACGACTGGTGATACAGCCGTAAGCGGATCGAACGAAAAGTGGAAGCCCGCTCACCGCAAGGTGGGCGGGCTTTTGCGTGGGTGGCCCTCGGATCGATCGAGCCCTATGTCATCGCCCCACTCAGCCGGTTCAAGGATGGGTTGATCGGATCATCCGGATCGCTTCCGCACAGGATGATCATGCACCAACTTCTACGGATCAGGGACACGATCGCGATCCGCGCGTGCGCTCAGGCCCGGAAGGCTCAATGGCCATGAAGCTTGCGCCCGACCGAGCGTTGGTCAGTGGGCGATCCACGAGCGGGGATCACAACAACGCATGCACCACTGCGGAATGCGCCGCGATCCAGCCCTGAACGGATCGACCGAAGATCGATTCTCGAACATCCTTGCGGTGAGCGGGCTTCTGCTTTTCAGTTCTTGAAGTCGTCGTAGAGCAGGTACTTCTTCCGCATCGTCTTGAACGCCTTCAAGGCTGGTTGCCACGAAGCCCGGATCGTGTCCTCATCCTCGCCACGCACAATGCGTTCACGCAGATCAGGACCCCCGGCCAACTTATCGAAGAACGAATTGAAGAAGCCCGCCTTGTCGGCCGCTTCTGCATAGAAGCCGATCAACCAATGCAGGCGCAAGTGCTTCTCCATCCGGCTCTGGAACCCGCCATAGGCTTGCAGATCCAAGCCTGTACACAATTGACCTTTGTGCGGCGGATCCTTAGCACCGGGCATACTCTTCGGCGTGAAGTGGAATTGCCCGACGCTGTTACCAGGATAGCCGATGCATTGGAAAGGATGATCGGTGCCGCGACCCACACTCACGATGGTGCCTTCGAAAAGACCGAGCGATGGATAGAGATACATGGCCGGGATGTTCGGAAGGTTCGGCGAAGGGCGCACCGGCGGTTCATAGAACGTGGAATGCGTGTATCCCTCGCAGGTGATCACCGTGAGGTCGCATTTGCGCCCGCCCTTCAACCATCCCTCTCCGTTGATCATCCTTGCGTACTCCCCCACCGTCATCCCATGCACGATCGGCACAGGGTGCATACCGACGAATGATCTGTACGCGGGATCCAGCACCGGCCCATCCACATAGAAACCGTTCGGATCCGGACGATCCAGGACGATCACTTTCTTGCCGTTCTCCATCGCCGCTTCCATCACATAGTGCAACGTGCTCATGTAGGTGTAGAAGCGCACGCCCACATCCTGGATGTCATAGATCAGGACATCCACATCACTCAATTGTTCCGGACTCGGCTTGCGGTGCTTCTGGTCGCCGTAGAGTGAAACCACGGGCAAGCCACTCTGCGGATCCTTTCCATCATTCATATGCTCACCCGCATCCGCATCGCCCCGGAAGCCATGCTCGGGCCCGAACACCTTCACTACATTCACCTTAAGCGTGAGTAGTGAATCGACCAAATGCCTTCCACCGATCATACCGGTCTGGTTCGTCACCACCGCTACACGTTGACCATGTACTAGTGGGAGGTATACGGCCGTCCGCTCCGCCCCCACCACCACCGTATCCGTGTTGTGCTGGATCAGGATCGGCTCCTGTCCTCGTGCGCTTGACGTGATCCCTGCGACCATCAAGGCTGCGGCTATCTTCGGCCACGCCCGCACCTGCTGGCGATCGTTCATGGGTTTCGCGCAATTCATCGCCCGCCGCATCGTGCGCGGATCGGATACAGGTTCCTCGGCGTTCTCACGCCCGATCGTGCTCATCGCGGTGTTGGGTATCGTGGTAGGCATGGCGGTCATGATCATCACGGTCGGGATCACTCAGGGTTTCCAGCGCGAAGTGCGGGCGAAAGTAACCGGGGCCGGTGCGCACCTGCAGATCACGGCCATCGGCCAGACCGATCCGAAGGAGACCATTCGCATTCCCATCGATCAATCGTTCTACCCTTCGTTGGACACGGTACCGGGTGTGGCGCATATCCAAGTGTATGCCACCCGCCCCGGCATCATCGAGACGGAGAATGATATCGAAGGGGTTGTCCTGAAGGGCATTGGCGCGGACTACGACACCGATTTCCTGCGCAAGCACCTCGAAGCTGGCGACCTACCCGCGATCGGGGATACCGCGCGACCCATCGACCTCTTGCTATCGAGCTATCACGCGGATCGCTTGCACATCGGCGTGGATGATACCATCACCACCTATCTCGTTCGCGGTCGCGATGAGATCCGGCCACGCAAATTCCGAGTTTGCGGGATGTACAAGACCGGCCTCGAACAGATCGACCACAACCTCGTGTACGTGGACATCGATCACCTTCAACGCTTCGCGCAATGGGGGCTGAAGGCGGAGATCAGCGTTGGCGCGGTGGAGAATGGTCGGTACGTCGAACTGCAAGGCTTCGCTTTCGGCGGCGATCACAGCTACACCTTCGAATGGTTGGGGACCGATCTCGAAGGTCCGGGTCCTCATCGCGTGCAACTCTGGGACTGGCACAACCCGAACTGGAGACCGACCGACTTCGGCCGTGACCCAAAGGATAGCACCTTCACCTTGGTGGTCCACGATTCGAACAACACGATCCCGGACACCGCCTGGGTACACATCGTTCCGGATCTCGTCATCTCCATATCGCACAGCCTCGGTTCCGATCAGGTCGTGCAGCATATCCGTGTGGAGCGCGGCGGCAGCGG
>Ga0138256_10007107_pt1 | contig 11827 bp, 9 predicted proteins | sample KNB2016incub_MG_FD_105486 | JGI IMG/M metagenome (GOLD analysis project Ga0138256, IMG submission 105486) | Active sludge microbial communities from wastewater in Klosterneuburg, Austria - KNB2014incub_MG | ecosystem: Engineered > WWTP > Activated sludge > Unclassified | place: Austria...
GGATATACAAATTTTCTACTCAAGACATCACATGAACTAGATTTAAGAGATCAAAAATCTGTAAATGATTTATTTAAGGAATATCAGCCTGAATATGTATTTCTTGCTGCAGCAAAAGTAGGTGGCATAATAGCAAACAATAGCTATCGTGCTGAATTCCTCTATGACAATCTCATGATGGAATCAAACATTATTAACTCAGCTCACCAATCTAAAGTAAAAAAATTATTATTCCTAGGAAGCTCATGCATCTATCCAAAATTTGCAGCACAACCCTTGAAAGAAGAATCTTTACTCTCTGATTATTTGGAGCAAACCAACGAACCCTATGCGATTGCAAAAATAGCGGGAATAAAATTAACTGAAGCCTATCGAGATCAATATGATTGTAATTTTATTTCTGCAATGCCAACAAATCTCTATGGCACTGGAGATAATTACCATCCACAGAATTCTCACGTGATTCCAGGTATGATTCATAAATTTTACAAGGCAATCCAAGAAAACAAAACTGAAGTTGAATTGTGGGGAACGGGAAATCCAATGCGCGAATTCATGCATTCTGACGACCTAGCTGAAGCATTAGTTTTTCTCATGAATTCCTACAATGAAAGGCAATTCATCAACATAGGAACTGGCGAAGAAGTCAGCATCAAACAACTTGCTGAAATGATAAAAACTACTACAGGTTTCGAAGGTCAAATTAAATTCGACAGTTCAAAACCAGATGGCACGCCACGAAAACTCATGGACAGCTCGAAAATTAAATCATTGGGTTGGCAGCCACGAATTGGGCTTAAGGAAGGACTTGAAAGGACTTGGGGTGAGTATCAAGAACTGATAAAAAAATAGTATATGTGATTTGGGTAATTAAAAATCAAATCCAGCTTCACACTGCTTCTTTTATAATATCTAGCATTTTTAAAGCTAGATTTTTGCGATCAAAATCTGTTGCAAGATTTTTACATCCGTGTTCAAATTCTTTTGTCGTGTTAAGTCGAATAATCTCATTCAAAGAATTTACAAACGATATTTCATTTTCTGGTTCAAAGCAAATTCCTGCATGATATGAATTAATTATATCAGCACTCTCACCTTCGACACCTAATAAAATAGCTTTGTTCATTGCAGCATTCTCAAATATTTTTGATGGGATAACAGATTTAAATGTATCTGACTTTTTAAGGCAAACCAAAGAAATATCAACTACACTTAAGTAGTTTACTATTTCGTGTTTTGGCACAGTATCTAGCATACTGACATTTTTCAATCCCAATTTATTTTTTAGTTCAATAAGTTTATATTTTTCTGCTCCATCGCCAATGAATAAAAAATGAACACTAGTATTATTTATTCTGGGTATACAATGTAAGATAAAATCCAAACTATGTGCCATGCCATGAGTTCCTATATAAGCTATCACACATTTCCCTTCTAGTCCCAGTTCATTTATAATCTGTTCATCCTTTTTTCTTGCCTCAAACAATTGTAGGTTAACACCATTTTTCACAATCTCAATTTTGTCATACTCAACTCCCTTTTGTGAAATAATTTCCTTAAATGAATCAGTCACAACAATAATTTTATTAGCTGATTGATACAAACCAAGCTCAATCCATTCTAAAAAACGTATAATATACTTATTGGTAATAGCACCGACTGCTACAATTGACTCAGGCCAAATATCACGAACTTCCATCACCCAAGGCTTCCGCCTAAACAATGAAATCAATCTACCTGAAATTGCAGTAAAAAATTGAGGTGATGTGGCAATAATTACATCCGTCTTTATAAAAAGTGAAACCCAAAATGCTGAATGGGCAAAACTGACATAATCCAAAATTCTTTTTACTGTTCCTTCATTTGCACTGATATAGGACCAGACACGAATGACTTTTATGCCTTCTATATTTTCTTTAAAAATCAATTTGTTAGAATAGTTTTTAAACACTTTACCGTTAGGAAAATTTGGCGCTGTAGTTACAACAGTTACATCAACTCCCTGTCGAACCCATTCTAAACAATGTTCATAGGTTCGATTTGCTGGAGCATTAACTTCAGGAAAAAAATTATCCGTAAGAAATAAAATTTTCAAAATGAAATGGTTAAATCCAACTGATTTTCAAATTCAATTACCAATCGCTTAGAAGGCAACAAAGTATTAAACATAGGTGCATAATGAAAACTTTCACTTTCAATACTTTTTGCACCAGAAAAAATTAATAAACTAGAACCACATTTTACAATATTCCTTTCAATTGAAAATTCAACATCTGGATGAAAATGAATATAACTTTCTGCTTTCGCTTTTGAATCAACTTTATCCGAAATCAGTATTTCTTTCTCACTAAAAGTAAAATCTCTTTGGTGACTTGCATCAGTGGTAACATAATTAATTTTGGCAGAAAGATGAGTTAAACTATCTATTAATACTACTGGCTTAACTCTACGAGCTACACGAAAACTCGACCATGTCTCTGACTGTTCATATTCACCAATTTTTACAGTATTATGCGAAGAAGTTTGACGCTCAATATCCCTTCTTTCACCAGCATTGTATGTAGAAGTCCCAGTATCTACTATAAATGGCAATCCTTCTTTATACAACACAAAACTAAAGGTATCGCTATGTGCATGCCCTGGAATATAATCGGGACCAATGTGCCCTACATCCGCGACCATTTCAAATTTATCACCATTAAATTTTCGATATCCAGATTCATTCAAGCTAACTATTCTAGGATGTAGTCCTAACCTACTTCCATATTCCAACAATTCATGAGTGGTTGGGCTAATACCAAAAGCACTATCATTGACTAATGGAATATCTCCATTGCTAAATGTAATCTGTTGCAACCAACCAAGCATTAATTCCGCTTTGGATTTTAGTATTGGTTTCAATTCTCTATTAAATGAATCATTATTAGACACCAAATTATAAGTATCTAATACTCGAAACAACATTGTCTGATGATACATGGGACTTAGTTCGAAGTGGGTTCCATCTGGAAGTATTTGTTCATTTAATTCATCCACTAATAGTTTTTTCGAATACCCGAACAAGGAACTATCTTGAAAATAATAAGATGCGAAAACTAAAGCAAATGCATTCTCTAACAAATGATTACCAAGTAAATGAAACTCTAAATTATGTCTCAAATACATTGTTTGCTGATATAATGAATCATCAATTTCTTTATCTTTTATTTTATGCTTGGCTGAAAATTTTATCCAATTAATAATGCGAAGTGATGTAGGATAAGGTTCATAACTTGAATTTGATTGATCAAAAAATGAAATAAAGCTATTTATTAGTTTAAGACCTTCTTCTAATGAAATTCCATTTTCCTGATTCAGATAATTGAAGTATCTCAAATTATAATTCCATAATTTTCCATGTCCTGAAAAATCCCAATCCACTCCATCTAAAAAATTGTAGCTTAGATTAATAAATGTCATTCTTTTCTCAGCAGGAAAATAACTATCTGAATCGCACAAAAAAATCTGAAATTTTAATGAATTAGTAATTCCTAGCTTATCATTAATAGAAATTGCATTATTTGTTTTACTTAAACGATTTTTTACAAAATACAAAATTCTGTAGCCTATTTGCCTAGACTTCAGATGTCTTAAAGTATGAAAGTATAACAATAATTTTTTAAGCACAGAATATTTAGATAGTTAAATAATAATATAATTCAATAAAATATGAAAAGGTAAATCATCTAAATTGAATTATTCTTATACCAATAACTAATAAATAACAAATTATAAATCTTGTATGTATTATTTCTTGATCCAGAAAAATGGTCGTCTAATATTCTCTTGATTGCTTCAATATTTAAAATTGAATCTATCTTAGAACTAATTATACAGTCCAAAATTTCATCATATTTTAATTTAGCAATCTTATTGTCCAACGGAGGATTGAATCCAGTTTTCTTACGATATACTAAACTTCGATCCACTTTTTTAGCTAAAATTTTCTTCAACAACTTTTTAGTTGTAAAAAAATCTAACAATGATTCATCTTCAAAAGAAAAAGCCATTTCTGCTAACTTACTTGTTGCAAGTGGCACCCGCAACTCCACACTAGCTAGCATAGTTGATTTGTCAGCGACCATGAAATTATGAGATAAAAAACCAAAAAGATCAATATACATTGCCTTTTTTACATTAGAAAAATTCGATACTTCATTGAGATAATTTTGTACTTTACATTCATAATTTCTCGGATCAAAATTAGTATCAAAAAGTTCTTCAATTTCTGCCCTACTGAATACCCCTATCAATCGGGAGTATTTATACAAATTATCAGAATTCAGAAAAAAGTCATTAAAGCGTTCTAACTTCTTCTTAAATGATTTAAAACTACTTCCAAATAGGTTAACGAGAAATCTAAATTTTACTAAAAATTTTTCATATTTAAAAACTCTGTATCTATCGTATCCGCAAAATAGTTCGTCTGCTCCCATTCCACTGAGCATAACTTTATAGTGCTGTTCTTTTGCCACATTCGCAATAGCATATGATGATATAAACGTGAAGTCACTTATTGGCTCTTCAACCTTCTTAGCTATGAATTCAATTTGACTTAAAAAATCCATTCGATCTTCTTTGAATTCAACAGTTTCAAATTGAAAATTCAAATCATTCGCTATTTTATCAGCATAATAATAATCGTCCAATTGACCTGCTTCCTCTCTTGCTCCTTTTTCTACTTTAAAAAATAACGCCTTCACACGTTTACCTATTTTTCCAAATAAAATGGACGAATCAATACCACCACTATAATATAAACCAATTGGTACATCTGCTATAAGGTGATTATTTATTTCCACATCGAGCTGCGATTCAAGAGATGATTCAGTATACTTATTCTTACCATTTAAATGCCAATATTTTGTAAATTTTAAATCCAAATTAGATTGATTTAAATCAATAGAAATAAATTGTGCTGGAGGTACTTTATATACATTCTTAAATCCAGTATCTGGCTCCAATAAAAATCCTTGTAAAAAAAACTCATAGATTGCATCATTAGAGATCTTTTTCTCAACTTTAGAAAATGAAAATAAAGCTTTGAGTTCTGATGCATAAAAAAACTCTCCTTCTCTAAAACTATAGTACAATGGCTTTATCCCCAATGGATCCCTAGCAATTATGACTTTGTTTTCACTTTTATCAAATAATACCAAGGCAAACATTCCCTCAATTTCCTCAAGAACTTTCAACCCAATCTTCCTGTATAACTCAACAATTACTTCTGTATCTGAAGAAGTAGCCAAGTCTCTAAGTTCGAATTTTTCAATTAAAATTTTAAAATTATAAATCTCTCCATTAAATATTATGTCAACCAATCCATCTTTAGAACTAAAGGGCTGATTTGCAGCAGAACTTGTATCAATTATACTCAATCGAGTATGACCTAGACCAATGTTGTAATGATTGCTTTCTTTTAATGCTACACTTTCATCATCAGGTCCCCGATGAGCCAATTTCACCAATGAGGCTCGATGCTCATTGGAATAATTTTGTTTAGATATATAACCAGAAATACCGCACATATATTTACCCTAAATGATTAAATATAATTGAATATATCTTCAATTATAACTCATAAGGATTGAAATAATTTATCAAATTTATTAACTGCAATATCAATGCTATTATTTTCCTTAACAGAAATCAATGCTTCCTTTGCCAATTTCAATCTAATTTCCTTATTTAAAATTAATAACTGCAGATGTTTATCCAGTGCGTCAATGTCACCTGCGCAATATAATAATCCATTTTTTGAATGTTCTACAACATCAGGAATAGACCCTACTTTCGTTGCAATAATTGCGATCCCAGAAGCCATTGCTTCCATCAAGGCATTTGGAAAGCCCTCATAATAAGATGGCAAAACAAAAATATCAGCACGCTGAAGCAATTTCATTTTATTATCCCCACGCACCCAACCGTAAAATCGAAATTGATTATCCAATCCAAATTTTTGAATTAACAATTTAGATTCCACCATAGCAAGTCCATCTCCTGCGATATGATAAATAACATTTTTAATCCTATTCCGTGAAACCGCTTCAATCAAATCAAAAATCCCCTTTTTCTTATCTACTGCAGCTAAAAACAAAACATTTATAGTTTCATCTTCTTCGTTTATCTCGCTATTTTGAACGATCTTAGAAAAAATATATTTTTCAATATCGATCCAATTTTGAATTATAATAAGTTTATCGAAATTTCGCTTTAACAAATCTGTATAGAATGTCTTCCATGTTTCACCTTGGCAAATGACTATATCTACTTTATCTAAAACAAATGAAATAAATTTCTTCCTAATTTTTGAGTTTTTAACGTCATTAACTATTATTCCAGACCTTGGTGCTAACACTACCTTTTTACCAAATAATTTTCCAATTAAACATGCCATCCCTTTTTCTAAAAAACTAAATCCATCCGCAGTAAAAATCAAACAAATATCAATTTTAGAAAAAAATAAATGATAAATGAATTTTGACATCCTAAAAAATGCTTTTCGAAATCGCGTGATTAAAGAAATGCTTCCTTTTGATTCAGCTGTCGTATCTATAAGCACCCAATCAATGGTATCTGAAAGTCTTGATTGGATAAGAGACTTACAAGCAAACATCTGACCTCCAACAACGGCGCTCAATTGATCAGATTGAAAGGAACCTATAAAAAGTACTTTAAATTTTCGCAATTACAATAAAAATACAAAAAAAATAATCCTATTAAATGCAAAACCAAATAATTCAAGGATTCTTCGTACGATACAATTTTATTTAAAATGCTGCATAATTATACTTTGAACTTCACTACCTCCATTTATAGATTCTAAGAGCACAACTCCATTTCCTTCTTTAATAAAAATACTCGACTTCTCAATATCCCTATTATCTATAACAGCAATAATACCTAATTCCTTTAGAACTGAAAATAGATTTCCAAAAGCTTTTATTACTTCTATTTCAGAAAAATATACGAGATTAAATAAATTTGCAACTTTAATTATTGTAGGATTTATATGATCCCATTGCTTAAACACATCATATTGATACAAAACCACACGTGAATCATTACGAATAAGGTCATCAACATCTTTACACACTAAATTGAAATGGTTCATTTCTTTCTTGGATTGATAAGAGACAGTATCACGAAATAGAAATTTGCACCATGACAATTCATTATAATATACTATAAAATATTCATCAGCAATTAAAATGCATTGGTTTGACTCATTAAAGAAAAAATATTTATTACCCAATTTATTATAAAAAAGCTTCAAATTTAAATCAGTAATAAAATATTTAGAAAAAGTAAAATTCAAAGCTTTGATTAACTCGTATGAGGTAACTCCAGTCGATGCACCAACATCTAGGATTATTTCATCTTTTGAAATTCTTGACAATAACAAATCATTAGTCAATTTATGTCGTCCACTTTCTGTTGTTTTATAAGTCTTACCAAATTTGAAACACGAAATAGCCTTATGATAATTTGCCGTTGAAAGTTCCTGCCCTGAAAATAAATAGATTGGAGAAAAATGATTTGGAATAATTTTTCTTAAAAAATTTGGAACATATTTATAATTCAACTTAATTGGAAATTTCACTAATAATTATTTTAAAAAAAATATAATAATTTGTAACATTATGTCAATATAGGTTTTACCAAAAAATTCAAAAGTTTTATAGTCATCAATATTGTAAATACCATATAAAATAGAATACATATTACACTCAATTCCTTTTAACTTTTAATCAAAAAAAAAATCTTATTGATAACTAAAAAAGCTGTAAGCATATTGAAAAAATAAATAATTTGTATAACTTTATTAACATGCTTAAAATATCAAACGCACTGAACTAAATTTCAATAGTTGTACTACCTTTTGGAATAATAGTAGAAATAATGAATGCAACCCACCATATAGGGGACACAAAATTATCACCTGTGAAATTAAAAATCAACATTAATAAAAAAACACTTAATTGTAATTTACTAATTTTATCCACTAAAAGTCGTTTATAAAATAAATTTAATTGAAATAATATGCTAAGCAAATATAATATTAAGCCCACTAGCCCCCATTCAACCAATATCGAATAATAAGTATTATGGCTTGACAAACCAGTCGATCTATTATAAAAAATTGAATTATCCACTTGATGGTAATACTTAGGGGATTCCACATAATACTGCCCTATACCAACTCCCAAAAAATAATTATCACGACTTATAGCTCTAGAAATAATATTCAAATCCCCTCTTGGATCATCTGACAAAGAAGTCGTTGACTCAATCCTTAACTTAAGACTGGACTTTAAAAATATTTCATTATAAAATGTATCAAAAAAAACAAAGCCTAATACTAACGCGAAAATTATTACCTTAAATTTCACAATCAAAGGAGACAAAAATACTAAAAGTAATATTCCAAAAAATACTATTGCAAAAGCTGTCCTAGAACCAGTAAAAAAAACGCCAAGTATGAATAGAAATGAGAACAAATAATACAAAATTGATATTAAATAATTTGTAGATGTATTTAAACCCTTATAAAACAAAAATATACCAGCAATTGAAAGTGTAAATCCAGCTGTATTCACATTTTGAAAAAATCCACCAAGTCGACCTTCATTCAAACCGTTGATAAAAAAATCAATGTACATTGATATCAATGATACTATGGACCCTACCACCACACAATAAAAAAGCAGCTCAATTTCCTTGACTGTATAAGAATTTGAAACTGAAAAAATATATGCAAAATAATATAAAATAAATTGAAAAAATATCACAAAAAAAAGCTCACTATTTCTTTCAAAAATTATGAACTGAATTATAGTCGTAAGCAATCCAACAAAAACAGCCAAATGAAAAAACAAATCTCTTCCAAACTTAATTTTATTCTTATGAAAATTTTTAAATAAGCCTATAAAAATAATTACAATAGCAGCTATTCTGTATGGCTTAAGCAAAAAGTTTTCTCCATAAATCACATTAACAATATACTCCAATGGAGCTAAAAAAGCAAAAAGGCATAAAAAAAATAGAAGTATTTTTTGTAAATTAATTATCATCTATCTTATTATTCTCTCTTTTCACCTTGAAAATAATATTATCAAAAAATCAAAATTCAATAAAATAATCTTAAATAAAATCTTTGATATATATGTTTGACTTGGTAACCTTAGCGGGCATACCAATTGCAATAGAATTGCTAGGAATATTATGAATAACGACAGAATTTGGTGAAATTATAACTTCACTTCCAATTGTTATTGGACCTAATATTCTCGCACCAGCCCCAATATACACTCTGTTGCCTATTTTAGGAGAAGTTTCATACTTGTTTCGACCACCGATGGTAATACCTTGTCCAATAATACATTCGGCCCCAATTTCAACAGAATGATGTATTACTACACCAATTCCGCCATAAGCAAATTTAGTTCCTCTGCCAATCTTTACACTTGGCGGTACAGAACTATTAAAAATTAAGAAATTTATCCTATAAACTAATTTAGATAAAAAAGTTAATTTGTTTACAAACAACCAATGACTAAATCTATAAAAATAAATTAAATTCAAAATGGCTAAATTATAAAGTTGAAACTAATTTCTTAACAACATTAGGTCCATAAAATTGCTTAGATGCAAGTATTGCATTTTTAACAAGTACGTTATGTCGTTCTTTATCGTTAATAAATGATCGTAAAGCTTTTTTTAATATTTCTTTACTTTTTGTATTTACCATCTCACAACAATCGTTGTTTCCAATAAAACTAGTTACAAAACAATTCAAAGGGGTATGAGCAAAGATAGGTCTTCCAGAAATAAGCAAGGGAATTAATCTTGTTGGAAAAATTGTATCATACTCTATTGATGAATACTCCCCCCCAAATCCATGGGTCAATAAACAAGCATCATACTTTTGCAGTTCAGAATGTACTAAATCTTGAGAAACCGGTTCATGTACAAAAAAATTACTTTTATTAATATTCAACTTCCACTTATGAATTAAAATAAGTTTATTCACAGGAGTGTAAATATGTAATTCAACATTTTGCATCTCGGCAATTTCCTCAAAAAGTCTTGTGGTTGAATCCAAATTTGACTGATTTATTGTTCCGATAAAAACAAATTTGAACACTGAGCCATCATTCAAAACATCAACTATCAGTTTATAATCTGAAAATGTATGTGGTAGTGAAATAAATTTATCTTGTATTGTAGGATATTCATTTTTGTAATATCCGTTTAAACCATCACTTATTGTATATATATTTTTTGCTTTTTCAAAAGCATCTGTTTGGATTTTTATTGCCTTTTTACTCATCCAAGAATTACCTTGTTCAGAATAGGTATTATGAAAATATAAATGAAGGGTCAGATTACACAAGTCAGCACAATCACAACCTAATTTAAAATAGTACTCTTCTGGAAAAGTTACAATTATATCTGTTATTTCTTCTTTCTTAACAATTTTTATTAATCGATTTAAAATTATTTTGTAAAACAAATTTCTTAGCCATTCAAAATACCTATATCCATGGCCAAAAATATTTATCTCAGTAGGTAAATGGTAAACTTTTACAGAATTAATATTTTTAAGCAATTTATTACTACTTTGAAATAGATATTTACTTCCTACCACAATAAAATGCTTTGGATCCAAATGTTTACTTAACTCATAAGTAATATATGAAGACCCTCCTTGAGCGGGTGGAATTGGCCAAGACAAATACAAACATCTTTTACCTTTCATAAATATAAAAAATTACTAAAATTAACTCTGTATGTCAACCGAATTATTTCATTTATTTAAACAAAATACTTCAAAATAATGAAAAGTCAATTCCTTCTCTCCCAACTTTCCACTATTTCTTCAAACACTGTTTTCAATGGTTTTGTAATATCCCATCTTGGATAATGTGACTTCATTTTGGATAGGTTTGAAATATAACAAATATGATCCCCTTCTCTATTCTTATCGCTATATTTATAATGCATCTCTTTACCAGTAATATTTTCTACAATCTTAAATGCTTCTAATATCGAAACAGAATTTGCTCTTCCACCTCCAATATTATATACTTCTCCACATCGAGGATTTTTAAAAAATTCATCAATAAATCTTGCTACATCCAAGGAGTGAATATTATCTCTAACTTGCTTCCCTTTATAGCCAAATACAGTATATTCCTTGCCTGTAATATTCACTTGAATCAAATAAGATAAAAAACCGTGCAATTCTACCCCTGAATGATTCGGTCCTGTCAAACACCCTCCTCGCAATGCACAAGTTGGCATAGAAAAATATCTACCATATTCTTGCACCATTACATCAGCTGCAACTTTAGAAGCACCAAACAATGAATGCTTCGATTGATCAATTGTGAAGTTTTCCTTGATTCCTTCGAAATATTCTGACTCACCATATTCCCACCTTGTTTCTTGTTCTACTAAGCTTAAATTATTTGGAGCATCTCCATAGACTTTATTCGTGCTCATATGTGCAAAAGGACTCTCTGGACAATATAGTCTCGCCGCTTCTAGTAAATTTAAAGTACCAACAGCATTGACATCAAAATCATCAAAGGGTCTTGAAGCTGCCAGATCATGACTTGGTTGTGCTGCTGTATGAGCAACATAATCAGGTCTTATGGTATTGAATAATTCCAATACTTTTTCTCGACTGCGGATATCTAGTTCAACATGATTGAAGTTCTTGCATTCTTGTTTCAGCTTTTCTTGATTCCATCGAGTATCTCCTTTCGGCCCAAAAAAATCA
>Ga0138256_10007108_pt1 | contig 11827 bp, 6 predicted proteins | sample KNB2016incub_MG_FD_105486 | JGI IMG/M metagenome (GOLD analysis project Ga0138256, IMG submission 105486) | Active sludge microbial communities from wastewater in Klosterneuburg, Austria - KNB2014incub_MG | ecosystem: Engineered > WWTP > Activated sludge > Unclassified | place: Austria...
CATTACATGGCAACCATTGGACGGCAATGCCGGTGGTTTGGTGGTGATGGATACCGAAGGCAAGGCAACGATCCCTGCCAACGAGCAACAATTGGGGCGTGGGGTAGCGGTTCGCACCAGCTTCGTTGGATACTCCACCATACAAGATACCTTGAGGTCCAATAAACCGACCTTCTTCACCTTGTTCCATTCCGCAACTGCTTTACAAGAGGTGGTGATCACTGGGCAGTACGCACCCATTGTGCCTGAAAAGGCGGTCCAACGAGTTCGCGTGTTGGACGGAACATACTTCAAGCGGATCGCTGCGAACAACTTGGGCGATGCCTTGCGCAACCAACTGAACATCCGGTTGGCACAGGACAATATCCTGGGCACTTCAATGAGCATGCAGGGAATGGGCGGGCAAAATGTGAAGCTCTTGATCGATGGCGTACCCGTGATCGGGCGGCAAGATGGGAACGTGGACCTCGCCCAGATCGATCTTACAGGGATCGAACGGGCAGAGATCGTGGAAGGACCGCTCTCCGTGAACTACGGTACCAACGCATTGGCCGGCACCATCAATCTGATTACGAGGAAGGGAGGAGGAACTCCGGCTTCGTTCAAGTTCGTGAGCTATGTAGAGCACATCGGTCGGTTGAATACGACCCTTACCGCTACAAGACATTGGGGAAAGCATGACGTGGTGTTGACGGCCGGTCGCAATTTCTTCGGCGGCTGGGACCCTAGGCAGAAGGGGATGCCGCACTTCGATGCCGCTCTTGCCGACACTATGCGTTACCAACAATGGAAGCCGCGGCAACAATATTTCGGAAGGCTCAACTACCGTTGGTCCTCGGATCGATGGACCTTCGGATACAAGGGTGAAGTGATGCACGACGTGATCACCGATCGCGGAATGCCACGAGCACCTTACTACGAAACAGCATTCGATCAACGCTTCCGGACCATCCGGTTGGACAATGCCGTATTTGCTGAAGGACGCTGGGCGCGTGGTCGTCGGTTCAATGCCTTGCTTGCGCACAACAGGTATGACCGTGTACGCAACACTTGGTTCCGCGACCTTACTACGATGGGTGAAGAGCTGATCGCAACGGAGGGTATGCAGGACACCACCCGCTTCGCACTGACCAATTTGCGGGCCTCTTTCTCCAGTGCACCGGACAGCGCGAAACTGGCCTACGAATTGGGCGTGGACCTCAACCACGAAACCGGTTCCGGCCAAAGGCTTGGGATGCAACAGCAAGTGATCGGGGACTACGCGGGGTACGCTAGTTTGGAATGGAAACCCTTGTCCAAATTCACGTTACGACCCGGCTTGCGCTATGCTTACAACACACGGTTCGCAGCGCCACTGGTGCCATCGGTGAACCTTCGCTGGTTGTTGAACGAACGCTTCACCGTGCGTGCCTCTTATGCGCGCGGTTTCCGAGCACCTTCGTTGAAGGAATTGTATTTCCTTTTCGTGGACGTGAACCATGATATCGCAGGAAATGCCGAGTTGGAGCCGGAGCGTTCGCACAACATGAACTTGGGCATCAACTATCGGCACGCCAAGGAAAGGACCGTGTATACCAGCGAGATCAACCTCTTCAATAATGTGATCGACAACCTGATCACCTTGGCACAGATCTCAGGTACGCATTACAGTTACGTGAACATCGGTCAGGTACACACCATGGGCGGTAGCGCCGGGGCTGGTTGGGATAATGGGCACTGGACCGTGACAGTTGGAGGGTCAATTACCGGACGATACGACGCACTTTCCAAAGAGCGGAATGAAGAGATACTGTACTCTCCAGAGTTGCGGGCTTCGATCACCAAACAATGGCAAGGCAGTGGTTGGAGCGCTTCGGTCTTCTGGAAGTACCAAGGCAAGTTGAACAGTTACATCGCCGTGAACGATACCGAAGTCCAACGCAGTTTCATTGCACCGTTCCACATGGCCGATGCGTCCATTTCGAAGAGCTTGTTCGCCAAACGGTTGGATCTTTCGTTAGGATGCAAGGACTTGTTCAATGTCCGCAACGTGACCGCTTCGGGAAGCAGTGGTGTCCATTCCACAGGAGCTACAAGCGTTCCTATGACCACCGGCCGAACGGTTTTCCTAAGGCTCGAATTGCAGTTGACCAAGAAATGAACAGGCGAGTGCATCGGTCCTTTTCCCAGATCCTACTTCCGACCCTCGGAGCGGTGGTGTTGCTATCCAGCTGCTTGAAGGAAGAGCTGCCTGTACCAACGCGCGCACGAGGTGAAGGCCGCACGTTGGATTTCTGTTTGGGCACCGGATATCAGGACCAATTGTGGATGGACCTTTCCGCAGGTACGATCGTTAGCACCAACCCGAAAGCCGCATGGGATCTGGCTTTTGAAAGCGCACCACAGGGCTGGCACGTTATGTTGAACGGGTCTCGCATGATGACCAGTTGGAACATGGGGCCGATATCCCTCGCAGCAGCTTGTGACACTTCCGGACTCTATGCCGGGCGGCGGATCGATGCCCCAAGTGGCGTTCCGGACAGTACCGCGATCGGTGATTGGAGAAATGCTGAAGACGTGTACATGATCGATCTTGGCTACGGCCCACTGGGGGAATGGCTCGGGGCAAGGAAGCTGCGCATCCTTTCCGTGGACCAGGCACAGTATGTGCTCCAAATAGCGGAATTGGATGGTGCCAATTTGCATGAAGTGGAGATCCTGAAAGACCCCGTACGTTCGTATGCAAGTTATTCCTTCAGTCAAGGAGTGCTGCCGATCGAACCGGTTATTGGCACTTGGGATCTCGTACTCACACAGTTCACGCACCAGTTCTTCGAACCTTGGCTGCCGTACATCGTTACCGGTGTGCTATCGGCCCCCAATACGCGGGTTGCGGAGGTCCATACCAGCGACTTCGCAAACGTCTCACTTGCGGATACCATGGCGCATCCCTTCAGCAACCACCGTGATGCCATTGGCTATGATTGGAAGACCTACTCCTTCGTTACCTCTTCCTATACCGTTGATCCGAATTTCGTGTACATCGTACATGACGCGGAAGGCTATTTCCATAAACTGAGGTTCCTGGATTTCTATGGATCACTTGGACAAACAGGCTGTCCAAGGTTTGAAGTGGTCGGCTTGTAAGCAAGCGGCTTGTTCAAGGTTCCATCTCATCACCGCCACCAGGTTCCCGTCTTGGAGCACTGCCTTTCCTACGGAACAACGAGTCGCGCTGCTCGCCGAATTTCCACGTGAGCGTAAACTTGAAGAACCGCTGTTCCCTGCGGCTGAAGTTCTCTTGGTAGAGGAACGGCGTGTCAATGATGTTGCCCCACTTGCGGGAGTAGAACACATCGTTCACGGAAAATACCCCGGTCAACTTCTTCGTGAAGTCATGGGCGACCGAGGCGTCCAATCCATACTGGGCGATGCTCTTCCCTTGGGCACGTATTTCCGGGCTTTCGTATTCGCCGTTCAGCTGTGCGGTCCAATCGCTCTTCTTTCCGAAGCGATAGCTCACGATCGCTTTCGCTTCCCAGTTGAACCCTTCATTGCGCGACCCACCTTGTGCGCTCGAGAGCGCAACATTGGTGTATTGCAACGTATTGCTCAAGGTTACTTGCATTCCTTTCACGGGATCAAGTTTCAAGATGTTCTCCCAACCGCCACCAGCGCTGTAACTGCCATTCACGTAGGTGGTCAAGGTGATCTGACCGGTCGTATCCCCCGGCAGCGGGGTTGCATAACTGCTGATCACACCCGTGGTGTAACGGCCGTAAACGGATGTGAGCCACGTTGCTTTTCCGCCCAAGAAAGGGAGCAAGTGGTTCATTTCCGCCAGGTTGCTCATCTCCGGTGCAAGGGTGGGGTTGCCAATGCGCACATTTCGAGCATCGTTGAATTGGATGAAAGGGACCACTTGCCAATGCCGTGGCCTACCGATCTTCCGCGAGAAGTTGATCTGGAATTCCCGTTCACTGTCCTTCCAACGACGTACGATGTAAAGGGAAGGGAAAAGGGCCTTGTCCAGGTTGCCGAAACCATCCGGGTATTTGTAGCTGTATTGCTCGTCCTTGTCACGCAACTTGGCCTCGAACCACGATTGCTCGAAGCGAAGGCCCGCCATCAATGACCAGCTCTCGGTTAGTTTCCTGGACCAATTGATGTACGCCGCATTGATCATCTCGGTGATATCGTAATCATTGGAGAGTTGTGCATCGCGTACATCCGTACCTGCACTGGGGGTGGTCAAGAAGACTTCGAGGTAGGTATGGTCCAAACGCACGTTCCCTTTGATCCCATATTCCAATTTCGAGCGTTCACTGATCGGGTTCACGAAGTCGCTTTGGACAGTGTATTGGCTGTTTTGACTGCCACCGGTGTTGCGTTGGGATCGAGGCACTAGAGGTACGGTAGCATCATCGACGTTGCTGCCGGAAATATCCTGCGTGGACCAACTTTCGCGATCGTTGTTGTTGTAAGTGAAGTCCACCGTGTACTGCTTGCCCTCTTTAGGGGACTTGTGCAAGAACAGCAATTGCGAGGTGAGTCCGCCGAACTCCGTGTCCGACGAGTTGAGTTGTAATCCGGTGTTCAATAGTTCACGCCCCGGCCCGTAAGAGCTGAAATCCTGATGGTCGTACCCATCGCGTTTGAAGGCACGATACGATTGGTTGAACGTCAATGTGCTGCGGTTGCTCACTTGGAAGTCCACCCCCAACCGGCCCCCGTTCATGCCCCTCCCGGACCGGCTCCTTGCATCCTGATCGAAATAGCCTAGGATATCCCCATCCAAGAGGTCCGTTCTGCGTGTATCCCCATTCGTGGTGTTGCGTCCGGTATTGAAATTGTAGGATAAGTTGAATCCCCAACGGCCCTGCTTCAAATTCAAATTGGCGCCCGCTTGGTAGCGATCATTCGTGCCAACCCCGGCTTGCAGTTGTCCATTGTAACCGGGTTTCGTGTTCTTCTTCAGGATCACATTGAGGATACCGCCCGTACTGCTGGCATCGAAGGCCACTGAGGGATTGGTGATCAATTCGATGCGCTCGATATCACCGGCGGGAATTTGGTCCAGCACCATGGAAGTGGGCCTGCCATCGATCAGGATCTGCGGGTTGCTGCCGCGCATTTGCACGTTGCCGTCAATATCCACACTGAGCCCCGGTATGTTCTTCATCACATCCACCGCCGACCCTCCTTGTGTGCTCAGGTCTTTGTCCACATTGAAAACGCGACGGTCAACTTGCATGATCGTGGTGCTCTTTTCGCCGGTGACCTCGAACTCCTTCAACAGCTCGGCATCGGGTTCCAGCAACAAGTTCCCCAAATCTTGTTCCACGCTTTCCCGGGTCAGCGTCACGGTTTGTGAAAGTGGTCGATATCCGATGAAACTGATCGTGAGACGTAGAGTACCCAACGGGAGCTTCTCCAAGGAAAAATCGCCGTTGGGTCGCACGGTGGTGCCGTTGATCAAACTGTCGTTGCTGGCGGTGTAGACAGCCACAGTGGCGTATTCAGCTGGTTTCTTGGTGGTCGCATCCAACACTTTGCCGATCACTGTTCCGATCGCAGGAACTCCACTTGGTCGTTGGGCCATACCGGGCAATGCCAAGTATGGTGCGATCAATAGAAGCATAACGCGAAGTGTTCTTGAAAGTCGTTCGTACATAAAAGCGGCTTGGGAATACGGTGTGCAAAAGTACCCGGCCGGTCCGGGCTTTGTTCACCCTTCGATGACCCAATTGGCTGGAGGTTCAATGGACTGTTGGACTTTTCACATTTGTTGGCGGCACCACGGTAAAAAGAAAAACCCTTCCACTTGAGGTGGAAGGGTTCCTAGGAAATTCGTTGTTTGCTCAGTAGTCGTCGTTGCGGCCACCACGATCGCCGCGGTCACCACCACGGTCTCCGCCGCGATCACCACCACGGTCTCCACCACCGCGATAGCCTCCACGATCTCCACCGCGATCTCCACCACCTCCGCCGTATCCTCCGCGATCACCACCACGGTCACCACCGCCACCTCCGCGATAGCCTCCGCCACCGCCGCCACCATATCCTCCGCGTGAGCCGCCACCGCCGCCGCCAAATCCACCACGATCACCTTCGGTGCGCGGGCGTGCCTCGTTCACCACCAGATCACGGCCATGGAAATTCTTCCCATTTGTGCCTTCAATAGCAGCACGACCACCTTCATCTGTTGCCATTTCCACGAAACCAAAGCCACGGCTGCGGTTGGTGGCCTTGTCCATAATGATCTTGGCCGAAGTAACCTCTCCAAAAGGTGCAAAAAGTTCCTGGAGGTCTTGGTCCTTTACGGTGTAAGGGACGTTGGCGACGTAAATGTTCATGAGTTCTACTGACGTGGGTTTGTGTTTGTTTGTGCCTGTACCCCCATGGTCTCGCCAAAGCACAGGGGGCCGGTGGGCGAGGCGAAAGTAGGTGGAATTTGGATCGGTACAATACCGAATGAGCCAAATCCATCTGCAATACCTAATCGTGTACGAGCGGCCTTAGGTGAAAAACAGGCAGAAACAGGGGTTTTGGAACGACATCCTTGTGTTCTAGCGTTCGGATCCCCGTTTCGTCATCCCTTAACCGGTCCGTCACAGGTTATGACGTTCCCCCGTTCAAGGTGCCCCAGATTCGCATGATGGATCGTGCCCTCGACCCCCGACTTGGCCAACGGAAACGCCTGTTCCTCTTCACTGGCATCACCGTCATTGGCCTATTGCTGGGATGGCTGCTCCTTAGCGGACTGGGCAGTGGAGGTGTTCGAGTGGATGCGGCCAAACTGAGCATCGGAACGGTGGAACGTGGTGTGTTCCGCGAATTCATTCCGGTCACAGGCACTGTGCAACCCGTGCAGACCGTGTTCTTGGATGCCCCCGAAGGTGGCACGGTGAAACAACGATTGGTGGAAGATGGTCATTTGGTGAAGGCCGGAGAGGCGATCATCGAACTGAGCAATCCGCAATTGCACATGGACGCGATCAATCGAGAGGCGCAGTTACTTGATCAACAGAATAACCTGCGCAACACGCGCCTCGCCATGGACCAGCAGACAACACGGTTGAAGGATGAATTTCTCAACTTGGGCAAAGACCTTCTTCAACTGGAGCGAGATGGCAAGGTCGATACGCGATTGATGCGCGATTCATTGCTTGCAAAGAACACCTACCTCAGCAATCAGGAGCACCTCGCATACATGCGTGAGAAACGCATCCTGCTGGCCCAGAACCTGCGCACAGATTCCATCTTCCGGCAGTCGCAAGTGGGCCAGATCGCGAGCTCGTTGGACTTGATCCAGGAGAATTTGCGCTTCCTGAGAGAAAATCTCCAGAACCTCGTTATCAAGGCACCTATCGACGGACAACTTAGCGGCTTGAACGCAGAGCTAGGCCAAACGAAACAACGCGGTGAACGGATCGCGCAGATCGACGTGCTCGATGGCTTCAAGGTGCGGGCGCGCATCCCCGAGCATTATGTGTCACGCGTGAGCACCGGACAACAAGGCACGTTCGCACATGCCGGTGGTACGCACACGATCGAGGTCTTCAAGGTGTATCCGGAAGTGAGCAATGGCGAGTTCGATGTGGACCTGCGCTTTGTTGGTGATGCGCCGATCGACATCCGACGTGGGCAGACCTTTCAGGTGCGCCTACAACTGAGCGAGGACATGGAAGCGGTGATGCTTCCCCGCGGACCTTTCTTCCAGGATAGCGGGGGTCAATGGGTGTACGTGGTGGATGCCGACGGGAAGGCGACCAAGCGCGGAGTCCAACTCGGCCGCCAGAATCCAGACCAGTATGAAGTGCTCAATGGACTACAACCCGGAGACCGTGTGGTCACCAGCCGATACAATGCTTTCAACGACGCCGACGAACTCATCATCCAGTAGTAAGGGCCGGAAATTTCCCGCACCGACAAAATCGAAAAGAACATGAGCCTACTAAGAACAACCGCCCTCTCGAAAGTCTACCGTACGGATACCGTGGAGACCACTGCTCTCAACGCTGTTGATATCGCGATCGAAAAAGGTGAATTCGTGGCGATCATGGGACCCAGCGGTTGTGGAAAATCCACCTTGTTGAACATCGTTGGTCTACTGGATGCCCCCAGTAGCGGAGCCTACTTCGTGAACGGTGACGACGTGAGCGGATTCAACGAACGCAAGCGTGCCGAACTGCGGAAGAACACCATCGGCTTCGTGTTCCAGAGCTTCAACCTGATCGATGAACTCACTGTGGAACAGAACATCGAACTGCCGTTGATCTACACGAACCTCCCGAAGGCAGAACGTAAGCAGCGTACACAGGAGGCCATGGAGCGCATGAACATCGTGCATCGAGCAAAGCACTTTCCGCAGCAACTCAGCGGTGGTCAGCAACAGCGGGTGGCCATTGCACGCGCCGTGGTGAACCGACCTCAACTGATCCTCGCTGACGAACCGACAGGGAACTTGGACAGTGCCATGGGTGAAGAAGTGATGGACCTGCTCACGGAATTGAACAAGGGTGGCACAACGGTGATCATCGTAACGCACAGCATGCGTGATGCCGGTTACGCCCGAAGGACGATCAAGCTATTGGACGGCAAGGTGGTTGATCCCGGAATACCTGTCAGCACAATACTCTGACCCACTTCACATGCTTCGCAACTACCTCCTGATTGCTTGGCGCAACCTGAAGCGCGACACCCTGTTCACGGCACTGAACGTGATCGGCCTAGCGATCGGCATCGTGGCCTGTCTGCTCATCTATATCTACATACAGGATGAACTCAGCTACGATGCGCACCATGCGAAGGCGGATCGGATCTACCGCATCCAAGCGCATTACACATTCGGCGATACGCAGGATGATTTCGGCATCACACCCTACCCGATCATCGGTGCATTGCTGAACGAGTATCCGGACATCGAGAGCGGGGTATCACTTTTCCAACTCGGGCAAACGACCTTGGAATACGAAGGCGCATCGTACACCACAGAGGACGGATACAACGCGGACACGGCGACCTTCCGGGTCTTCGACTTCACCTTCACACATGGTGGGCCGGATGCGCTGGACGAACCGGACAACATCGTGATCATGCAGGAAATGGCCACGCGCATGTTCGGTACGGAAGACCCGATCGGCAAGCTGGTCACCCGTGCTGGACGTACGTTGAAAGTGGCTGGTGTGATCGACGGGAAGGCAGAGAACACGCACATCCCGATGGGTGTTTTCATGAGCCGACTGGGCATTCCGCCACAAGCCCATGAACAGCTCTCCCAGAGTTGGGGGAACAACAGCTGCTACAACTACCTCGTGCTCGCGCCAGGTGCGGACGAACAAGCATTCCAAGCGAAAATGGACGCTTTCGTCACCAAGTACATCATACCGGCATGGGGTGGTCAGGACTTCCAAGGGAGCATTCGTTTCAACTTGGAGCCTTTGCGCGAGGTCCACTTCAACAACGCACTGATCTACGATACGCCGAAGAAAGGCAACAAGGCCTACGTCACGCTCTTCGCCATCGTGGCGATCTTGATCCTAGCGATCGCGTGCATCAACTACATCAACATGAGCACCGCCGATGCCACACGACGTGCCAAAGAAGTAGCACTGCGCAAAGTGAGCGGCGCACAACGTGGCCAGCTTGTCGCGCAATTCATCGGCGGTAGTGTCCTCATTGCGTTGATCGGCATTTTGGTGGCGCTCGTGTTGCTATGGCTCTTTCTACCGGCCTTCAACGAACTCACGGGCAAGACCATCAGCATGGGCTACGCGATGCGCGGTGGCTTCCTTGCTGTCCTCCTCGGGATCGTTCTGGTGATCGGTGTGCTCGCAGGCAGCTATCCGGCCTTCTTCCTCAGTCGTTTTAGTCCGCAACTGTTGCTGAAAGAAGGCCTGGCCAGCGGAGCAGGAAGTGGTCGTGTGCGCAAGCTGCTCATGGGTGTGCAATTCGCCATTGCGCTCTTCATGGTGGTCGGTACGCTCGCTGTATTCGCACAACTGCACTGGTTGCGCACCACGGACATGGGCTTCCGAAAGGAGAACCTGGTCAGCATCGCCATGCCCGAACCACGTGGCGAAGACACACTTGCGTGGGATGCCTTACGCACCGTGAAGACCGAGCTCTTGCGCAACAGTTTCGTCATGGGCGGTTCCTATACACAGAGCATTCCAGGTCAGAATGGCGGTCGTTGGGTATTGGAAGTGAACACCGCGGAAGGGCGGATCAACAAGCCCATGCCCACCATGAGCAGCGATGCGGATTTCCCAGCACTGATCGGCGTTGACCTCGCAGCCGGGCGATACTTCGACCCGACCATTCCGAGCGATGCCAACAACGCCGTGATGGTGAACGAAAGCGCGGTGCAGGCATTTGGGTGGAAGGACCCTTTGTCCGAGCACATCTACGTTGGTGGTGATGATGAAGCTGATCCACCGCAACCGGAACAAGCCCTTACTGTGATCGGCGTGGTGAAGGACTTCCACTACACCAGCATGCATACGCCGATCGAGCCACTTGTGATGTTCCAGAGCGACCGCCGCTACGGAGCGCGCAACTTGGTTCTGCGCATGGCACCCGGCGATGTGGCTCAGCAGATGGGCACATTGGAGGCAGAGTGGAAGCGCGTGTTCCCGAACGACCCGTGGGAAGCAACCTTCCTCACCGACAGCATCGCGCAACTGTATCAAGCCGAAGACAAATTGTTCCGCGTCTTCACCGGCTTCGCTGTGTTGACCTTGCTGCTCACCATCATGGGCCTATACGGCCTTGCTTATTTCACCGTGAAGCAGCGCACGCGGGAGGTCGGCATTCGCCGCGTGATGGGAGCGCCACTGTCGGACATAATTGCACGGATGAACAAAGAGTTCGTCGTACTGCTCGGACTTGCGATGCTCGTTGCATTTCCGCTCGCGGTGTACGCCATTGGTCGTTGGTTGGAGAGCTTCGCCTACCACACGCACATATCCCCGCTATTGTACGTGGGAGCCTTGTTGGTGACGCTGGTCGTTACCGTCCTCACCGTTACCGTCCAAGCGTACAAGGCCGCATTGGCCGATCCCGTGAAAGCATTGCGCCATGAATGACCGTTTGGCTCATCACTTGATCTTCCGATCATGTTGAAGAACATCGTTCTCACTGCCTTGCGCAACCTCGCACGCAACAAGTTGTACACGCTCATCAACCTGCTGGGCCTGGCCACGGGTATTGCGTGCTTCGTGTTGATCGGCTTGTACGTGCAATACCAACGCAGCTTCGATCGATCCGTGCCGAATGCCGACCGGGTGTACCGCGTGGTTGGTGAGATCGAGATGGAAGGTCAAGGGGAGCATTCAAGCAGCATGGTGTTCGGTCTCGGTCCTACGTTGCTGGGTGATCATCCGGAGTTGATCGAAAAACAATGCCGCTGGTTCGATTTCCAGGACCCACAACACACCTTGAAAGTGGGCGACACTACCAGCACCGACCGTATGTTCACCGAGGGTGGCTTGTACTTGGTGGACAGCACCGTGTTCGATCTGTTCAACTATCCATTGTTGGTGGGTGACCCCAAGACGGCACTTGCACAGCCCGGCAGCATTGTGCTCTCGCAAGCGTTAGCGAAAAAGTATTTCGGCGCGGCCGATCCCATGGGGCAGCTAATGAAGTGGGATGGCTCTATGGATGTGCAGGTCACGGGCATTCTCGGAGACATCCCGAAGAACTCGCACATCAGCTTCGAAGGGCTCGTGAGCTTTGGAACGATCCTGCAGTACTGGCAGAACATCGAGCGCAACAACTGGGTGTGGAACCCCTGCTGGACCTATGTGCGCTTGAAGGAAGGCATCACAAAAGCAGAGGTGGA